>Ga0164313_10004656_pt1 | contig 12174 bp, 6 predicted proteins | sample GuaBasSedimGuay4_FD_113735 | JGI IMG/M metagenome (GOLD analysis project Ga0164313, IMG submission 113735) | Subseafloor sediment microbial communities from Guaymas Basin, Gulf of California, Mexico - Guay4, Core 4569-4, 0-3 cm | ecosystem: Environmental > Aquatic > Marine > Hydrothermal vents >... | reverse complement strand
GGCAGGATGAATGCCGGTCCCTACACCGATCCGGATGTGGAGTGGGGTTTTGCCAGTTCACCTATCATTCATGAGAACAGGGTGATCGTGCAGTGTGATTTCCTGGGGGATGCTTTTATAGCATCGCTCGACCTGGAAACCGGGAAGGATATCTGGCGTACGCCGAGGGATGAAATCTCTACCTGGTCTACCCCCAACTTTTATAACCAGAACGGGTACCGTCAGGTGGTGGTCAACGGCTTTCAGCACATAGGAGGATACAATTTCGATACGGGAGAGGAGATATGGAGGTTAAGTAATGGGGGAGATGCTCCGGTACCGGTTCCTGTCTTTGGGCATGGACTGATCTATATTCATGGGTCCCATGGACGTTATTCACCCATCTTCGCCATTAAGCCAGAAGCCAAAGGCGACATTACATTGGATAAGGAGGGTACTTCGAATGAGTACATTGTATGGAGCATCAAAAGAGGGGCTGCCTATATGCCCACCATCCTGATCTATGGTGATTACCTCTATAACCTGAGAATGAATGGGAATCTTACCTGTGTTGATGCAAGAACGGGAGAGCTGATTTACAGGGAGCGATTGCCTGAAGCCCGTGGGATCACAGCCTCTGGAGTGGCATCTAATGGAAAGCTTTACTATGCCACTGAGCAGGGCGATGTGTTTGTGGTGAAGGCCGGTGCTGAATTTGAGGTTCTCTCAAAAAACCCGCTGGAGGATCTCATTATGGCAACTCCTGCCATTTCAGAAGGCATGCTCTATTTCAGAACACAACATTACCTGGTGGCGGTGGCGGATTTTTGAAATGTAAATTCTACTTTTGTGCTCAGTGAGCAATCTTTTTCGCATAAGGCTTTTCTCTCTGGCATTTTGTTTGATCTCAACTTTTAGAGTTGACGGGCAAGATCTTGTCATCAACGAGTTCATGTCACAAAACGATACCTTCTTGCGGGACCAGGATGGGGATTTTTCGGATTGGATTGAAATTTACAACCCAGGTGAACAGAACATTAATCTGTTTAAATATAGCCTCTCAGACAATCTGACTGAGTCCCGGAAATGGAACTTCCCGGAGGTAACTATTCCCCCCAAAGAATACATATTACTTTTTGCATCGGGTAAAGACCGGAAGGATACCCTGGAGCTTCATACCAGTTTTAAAATCTCCTCGGAAGGAGAATCCCTTGTTTTAACAGAACCTGGAGGCGCCGTGATTGATATTGTCGATCCAGTGATCCTGGCTAAGGATCAGGCCATGGCCAGGATACCCGATGGAGACAGACTTTGGTTGGTGAGTTCCCTTCCTACCCCAGGGGGCCCAAATAAGGTGAACAATCAGCTGGTATTTTCGCATAAGCAAGGATTTTATAAAGACCCGTTTCATCTGGATGTATACTCAATAAATGGAGATACAGTTCGTTACACGCTGGATGGGTCCATTCCTTTCGAAAGATCTGCATCAGTTTCAGAGGCGATCTACATGGATTATTTGGAATCAGAGCCCAACTTTTTTTCTGAAATACCAACTTCCACTGCCCAGGAGAACCAGGCTTATAAAGCCTGGGAAACTCCAGGCAAGACAGTTGATAAGATACACGTAGTTAGATGTGCCTCATTCGATCGGGGCGAAAGAACAAGTAAGGTATGTACCCGGACCTATATTGTAGATTCGAATGTGCACGAAAACTTCTGCATGCCTGTGATCTCAATTTCAGCTGAGGGTGATGACCTGTTTGGTTATGAGGAGGGAATCTTTGTACCCGGGATCAGTGAAGATCATGATAAAGTGGGTAGTACCGGTAACTTCTTCATGAGAGGCGATAACTGGGAACGGCTCATACATATCGAATACTTTGAACCTGATGGAACATTGGGCTTTTCCCAGGAGGCCGGCATCAGAGTTCATGGCGGGATTACCAGGCAATCAGCTCAGAAATCGTTAAGGGTATATGCAAGGGAAAAGTATGGCAAAGATTCATTTGATTATCCCCTTTTACCGCAGAAGTCTGTCAATTCTTATAAACGATTTCTACTAAGGACAACCATGGGAGGATCCACAGTAGATAATGCCACCATCAGGGATGTGCTGGCTCACGAATTGTCACGTGACCTTAATTTTGAGATCCAGGATTATCAGCCTGTGGTGGTCTATATAAATGGAGAGTATTGGGGTATTCAAACCCTTAGGGATAGAATTGATGAACACTACCTGGAATACACGTATGGAGTCGATTCCGATTCTGTAGATATCATCAATGCAAACCACACCCATGTTGATGCAGGTACCAACCTTAGCTTTATCGATCTGGCCGGGTTCATAAATACCCACGATCTATCGGTTGAAGCCAATTACGAATTTGTAAAATCGAGCGTAGATGTTTTAAGTTTGGTTGATTATGTTATTGCTGAAATGTTTTTCTCTAATTGGGACTGGCCAGGTAACAATCAGAAATTGTGGCGTTCCCAAAGTGAGGAGGGCAGATGGAGATGGATCTTCTTTGACCTTGACATTGCCTATTATAGCGTCCCAAGTATGTTTGAAAAGGCCATACTTGATGAAAGGGAACACCCCTGGTATGAAGAACCTGTTTCCTCCTTTCTTTTGAGGCATTTATTAAAGAATGAGGCGTTTAAATCAATCTTCATTGCCCGAATGGTAGAGATTCTGAATGTTGATTTTGCTCCTTCAAGGATTTATCAAAAAATGAATGTTTTGGTGGATCTCTACAGGGACGAAATTCCAATGCATATCTCCAGATGGCATTACCCTTCCAGCGTGAAAGAATGGGAGGAGGATATTGTAGATAATATGCTTTCTTTCCTGCTTAACAGACACTGTGATCTGGTGCAGGAAGCAATCCTTTTTTTTGATTTGGACGAGTTCGCGTATGATTGCCATTCAAAAGAATATATTGAGAATCATTTGATGATTGCCCCAAATCCGAGCAATGGATACTTCTTTATCATGAACAATTCGTCTAAAGGAGTGATTTGGAGCTTAACTGTCCAAGATAATACCGGACGCATTGTCCACCAGCAAGATGAAGTGTTCCTGGGTGATTTTGAAAAGAAGTATTTAGATCTAACAAACCTGGCCGCAGGGGTATACTATTTAAAATATTCTACTGACCAGTATCCAAACTACTCAAGTCCGGCCCAATCGGTGGTAAAACCCATTATAATCTTCTGATCTGCCCACTCATGTATGGCCTAGTTAAACCAGTAAGATAGTTTCAATACAAGACCCCGGTTCTTGGTAGTAAAGCCTACTGGGTATGAGTTCTCGGTATAGACGATAAAGAGATCTGATACTGGGGCAAATCGCCACTGGAGCCGCATGTTTATGTTTACGTTGTCGATCTGGTTGTTGTACTGAACAAAGGTGGTGAAAAAGAGGCTCTCTGTGAATGTGATGTCAAGCTTGGGACCGACCAAAATCAGGTCTGTACTGGTATAGGGCTCGGGCTGAAGGATTTTATGATAGGTGGTCATTAAAGAGATACTGCCATAAGGCTGTACCCGGTAATTAATATCTGCGCTAAAGCTGGTGCGGGTTCCATCAAAGTACCCTCCATAGCGGCCTGATACCATAAATGTAAAGAGCCTGCGCATGGTGGAGGTATAGGTTAAAGCCACCTCGGTCCAGTTAAACTCACTTCCGGCAGGATACTCTGCGCCTCCAGTATTGGTAGGATCGAAAGGTTCCAGGAGTTTCAGGTACCCCTCTTCAAAATCGAGAGAGATTGTGCTTCGGTCCTGCCAGGTCAGTGAATAGCTCAATTCCAGCTCCCTGTCAGTCAGTGAAAAAGAGGGTTCGAAAAAGAGATCGGCTGTAACCGAGGGACCATGGCTGGTAATTCGTTCTGATACGGGGTAGAACCGGTATCCAACTGTGGGGTTGGTCTGATGATATCCCTGCCTCCTCACAAATCCCATTTCGGCCAGGTAATTTTTGCCCACATAGGCCTGGCTCCATCCAGCTGAAAACTGCTGGGTTTCATAAAGAATAGATGCGGCCGAAGTAAAGCGGTCGCCAACCGGACCGGGATTGAAGGAGTAGTGATAAAAGGCTTTGCCTGTCCACCTGTTGTCTGTACTCGCATAATTGAACTCTCCGCCAGCTACCCGGTTGAAATCATACCCATTATAGGCAGTGTCTTCAGGAGTGGCAAGCACCTGTTTATTGGTAAGGAATGCAGCTACATTGGAGCGGCTGAGCACCTTTCGCTGCAGGACAGCCACACTGAAGTTATCGGCTGAATACTGATCTTTTACAGCGGTTTGCATATTCATTATTCCCAATCGCCAGTTCTCACCTGCGTTTCCGCTGAGTCTGGCTCCTGCAATTACAGGTGAGTTCAATCCAATTCTTCGAGAGAAGAAAGGGCGCAAATTGTTGGCACCCAGGTTGGCAAACAGGTCGCTATTCTCCAGGAAAAACTTTCTCTTTTCGGGGAAATAGAGTTCAAACCGGTCCAGGTTGGTCTGCTGGCGATCCACCTCCACCTGTGAGTAGTCCGGATTAATGGTCACATCCAGATTCATGGATGTGGAAAGGATCACCTTGGCATCCAAACCTGCATTGGCTTTGTATGAGATATTTTCACCGGCTTCTTTGTTGTGGGTTGCTTTACCCGATACGTAAGGGATCAATGAGAACCTGACCCCGGGTGCAGGGGGAGGGTCTTCCCAGGCCAGTGTACCTGTGTAGGCCAGGTTGGCTGACTGAAATTGCCGGGGAACCGGAGCCCATCCCGATTTTTCATTGGTTTTCAGGTCAAGTCTGCTGAAATTTATGCCCCATTCCGTATCGCCTTCACGGTACCGGATGGTCCTGAAAGGGATGCTGAATTCGGCCACCCAGCGATCCCCGTAGTGTTGTACTGCTGAGTGCCATTTTCCATCCCATTCCAGGGAAACAGTTCCCCCGTTGGACTGGATGCCATCCCACTGCCCCCCCGCAGCTGAGACTCCAAATGCAAACCCGTTGGTCTGATCGTTATAGGTGTCAATGGCAGCAAAAAAGTTATCATTCTTTCCGAAATTCCAGTCCCTGCGGTACGATTCCATGGGGCGTTTACCGGGCACTGTATCGTGAAGGATGATGCCCATATATATATTGTTTTCATCGTAGGCAATCATTACTTCCGTTTGTGATTTGGCATAACCCGTGTCGATGGGTGTAATCCGATGGAAAGGGGTGGTTCTTTCGGCCCTGCTCCAGATGGCTTCATCCAGGATTCCATCCACCTCTATCCTCTGATCTGTTTTCAGGGCCTGAAGCCTGAAATTACTACGGTTAACTGCAGTATCCTGACCTGACAAGGGCATTAAACAGGCACAAATAATATATAGGACTACCGGAATTGTAGCTTTCATAGCCGTTAAAAAAAAGGGATCTGACAGGACCGTCAGGCGATTAAGCCGCTAAGATAATCAAGAAACTGAAACATCACCTGCTGATTGGATCTATCAACAATTTTCCTTTCTAAACCGGCAGAGGATCTCCCTGACCAGGTCCACACTCTCAATATAGTAGTCGGCTTTTGTGGTTTTGGTCCCCACCTTGATGGTATATGCCTTTTCAGGCAAAGCGTCGAATGTATATTCGTCGGTCCAGTCGTCACCCACTGCAAAAATAAAATCATAGTTTGTCTCCCCCATCTTCTGAAGAGCCGCCCTCCCTTTGTTTATCCCTGAGTATTTGATCTCAAGAACTTTATCTCCATCCATAATTTCCAGGTTCAGATTAGAGGTAAGCGTTCTCAATTCGTCCTTAAGTTCCCATGCACGTTGCAATCCCAGGTCCGGATCAGCCTTTCGGTAATGCCAGACCAGTGAGAAGTTTTTATTCTCAATGAATGTCCTGGGTGTCTGGTCCACGTAATACTCCAGTAAGGGTTGGATCGATTCTTTCCATTCATTATCGATCAGTTCCATCATATGCCAATCGCCTTTGGGTTCCCTCAACCAGACTCCATGCTCTGCAATGAAATGGATGTCCCAACCCTGGTTAAACCACCTTCCAAGGGTCTCTTTGTCCCTCCCACTTATAATGACCACAGTATTGTTTTTATCAAGTGTCAGTTCTTCTAAAATGTGATACAGCTGTTCATCCGGTTTTGCATCTTCCGGATCTTTCTTAAACCAGGAGAGTGTACCATCGTAATCCAGAAATAGAATTCGTTTTTGTGAGTTGGCATATGCAGCTACTATCTCCCTCATCCGGGTGACGTTAATTTTCCGGGTGAGGTTCACCTCCTGGATCTCTTTTACCCCTTCCAGGCTTTTGATAAACTCGCTGGCCCATCTGTCTACCGTATAGCGTTGAAGCCTCTTCATCATGACGGTATTCCTTCGTACCTGCTCATCGTAGGGCATCTCAATGGCCTCACAGATGGCCTCCGCAATGGAATTAAGGTCATTGGGATTAACCAGAAGTGCCTCATGCAGTTCTTTTGAGGCACCAGCCAGTTCACTGAGAATTAAAACACCAGAGCCATCATGCCTGGAGGCGACAAATTCTTTGGCCACCAGGTTCATGCCATCCCTGAGGGGCAGGATCAGGGCTATATCCGACAGGGAGTAAAGGTCTATCCGCTCGTCCATGGTAAAGGTCTGGTTCAGATACCTTACAGGGGTCCAGGTGATGGTCCCATAGTTGCCGTTGATTCGACCCACCAACTCATCCACTTTTGCTTTCAGGTTATAGAACGATTCACTGGTCTCTCCCGATGGGATGGCCTGGACAATCATACTTACCCGGCCAATGTACTCAGGATAGGTCTGCAAGAACCTTTCAAATGCCCTGATGCGTTGCGGGATCCCCTTGGTATAATCCAGTTTATCGATGGAGATGATCAGTTTTTCCAGCTGCCCCGATTCCTTAAACATTCGCATCTCCTCCTGGATAGGCGACCACCGTGGATGATCTCCGTGTATCTCGAGGGATTTATTCCTGAACCTATCGTAATTAATGCCTTTGGGGAAGACATCCACCTTAAGGGTACGCTCACCCAACGATATTCTGTTTAAGAAAGAGTCCACCCCCAGAAGTCTTCTCACCGAACTCATAAAGTGCCTTACATGATCGTAGGTCTGAAACCCAATGAGGTCTGCACCCAGCATTCCCCCTATGATCTCCAGACGCCAGGGGAGAAGCCGGAAGAGCTCGAACGATGGAAAGGGTACATGACTGAAGAGTCCGATGGAAATTCCGGGCTTTTGCTCTCTGATCATCCGGGGCAGCAGAAGAAGGTGGTAGTCATGAATCCAGAGAATATCTCCGTCTTCGATCTCCTCAAGAATTTTTTCGGCAAACAGCTGGTTGATTTTTACATAGGCATCCCATGATTCTTCACTATAGGTCACATTCTCTGTGAAATAGTGAAACAGAGGCCACAGGGTATTTCGGGCAAATCCATGATGATAGAGATTCCTATCCCTGGACTTGGGAAAAACCGGAATGCAATTATAAGAATCGAGTTTAGCACTTAGTTTTTTTGTCTCCTCCTCGGTGAAATCGTGATTCTCAAATCCTGTAAGTCCTACCCACTTTGGATGAAAGGAACTATAGAAATCCTGCAATCCTGCGATGGTTTGCTCATCAGATTTTTCTATCAAATATTGGTCATCCTGACATACAATATGTACGGGAAGTATGTTTGAGGCAAGAATGAGTCGTTTCATCGGGAATGGGATTTTAATAACATGATTTGAATGCTTCTTTAAATTTAGATACCTTGATCGCTAATACCAAATTTAATATCAACAATATGGCTTTTCAACCCAAATTCGATGCAGTGATTTTTGACCTTGACGGAGTGATCACAAAAACTGCACTTGTTCATGCTTCGGCATGGAAAAATACTTTTGATGATTACATGAGAACTCGCGAGAAGAGATTTGGAGAGCCTTTTCGGGAGTTTACTCATGCAGGAGATTATCTGCCCTATGTGGATGGGAAACCCAGGTACAAAGGGGTAGCTTCATTCCTGGAATCCAGGGGAATTGATATCCCATTAGGGGATCCATCTGACGATCCCGGAGAAGAGACTGTTTGCGGAGTGGGCAACCGAAAAAACATCATGTTCAACCAGGTGTTGGATGACGATGGGGTGGAGGTATATGAGACCACAGTAGAGATTCTCTATGGATTGAAGGAGGCTGGAGTAAGAATTGGGGTGGCCTCCTCCAGCAAGAATTGTAAACCCGTGCTTGAAAAAGCGGGACTTCTGGATCTTTTTGAAACCCGGGTCGATGGGGTGGTCTCAGCCGAAATAGGTTTGAATGGCAAGCCAGAGCCGGATATATTTACCACAGCCTGCGATAACCTGGGCGTGGAGTATCACCGTTCAGTAGTGGTAGAGGATGCTGTGTCTGGAGTGCAGGCCGGCCACAAGGGAAATTTTGGACTTACACTGGGACTGGCACGGGAAAATAATACCAGGGAATTACTTATTGGGGGTGCCGATATTGTGGTAGAGGATATGGGTGAAATTGGGCTGGATGGGATCAATGAGTGGTTTGAGAAGGGAATGGAAGAGGACGGATGGAAACTTAGCTTCTTTGATTATGACCAGGGAATGGAGAGATCAAGGGAAGCCTTACTTGCAGTGGGGAACGGATATTTTGGTACCCGTGGATCCATGGAAGAGTGCAGGGCGAACAAAGTGAACTATCCCGGCACCTATATTTCCGGACTATTTAACAGGCTCACTTCCAGGGTTGGAGACAGAGACGTTGAGAATGAGGATTTCGTCAATATATCCAACTGGCTTCCGGTTACCTTCAGAATTGAGGAGGGACCCTGGTTCGAGTTCTCTCCTGAACCCAACTACAAAGTGATTGAGATACGCCGAACACTTAACCTTCAGATGGGTGAACTTGAACGGGAGATGATTGTAGAGGATGATCAGGGAAGGCAAACGCGAGTCATTTCCCGACGTTTTTCCGGAATGGCTGATCCTCACCGGGCCGGACTCCGATATGCCCTTACACCGCTTAATTATAAGGGAAGGATTGAAATCCGGTCCGAGCTGCGGGGCGACCATAAGAATGCCGGAGTGGAGCGATACAATACCCTGAATCAGCAGCAACTTATGCCGGTTTTGGAGGAGTCAAACGGACATGTCATCGAGCTCGTAGTAAAGACTTCCCAATCTGATATTCACATTGCAGCATGCGCAGGAAACCGTATGGTTGGGAGTTCGGAAGTGGACTCGAGTATATCGAAGGGCGATGGGTGGATCGGTCAGACGTTCGTTCTGGAGGCACAAAAGGATCAGGAGGTGGTCCTGGAGAAGATGGTGAGTCTCTACACTTCGAGGGATGGCGGAGTAGAGGACCCATTGAGTGAGGCACGGGCCACCTTGTCGAGCCTATCATCTTATCAAAATGAATTAAATCTCTCTGCCGGAAGGTGGAAAGAGATCTGGGAACAGGTGGATGTGGTTATCTCAGGAGACAGGGAAGCCCAAAAACTTGTGAGGTTGCACCTGTTTCATATGATGGTATCAGCATCACCCCATCATGCCGGTCTCGATTCAGGAATTCCTCCCAGGGGGCTACACGGGGAGGCATACAGGGGGCATATCTTCTGGGATGAGCTATATATTTTGCCACTCTACAACCTACATTTTCCGCAGGTGGTTAAATCAGTCCTGATGTACAGGTACCGGCGGTTGGATGCTGCCCGTGCTTATGCCAGGGAGTATGGGTATGAAGGGGCCATGTTCCCATGGCAAAGCGGAAGCGATGGTCGGGAGGAGACCCAGGTGATTCATCTGAATCCATTGTCGGGTGAATGGGGTGACGATTACAGCTCTCTTCAGAGGCATATTTCACTTGCCATTGCATACAATACCTGGAACTATTATCATGCTACAGGTGATCTGGAATTTATGGAGCAGTTTGGAGCAGAGATGCTTTTGGATATTTGTAAATTCTGGGCCAGTAAGGCGGCATATGATGCCAATGATGGGAAGTACCACATAGATAAGGTGATGGGACCTGATGAATTTCATGAATCGTTGCCAGGATCGGGAGTGGGAGGCCTCACTGACAATGCCTATAGCAACATTATGGTAGGCTGGATCATGGAGAAGGCATTTAGTATCATGGACCAGTTGAAGAGCAGTGAAAAAACGAGAATTTTGAATGTACTTTCATTGACAGCGAAAGAATTAAAAGAGTGGGAGCAGATCATCCAAGGACTCTCTATTCATGTATCAGAAGAGGGCATTGTAGAACAGTTTAAGGGCTATTTTGGACTGGATGAGCTGGATTGGAATCATTACAGAGAGAAATATAAGGATATCCACCGTCTCGACCGTATTCTTAAGGCCGAAGGAAAATCACCCGATGACTATAAATTGTCCAAGCAGGCCGACTTCCTGATGAGCTTTTACAACCTGGGGACCTCAGAAGTAACTAAAATATTAGAGAAAATGGGCATTCACGTCCCTGGTGATTATACACTGAAGAATTTCAACTACTATATTCAGCGAACTTCGCATGGATCCACCCTGAGCCGTTTGGTGCATGCACGCCTGGCGTGGGAATTAGGAATGCTGGATAAGGGATGGGAGCTATACATGGAGGCGTTAAGAAGTGATCTGGTGGATATTCAGGGCGGAACCACCGGTGAAGGGATTCATTGCGGAGTAATGGCAGGAACTGTCTACGATGTGATCTCTACCTTTGCAGGGCTGAACCTTAATGGCGAAATACCTGAAATATCACCAATGTTACCATCCCACTGGAAGGGTCTGGATTTCAAATTTAACTTCAGGGGTACTCATTTTCAGGTCTCTATCTCAGGAAGGAAGATTAAAATTTCAGGAAAAAATGCAGGAAAGGATAAAATAAAAGTTCATCTTTGGGGGAAAGAAATTGAACTGCCACAGGAAGTGACTGTAGCAGAATCGTTTAACTAAAAGATTCAACGATGTTAGGTGATGTTCTTCTGATCAACGACATGCATAAGGAGGCTGCACAGGCTATATTCGATTATATAAAATCGGGTTGTAAAAATAAGGATGAACGATACCGATGCATCGTAGGTATATCCGGTGAATCCGGATCAGGCAAGTCGGAGTTATCCCATGCGCTGGGGAAACTGTTAAAGGACAATCACATCCGGGTGAAGGTCATTCATACCGATAATTACTATAAGATTCAACCTCTTTTGAGGGAGGAGTGGCGACGTAATAAAGGATTTGATAATATTGGCCTTGAGGAGTATGACTGGATCAAGATCCGAAAGACCATCAGGGATTTTAAGGAGGAGCAGGAGTGCATGATTCCATGCATTGATTTGATTCCTGAGCAGGTGGATAAGCTAATTACAGATTTCAGCAAAATAGACCTTTTAATTGTGGAGGGGCTTTATGCAATAAAGGCTCCTGACATAGATATACGTGTCTATATCGACCTTACCTACCATGAGACCAAGATCAATCAGATCATCAGGATGAAGGAAGCATTGAGTGACTTCAGGCTGGGTATACTTGAAAAGGAGCATCAGTCAGTCACCACCCTGAAGCACAAGGCCGATCTGATAGTGGATAAGTCCTACCAGGTGGTCACCATTGAGAAACATGTCAATGGATCCTAAATTTAGATCGATGTCAGAATTGCCCAAGGTTCTATATGTGGATGATGAGGAAATTAACCTTGAACTTCTCCAGTTAACCTTCAAGAATGAGCTTCAGATCTATACCGCAATCACGGCGCAGGAGGGACTTAAGATTTTGTCAAACAATCAAGACATTCATGTAGTTATCACAGACCTAAAAATGCCGGATATGGATGGTCTGGATTTCATTAAAGAGGTGAAAAGCAGTTATGGGGATAAGGATTGTGTGCTGCTTACCGCTTTCCTCGAATCTGAAGCGATTCTTGAAGGGTTTAGCAAGGAACTTATATTCAGATATCTGATGAAACCGTGGAATAAGGATGAGCTCTATAGTACCATCCTTGAGGCTTATAATCATTAATCTGAGCTTACCTGCCAATCCGATAGGAGAGCTTCATCATCAGTATATTGGTGGGATGTGAATCCCACATATCCATAAAGTCATCTCCAAAATGGAAATGGCCCCACGGATCATATCCTGAACGGGTCTGAGACCAAACCAGATAGAGATAGGACCCTGGCCGGTATTC
>Ga0164313_10004655_pt1 | contig 12174 bp, 9 predicted proteins | sample GuaBasSedimGuay4_FD_113735 | JGI IMG/M metagenome (GOLD analysis project Ga0164313, IMG submission 113735) | Subseafloor sediment microbial communities from Guaymas Basin, Gulf of California, Mexico - Guay4, Core 4569-4, 0-3 cm | ecosystem: Environmental > Aquatic > Marine > Hydrothermal vents >... | reverse complement strand
TTTTACCTGTTTTGGTTAGTATTTTTATCGGCGCTGCAATAATGCTGATAGCATCCCTCGATCTGGATTTACCGATACTGGGTGCTATCGGTCTTGTGGCTATGATGGTTCTTTTGTTGAGCGGCATGCCTGTAGGATTCGGCCTTATGGCGGTCGGTTTTCTGTTTATGTCTTCAATGAGAGGTCTTGACGCCGGTTTTGAAATGATGGGTCATGCCTGGTTTCAAACTGTGGCTCATTATCCATGGGCAGCAGCTGCGAGTTTTATCGTAATGGGTTTCGTTTGTTTGCATAGCGGATTTGGGGCGGACCTTTTCCATACAGCATATAGATGGTTTGGCCACATGAGAGGGGGATTATGTATCGCCAGCGTTGGCGCCATAGCAGGATTTTCCGCTGTATCGGGGGATACGCTTACCGGATCTGTTACGATGACTTCCATCGCTTTGCCTGAGATGAGAAAGCACAAGTATGACGATGTGTTATCCATTGGGACACTCACATGTTCAGGAACATTGGGTACTTTGATACCACCCAGCCTTGGCTTTATTATTTACGCTATTCTTGCTGAAGAATCCATAGGCGATCTTTTCATTGCAGGCATAATTCCCGGCATTATCACAGCAATAGCGTTTATGTCCCTCGTTTATTTCAGGTGTCTGATTAATCCAAAGTTAGGAGCCCGGGGAGAAATATCAACCTGGAAGGAGCGATTTAGTTCGCTAAGAGCAACCGGTCCCATTTTAGGTATATTTACTTTCGTTATATTCGGAATTTTCGGCGGTCTCTTTACCCCGACAGAAGGAGGGGCATTAGGCGGTTCCTTTGCTATTATTATTGCGTTAATAATGAGGAGAATCAATTTGAAGGCGCTCATGAAGAGTGCGAGTGAAGTAGCTAGACTTAGCGGCATGATATTTACTATTTTAGGTGGTGCCAAGATGTTTGGCTATTTCATCGCCTTAAGCAGGCTTCCTAATGTTCTGGCAGAAAATATATCTATGCTTAGTGTGCCTCCGTTGGTAATTCTATTTCTCATTGTAATGGTTTTATTCATCTTAGGCTGTTTCATGCCGGCAATACCTTTAATTCTAATTTGCGTTCCCATTTTCTTACCTATAGCGCATAATTTGCAATGGGATTTACTATGGTTTGGGGTTATTGTGGTGCTAGCTTACGATCTTGCGACTGTTACACCCCCATTTGGCATCAATCTATTTATCATGAAGGGGGTGACACAAGTTCCTATAAGTGTCATTTATAGAGGTGTAATACCATTTATTGGAACCCTCCTTTTCATTGTCGCGCTTATATCTGTTTTTCCGGCCCTCGCAACTTGGTTACCCTATAGTCTGCGCTAATCATTAAAAGTGAAAACTCTTTGCAGGTGTTATCCAAAGCCCTTAGTTGTCGGCGACGAGGATCAATAAATAGAAAGAAGAATGAAGAGATTCAAACTGCTATTATATAAATGTCCAATACCAAATTCCCTTCTGATCAGCGGTAATCATCACAACAGGATAAAAACATTAACAGGAGTGAACATATGGCAGACTATGATGCAATTATTGTAGGTGCGGGCAACGGGGGGCTAACCGCGTCACTGGGCCTGGCCAGAGCCGGTTTAAAAACGCTTCTCCTAGAGCAACACAATATTCCGGGAGGCTGTGCTACCAGTTTTGTTCGAGGCCGTTTTGAGTTTGAGGTGGCCCTGCACCAGTTGAGCGGCTTGGGCACGGAAGAATTTCCCGGTCCTCTCCGAAGCACTTTGGGAGAGCTCGGCGTTATGGACAAACTTGACTTTGTTCGCATGGAAAACCTTTATCGGGTTGTCATGCCGCAAAGCCTGGACATCAGCCTGAAAGCCGATCGCACAGTAGCCATCACTGCATTAAAAGAACGATTTCCAAAAGAAGCCCTAAATATCGATCGCTTCTTTGACCTGCTTTATGAATACTGTATGCAGTGGGTCAGCGTGATGATAATGCGTGATTCGGAAGCGTCAAAGGATAAATATCCCCACTATTTCAAGTACACATTAAAAACAACCCAGGAAGTGTTTGATGAGTTTTTTCAGGATCCTCAGTTGCAGACCACGGTTGGAATCTATTGGTCTTATCTGGGATTACCGCCTTCAAAGCTTCCCTTTGGCGAGTTCGCGATCTTGCTGTGGGCCTATATCGAATTTAAACCCTGGCACCTCAAGGGTGGCTCCCAGGCACTTTCCAATACCTTACTCAACACTTATCTGGATGCCGGTGGTGAAGTTCGCTTTAACTGCGGTGCAAAGAAGATCAAAGTATCTGAAGGCAATGTCACGGGGGTGATCACCGAGGATGGGGATGAAATTACAACGAACCGGGTTGTTTCCAATGCCGGAACAGTAACAACATACGTCGATTTAATCGGTCCGCAGCATGTTCCTGAGCGGCGATTACGTGAGCTTGGCGCCAGGACAGTGGGCACATCCTTTGTGTCCCTTTTCATCGGATTTGATTGTGAGCCCCAGGATATGGGTATTGATCACACAACCAATTTCATTGCTACCAATACGGATGCCGACCATACTTATATGACAGCGAAAACGCTCAACGCTCCCGAATATGCATTGTTTACCTGTTACGATGTTGACGATCCGGAATTTTCTCCCAAAGGCACCTGTCAGGCTTCCGTGGTCGCCCTGTCTTATGCGGAGCCATGGTTGAAAGTTTCACCTATGCAATATTTTGAAACTAAAAATGATTATGCTGAAAAAATGCTGGCTCTGTTAACTCAAGTTTTTCCGGACATAAGAAATCATATCGAGGAGATTGACGTCGGTACACCACTAACCCACATGCGCTATCTGGGGCATCCTGGAGGGGCTGCCTATGGTTTTGATCAGTATGCCAAGGATACCGACCTTTTCATGGAACGTAAATCACCTATTAACGGGCTCTTTCATGTTGGCGCCTGGTCAGGTGGGGGTGGCTTCCAACCGACACTGATGTCGGGCCATTCGACAGCCAGAGCAATCGTCAAAACGATGAAAGGTTGAGGTACTGATTATGAGCAAAAGGAAGATCCAATCCCAGATTGAAGGGTACACTGAGATACAACAAGAGATTGAGATTTTACGGAAATATGCCATCGACCGGGCGGCTGAGCGCGGGCACGTCACCCAGGTCATCAACCGGCTGCACCCCAAGGTCCTGAATCTGCGGGTATCAGAGATCCGGGAGGAGACCCGCTCCACCACTACCGTCCGACTTGTCTCTCAGGACCGGTATCTGCCGCCGTTTCAGGCCGGTCAGTATATTAATCTTTTTGTCGACATAAACGGCGTAAGGACGAGCCGTCCGTATAGTATCTCCTCACCGCCCAACCAAACGGGATACTACGACATCACCGTACGTCGAGTGGCAGACGGATTTGTCTCCACCTATCTTTTGGACGAGGTAAAAGTGGGTGATATTTTTCAGAGCACATCGCCGTCGGGGCAGTTTTACCATAATCCGATTTTTCACGGAGAAGACTTGGTTTTTTTGGCCGGTGGCAGCGGCATTACTCCTTTTATGAGCATGATCAGGGAAATAACAGACTGCGATCTTAACCGGCGGATTCATCTGATCTATGGAAATCGAATTATTAATGACATCATTTTCAAAGGTGAAATAGAAAAACGGTCCGCCCGCCATAAAAACCTGACCGTCCATACGGCTATTTCCGAACCCGCCAATGGCTACAAGGGCTTAACCGGATTTATTTCTGCCGAATTGATAAAAGAACTGGTGGAAAACCATGATGATAAAATGTTTTATGTCTGCGGGCCGGAAGCCATGTACACTTTTGTTCTGGCGGAATTGGAAAAACTGGGCATTCCAGGACGACAGATCCGTGCGGAGGTATTCGGTCCGCCTGCGGATATCAAATCACAGCCCGGCTGGCCTGAATATGTGAGCCTCGATGACAGTTTTGATGTTAAAATTAAGGGCAATACGACCATCAAGGCAAAAGCAGGGGAACCCTTAATGAACTCTCTGGAGAGGGCCGGTATCGTTGTAACCGCTTCCTGCAGATCGGGTGAGTGCAGCCTGTGCCGGACCAAGCTGATTTCAGGAAAAGTCTTTCACCACAACAATGTCAAATTGAGAAAATCCGACCGGGCATTTGATTATATTCACCCCTGTATGGCCTATCCGCTAGAAGATCTTGAGATCTTAATATGGGAAAAGAATACAAATGGGTTAAAACTGAATCATAGGAACATATAATGGATAACATATATCAGTTTGCTTTCCCGCTAATACTCGCATTTATTATGATGAGCATGGGCTTATCATTGACTCTTAAAAATTTTAAAACTCTCTTCATTGCTCCTAAAGTGGTGTTTGTCGGATTAATTGCTCAGCTTGTTTTCTTGCCGATAACAGCCTACTTATTATTAGCTGTTTTTGACTTACGCTGGGAATTTGCCGTTGGCTTTATGCTGCTCGCTGCCTGTCCGGGGGCCGCAACCTCCAATGTCGCCACCAACTTGGCAAACGGCGATCTGGCGTTATCGGTGCTTTTAACCGCGATAACCAGTTTTATCACCGTATTTACTATTCCTCAAATCGTAAACTTTTCTTTAGCCAGAGTCGGTGGCGAGGCCGTCGCCTTTACGTTGCCTATAGGAAAAACCATGCTTCAAATATTCCTGCTTACAATTCTGCCTGTATGTATTGGTATGGTTATCCGTGTTAAATGGGAAGGTTTCGCTAACCGTATGGAAAAACCGGTCAAGATTATTTCAGTTGTATTTTTGTTGTTATTGATGACGGGTGTGGTCGCCAAAGAATTTACCACTTTCAAAATCGCGTTAGGATCCGTAGGGCCTTTTGCGATCACATTTAATGTAGTTACCATGGCTTTGGGATTTTTACTGGCAACACTATTTGCTTTTAATTTTAAACAGAAAATTACCCTGGCCATTGAAGTTGGATTTCAAAATGTTTCTCTGGGATTAGTCATTGCGATGACTTTGCTCAAGAATGTGCTATTTGCCTATCCTTCGATGATATACATCTTTTTTGCTTACGTGACCTCAGGCATTATTATTATCTATCGCCATAGGCAAAAGGTTGAAGTCGGCATATCTGAATCGAGATCGTAAGCCAAGAATAATTAATCCAGATTATCACAAATCTCCAATATTTTTAAAATATTAACATTAAGAGGAGGGAAGATATGGAAGAGAAAGTAATCATCACCGCAGCTTTGTCAGGAGCAGGAACATTCAAGAACAACAATCCAGCGGTGCCCTATTCGCCTGCCGAATTTGCCGAGGAAGCGGCCAATGCGTACCAGGCCGGGGCGGCTATGGTTCATATTCACGCCCGTCAGGATGATGGTTGGCCCACGCACGAAGTGGAATTGATCCGGGCCGCCCATGACGCCATAAAGGAAAAGACCCCTGAACTGATCATTAATCTTTCCTCGGCTGTTGGCATAGGCAAGACCCCGGAGGAGAGAATAACTCAGATAGTGGAAATTAAGCCGGAAATGGCATCCCTGAACACCAATACCATGAACTTCGGCATTCTGGATCGAAAAACAGGTCAAATAATGATGGAATTTATTTTTGAAAACACCTTTGCCATACTTCAGGATTTCGGCAAAGCCATGGAAGAAAACAAGGTCAAGCCCGAAGTGGAGGTGTACGACATCGGTGGGCTTGACAATTTTATTCTGATTTCCAAACAGGGTATTTTCAGCGACCCGGTCAATTACAACTTTGTCTGGGGAGTTGCCGGCGGCCAGAGATTCAGGCCGGACGCTTTCGCCACTCTGGTCCATGCCCTACCGCCGGATTCCAACTTCACCACCTGTGGGGTTGGCCGGGACGAATTTCCCTGTATCATGCAGTCCTGCTTGATGGGTGGGCACATGCGCGTGGGTCTTGAAGACAATGTAAAAATGCCGAATGGAGACTTGGCCAAAGGAAACTACGAACTGGTGGAAGTGGCGGTTAAGGCCGCTCAGGTCATGGGCCGGGAGCCGGCTACACCCGCCGAAGCCAGAAAGATAATGGGGCTTTATAAGGACAATATCAACAAGTCCTAATTAAAAGGAGGGAGTATGAGCGTTTTTGATTTCAAAAAAGGACTGGTGAAACTTGGGGAAGGGATCTGGGCCTATATTCAGCCGGACGGCTCCTGGGGGTTGAGCAATGCCGGTTTGGTTGTCGATCAGGGCAAATCACTGTTGGTCGACACGCTCTACGATGTAAATCTGACCAATGAAATGCTGGCGGCAATGCGTACAGTTGCGCCCGAAGCTGAAACGATTGATTTTTTGGTCAATACCCATGACAACGGAGATCATTGGTTTGGAAATGAAGCGGCCAGGGCAGGTGAAATAATCGCCACCAAAGCCTGCGCCGAAGCCATGGCCGGGTTCACCCCGGAGACCATGGCCGGGCTCATGAAAGGCGCGTCGGACTTGGGTGATTTGGGACAGTTCTTTCTTAAATGCTTCGGCAAATATTCCTATGATAATATCACCGCAGCTTTACCCACTCGAACATTTGAAGGGCGGTTGGAACTGGAGGTCGGATCCAGAAAGGTCGAACTTATCGAGGTCGGCCCTTGTCATACGACCGGGGACCTGATCGTGTATGCCCCCCATGCCGGAACCGTGTTCGTTGCCGACATAATGATCGTGGGTGGCCACCAGATAATGTGGGCCGGGCCGGTGGCCAATTTCATCAAGACCCTCGACCTTATTCTGAGTCTCGATCCCAGGTATATCGTGCCTGGCCACGGTCCTGTCACCGATAGCCAAGGGGCCTTGGAGATCAAAAAATATTGGGAGTATTACACCCATGAGGCCAAGATTAGATACGACAAAGGTATGGAGAGCTTTGATGCAGCCAAGGATATCCCTTTAGGCCCATACGCCGGGTACCACGATTCGGAAAAAATCGTGGTTAACGTGAACGCTTTGTATAAGGAGTTCAGTAACGATTCCGACCCTATTATCCCGGTGGAGCAGTTTACCTTTATGTCCAAATGGTAATCGAGGCCAAACATAGTCCGCATTTCGTTTTTGATTACAAAATAACATCCCAAATGGGAATAATTTTCAGGGAGGAAAAACTGTGACTGTTTTACAGGAATGTGTATTTGTCGATGGCATTAGAACGCCGAATGCTAGAGCTCATGCAGAAAAGGGCTGGTTCAGAGATGTAAGGCCGGATGAGTTACTTACGGTTCTGTATAACGCGATCTTTAAAAGAAATTCTCAAGTTAAACCCGAAGATTTAGACGGTGTTTTTATCGGATCCGCTAACGCGTCCGGAATGCAAAGTGACATTGCCCGCCTGTCGTGGCTCGCTTCGAAAATGCCGGCAAGCGTACCGACACAGACAATATCCAATGCGTGTCCTTCAGGGATGTCGGCTATTATGGATGCTGCTAGATCCATTTTAACCGGTGAAAATGACATTATGCTGGCGGGTGGCGCCGAAGATATGGAAAAAGTCGCAATGGGTGCCAACATGGACATGCCGCCTCGCCTTTGGGAGATCATGAAACCGGAGGAAATTTTTGTCGGTCCAACAGCTGAAAAGGTAGCTGAGCAGTATAAAATATCGAAAGAAGATATGGTAAAATTTGCTGCACATTCAAATCGGTGTGCTGCGAAAGCCAGAGATGACGGTAAGTTTAAACATGAAATCATACCGTTAATGGGTAAAAAGGAGGACGGAACCGAATTTCTAGTTATAAGTGATCAATGGATCAGAGATAATCCCAACGAAGAAAAAATGATGATGATGAAGTCCCCTTTCAAGGAGGGTGGGGTCGTATCTGCTGCTACATCATCGCCGCTGACAGCAGGAGCTGCTATCGTTCTGATGATGAACCGGGAAAAAGCGGATGAACTGGGGGTATCTTATACTTACAAATACAGCTTCGGCACCCAGGCAGGTAATGATCCGACCGTAATGGGGGTAGGGCCGATCAATGCTGTTAATTTACTTTTCAAAAAGACCGGATTGGGGCCTGATGATATAGGAGCTATAGAATTAAATGAAGCGTTTGCATCACAGTCTCTGGCTGTTATCAGAGAATTGAAGCTGGATAACGATAAGGCTCCCTTTGAAAAAGTAAATACATGGGGAGGCGCTATGGCTTTAGGACATCCGCTTGGACAGTCCGGTGCGCGTATTCTTGTGACACTTCTAAACCGACTCAATACTGATTACCCGGGTGCTAAATATGGATTGGCTACTCTTTGCGGTTTTTTGGGTAACTCAAATGCGGTATTAATTGAGAAAGCTTGAGCTTAAAGTAGATAGAAAAAGGAATTGTAATGGCAGTTTTCGATTCTCAAATCAATCCTCTATCCGAGGAGTTTCAGACCAACACCAAAAGGATGATGGTTGGCGTTAATAAATTTCGCGGGATTGAACAGCGTGTGATAGAAGCGGCCGAAGCCAAGGTGCCTCGTTATAAGAAGAGAGGATACATAAGCCCGCGCGAACGACTGAACCTGCTGTTGGACCCTGGATCACCCTTCCTGGAGTTATCCACATTGGCCGGTTATATGCAGGGAAATGATATTGACGGATCGGCGGCCGGCGGAACCTGCATCGCCGGCATCGGTTATGTGGAGGACACCCGCTGCTCAATATACGTGGATGACTATCTGACAAAGGGTGGCAGTATAACGCAATTCGGCGGTGGAAAGAGAAAACGCATGCAACTGATTGCTTTGCAGCATAAGATGCCCCTGGTTGTTCTGGCGCAGAGCGCCGGAGGCGGGGGATATGTTTGGAACGACCGGTGCGATTTTTGCTAATCAGGCACGACTTTCCGCTACGGGTATTCCCCAGGTCAAAACCCTGGGGGAATATCTGAGAGCGAAAATTGTGGAGATTCTGGAAACACTGTTGAAAATACCAAATCAGCGACCACCGACAGCGCCGGATGTATGAGGAAGGCCCCTATAAAGGGCCATGTTCTATCGGTGGTCGCTGATTTAATCATGCTAAAGAAATTTTCAATGCAGAAGGATTCAAGATCGACAATTTCAAAGCTGTTGTGGAGGAAATGTATGAGAGATCCGTTATTCCAACCAATAAAGATCAATAACCTGGAAGTAAAAAATCGAATTTACATGCCGGCCATGCATTTAGGAATGGCTGACAGCTATGCGGTTACAGATAAACTAGTTGATTTTTATGCCGAAAGAGCCCGCGGTGGTGCGGGGATGATTACGATTGGGTTTGCCTGTGTGAACGATGTGGGCGGCGGCATATGGAACCTTATTGGAGCCCATCGAGATGATCTGGTCCCCGGGTTGTCCCGCATCGCCGAGTCGATAAAAGCAGAAGGTGCCTGTTGTGCGGTTCAAATTAATCATGCCGGAGCCAATGCCTTTTCCGCATTCATGGACGGCAAACAACCTGTGGCTCCATCCGACGTTCCGGGGATGAGTAGGGAAACTCCTCGATCAATGACATCGCATGACATTCGGCAAACCATTGATGATTTTGCACAAGCCGCTTTACGAGTAAAGAAAGCAGGATTTGACGCGGTTGAAGTGATCGGTGCCGGCGGATACCTGATCAGTCAGTTCTTGTCCCTGGTCACCAATAAGCGAGATGACGAATATGGCGGTTCATTGGAAAATCGGATGCGCTTTGGTCTTGAAGTGATGCAAGCTGTACGGCAAGCCGTGAAAGAAGATTTTCCAATTATAGTCCGAATCAACGGCAATGAATTTATGCCGGGCGGACTCAACAGAAAAGACTTACAGACATTCGCTCGCCAATTGGTTGAAGTTGGAACGGTTGATGCCATAAACGTCAATGTCGGCTGGCACCAGGCCCGGGTTCCTCAGATAACGTCGAGTGTGCCGCGAGGCATGTATGCCTACCTTGCAAAAGGCATTAAACAGCTGGTGGATGTGCCGGTGATTGCCAGTCACCGCATTAATGATCCTATAACGGCCAGGGAACTCCTGGCAGACGGCTTATGCGATATGACCGCCATGGGTCGTGGACTGATCGCTGATCCATATTTTCCTGAAAAAGCTCGAACCGGAAACGAGCAGAACATTGTTCATTGTATCGCCTGCGCCCAGGGGTGTTTTGACGCTTTGTTCCGTCTTGCACCCGTGGAATGTTTGTGCAATCCGAAAGCAGGGCATGAATGCGATCGTCATATCGAAAAAGCCGATCAGCCGAAAAAGGTCATGGTCATCGGTGGTGGGCCAGCCGGTATGAGCGCAGCTCTGGCAGCTAAAGAAAGAGGTCACAACGTAACGTTGTATGAAAAATACGGCCGCCTGGGTGGTCAACTTTTTCTGGCATCAGCTCCGCCAGGTCGACAGGAGTTCGCAGAACTGGCCAATGATTTGGCCAATCAATTAATTGTTAACAATGTTAAAGTTGTTTTAAACAAAGAAGTTAATCTGCAGCTGATAGAAAATGAAAAACCGGAAACGATCATATTAGCCAACGGAGCAAGATCATTAACTCCCGGTATCCCAGGGGTGGACAGGCCAAACGTAGTACAAGCCTGGGATGTACTTCAGGGAAGCGTGTTCACCGGTCAACGAATTGCTGTTATCGGTGGTGGAGCCGTGGGAATCGAAACAGCTTTGTTTTTGGCGGAAAAAGGGACCTTGTCGCCGGAATCGGTTAAATTTCTCCTGGTCAACAAAGCAGAAACACCGGAAGACCTGTATCAACTCTCCACCCGGGGTACTAAAGATATCGTATTATTGGAAATGTTGGACAGAATAGGCCAGGATATCGGAAAAAGTACAAGATGGGGCATGATACAAGACTTAGAGCGTTATGGAGTTAGCGTTCAAATCAATTCAAAAGCATTAGAGATTACGGATGAAGGCATCCGGGTTGTCTCCGACAGTATAGAAAAACTGATTCCAGTCGATACGGTAGTGCTGGCAGCCGGTGCCATACCCGACACCGTATTAGGGCAGGCGTTAAAAGAAAAAGGCATTGATTTCACTTTGGTGGGTGACGTCCGTAAAATCGGCCAGGCATTCGATGCTGTCCATGACGGATTTAATGTCGGTCGTACAGTGTGATTATCAAACGAAATTAGCCGTCCGCTTAAAATGAAACCGTTGGATGTGTTTTGGAAACCGAAACTAAAGGAGGCGGGCTGGAAGTAATCATTCCCATGATCTCGGGAGAACGGTGCCAATAGGCCTGGCAACCCGGGTCTGGATATCGCCCCCATAATGGTGGCCAATACAATATTTAAAATTGAAGAAGCAAAGTTAATTGGGGATAAATCAAAAGCCATCTCAATAATCGCGATTGCCGCTTAGTCTACCTATAGTTCTGTATCATTGAACAGATCGGCCACGATGGAGGTCTTGAATATTTAAAGATTTCGGGATTAGATTTACGAATCAAGCCTTCGATTATTGACCATTGCCGAAAACCGAAGACTTCACCAATCCCGACGAGTTTCCCAGGCAAAAGGCTTTGTAACAGAGCTGATACATTTGTAGTCAGCGTGGCAGGCGACACATCGTTTGATGTCACCGATTATGGGAACTTCAAGATATGGATGAAGATGCAAACGGCCAAAGACGCCTTAAATTGAATCTAGCCAACTACCTACACTGCTAAAACCTATGAGATTAAGGATCCTTTCCACAAAATTACCTGGACATGTCCGGAAGCGGAAGGAGGAAGACCCCGCTATGAGAAATGCGATTTAGGAACGAGCGGCTTTTGTTATTCGCCAGTGTTGTTCGAGAAAAAGCGGGGTTGGATCATACTTGACTGGCTCTGCTCCCATGGCAAACCAGATGATTCCCATCTCAGGAATGGCTACAAATTTATGTAACGCTACTTCCCTGTCAGTTATGCTCCAGGTTTTCTTTGTTTTATAACATTTGATATCCTTAAAAAGCGTGGTTTTAGCCCCCCACCAATAAATAGTGTTTACCGACGGTTCATTCAGGCCAAGTTGTTTGTTTATCGATAGGTCATATCTATCAAGGCTGAATTCTTTGGCCTTGGCGATTGTGATTTCTCCGTAATTTTCATTTATCAGCTGCTTGAGCCGGTTATAGCGGTAGTAAGTACCAGGATTAACCAGCTCAAGATGTTTTTGCCATACTTTAATACTTTCTGGGGGAGTTACTCCATATAACTTCATTTGT
>Ga0164313_10004654_pt1 | contig 12177 bp, 10 predicted proteins | sample GuaBasSedimGuay4_FD_113735 | JGI IMG/M metagenome (GOLD analysis project Ga0164313, IMG submission 113735) | Subseafloor sediment microbial communities from Guaymas Basin, Gulf of California, Mexico - Guay4, Core 4569-4, 0-3 cm | ecosystem: Environmental > Aquatic > Marine > Hydrothermal vents... | reverse complement strand
GCAATTGCAGCATCCCAGTTAAAGCGAAGTTCATCTGCATCCTTATCAGGAAAAGGCTTGATAAGCTTAATCACTTTGCTTTTTTTATAATACCTGAAGAACTGGCCTCCCTGAAATTGCCAATAGATAATATCCTTATCATTGGGATCAGGAATCATTGAAAAACCATCTCCAAAGCCAGCCGGTTTCCAGTCAGCATTAGTAATTCCACCAGACTTTTCGGATGGGCCATACCAGGATCCGTTGTCTTGCAAACCTCCATAAACATTATAAGGTTTCTCCATGTCAACACTTACATGGTAAAATTGAGAAACCGGCAGGTTACGTAAGGGGGTCCAGCTACTTCCTTTGTCCCGGGAAACATATACGCCCCCGTCTGAACCCATGTATAAAATATTATTATTCCGTTTACTTACCCATAAAGCATGCATGTCTGGGTGAACCTTGCCTCCCGCGATATATGCAGCCCTGAAGTTTTCTCCTTTATTATCACTTACATGAAGGTTGAAACTGGGTTTGTAAACCCGGTTGGTATCAATCGGGTCTGCCAGGATATAGGAAAAGTAAAATGGTCTTTCCTGTACAGGGATAGTACTATTTACTTTTTTCCAGGAAGCACCGGAATCTTCAGACCGGTAAAGACCTGAGTTATCTGATTCTACTAAAGCATAAACAAGATTAGGGGTTACAGGAGAAACCGAAACAGCAATTCGTCCAAGAATACCTTCAGGAAGTCCGTTTTGCAACCTACTCCAGGTAGTTCCTCCATCCTCAGATTTGTACAAACCTGAACCTTTTCCTCCGGAATAAAATGACCATGGGCTCCTTCTGAATTCCCACATACCAGCAAACAATACATCCGGATTTTCAGGATCTATAGTGATATCAGCACAGCCTGTATTTTCATCAATATAGAGAATTCTTTCCCAGGTTTTTCCACCATCAATTGTTTTATACACACCACGCTCTTCATTGGCGTCCCAAAGGTGTCCTAGTGCTGCAACAAATACAATATCCGGATTTTCAGGATGAATAATAATACGCCCGATTCGTTCTGACTGTTCAAGTCCCATTTTCTTCCAGGAATCGCCACCGTTAGTAGTTTTATAAATACCATCTCCAACTGATGTACTGTTCCTTGTCCAGGTTTCGCCAGTGCCCACCCAAACAGTGTCCGGATGGTCCCGGTCTATTGTAATAGCTCCAATGGATTGTGGGTACTTCTCGAAAACCGGTTTAAACTTCACTCCGCCACTGGCACTTTTCCATACACCACCACCTGCAGCCCCAACATAAAGCAATACTGGTCTTGAATCAACTGCATCCAGGGCCGAAATCCTACCACTCATAGTAGCCGGCCCAATGTGCCTGGCTTTAAAAGAACCAATAAGGGCAGGGCTTAATTCGATGTTATCCTGCGCCTGAATTTCCTCTATTCCAAATAGACCCAGGTAAAGAAAGAAAAATAACTGCAATAATTTCAATTTCCAATGTCCGGTAGTTTTCATTATTAATAAATTTTAGTTAAGCAATATATGATTATCTCCATGAAAGGTCAGTTCCCTGTAGTTTATTACAAACCCAGACAAAAGGGATTAGAAAAAAGAAATGCTTTAATCTGAAATACGATTACAGAAAAATCATATAAATAAATAAGGTACTGGTAACTTATTTACCAGAATTATTCTTTTTTTGGTTTTTCAAAAAAGGAATTATCCAGTTTCTTATCGAATTCAGCTTTTTCAATTACAATTTCAGCCATGACCTGGCCATTCATTCCGGTAGAGATACTGTAAGGGAAAGCCATCCCATCAACCATTTGAAAATTACTAAACAGTGATTCAGCTTCTACCTCAGTATCGTTAATTGTTCTTTTTGAGTTGGTCTTAAGAATTACATAAGTGTCGGAATCAATGTATTGGTATGTAATGTCCCCGTCTTTATCAGTTAATTTTAGCTTATAAACCTTGGTACCTTCAAAGTCTTCTGTACCTATGAGTTCAAGTTGTGAACCTTTTTTTTCATAATTATAAAGTTCCCCCTCAAAATCAGCTTGTTTTTTCATTTGTTTTATTTGTTCCGGGCCCATATCCTGAGGTTCAAGGCTTCCTGTCATAGGATTAACCATCCAACCGGATGTTCCGTCAAATGCCTGAACAATTTGTTGTCCCTGTACGGTTATATCCATGCGGTATTTAAATGGACGGGCCAAAAACATAGTAAATGGAAGTTCCATTCCTCCCTGAATAACTTTGCCGGTAAAACTAATTGTTTTTACCGTTTTTAGTTTATCCAGTCCAATTGCGTCAAAATGGTTTTTTAAGATGTCGTCAAGGGATTGTGCTTGCAGACTTAATCCCAGTGTAAAAATAATAAGGACAATAGAGATAGTTAATTTTTTCATTTTAAATTTGTTTTGAAGATGATAATTGAATAATTTCTTGATTCTTAAGGGTGAAAATTAGAATTAGGGGGGAAATTAGAAAAAAACTTATGATTTGCAAAAAATAAATGGAAATATGTCTGACAAACAATAATTAAAATGTGCGGATAAGCTTGTTTATAGCAAGTAATCTTTTTAACAATACCTCTAACTTGTGAAGCGGGAGCATATTTGCCCCATCTGAAAGGGCATTTTGTGGGTCGGGATGGGTTTCTACAAACAGGCCATCAACACCTACTGCTATTCCTGCCCTGGCGATGGTCTCAATCAGCTTTGGTTTACCACCGGTAATACCAGAACTTTGATTGGGTTGTTGAAGGGAATGTGTAATATCCAGAACCACAGGAAATCCCAGTTCCTGCATTTCAACAAGTCCCCTGTAATCAACAACAAGGTCATAATAGCCATACATAGATCCTCTTTCTGTTAGTATAATCTTTTCATTACCCGAATCTATAACCTTTTGGGCAGCAAATTTCATAGCAGCCGGAGCAAGAAACTGACCTTTCTTAATATTAATTATTTTATTCGTTTTAGCTGCAGCAACCAGTATATCGGTTTGTCTACATAAAAAAGCAGGAATTTGCAAAATATCTACATATTCGGCAGCCATTGAAGCATCATTGGCGGAATGAATATCGGTAATGACTGGAATATCAAACGTTTTTTGAACTTTTTGAAGGATTTTTAAAGCTTTTATATCTCCGATACCGCTGAAAGAATCAATTCTGGAACGATTTACTTTTCTATATGAGCCTTTAAAAATAAAAGGGATTTTTAATCTGTTTGTGATATCTGTAATGCTTTCTGCTATATCAAGTGCGCTTTTTTCATTTTCAATAGCACAGGGACCGGCTATCAGGAAAAACGCGCCTTCTTTAATGTGTTTAATCCTGGAAAGTGATGCTAACATCTCAGTTGTTATCATTATTTACAATTTACAGGAAAGTAAGTGGTGTAAAACAAAATTTTCTTGCTGATATTATATAGGTTCTTTCAATGAAGTCAATCAATTGTTATGTTTAATCATCAAAAAAATCACAAATAGATTCTGGGGAAATAAAGATTATGAACCTTCCAGCTTAATCAGACTTTTAATTTTTTCTCAAGTTCATTCACCTGCATTTTAAACCTTTTATCGGTATCAATCAGATTATTAACTGTTTTGCAGGCATGTAAAACAGTAGCATGATCTTTTCCACCAATTTTTGCCCCGATAGTGGCAAGGGAAGATTTTGTCAGACTTTTTGAAAAGTACATTGCAATTTGCCTGGCCTGTACAATCTCTCGTTTTCTTGTTTTACTTTGAATCAGCTCAAGAGAGATATTATAATATTCACAAACAACTTTTTGAATATAATTTATAGAAATTTCGTGATAAGAATTTTTAACAAGTTTATCAATCATTTCCCTCGCCAACTCAATGGTAATTTCCTTTTTATTTAGTGTTGACTGAGCAAGCAGCGAGATCAGCGCGCCTTCAAGTTCCCTTACATTGGTTTTAATATGCGTTGCAACATACTCAACTACCGAAGAATCCATTTCAATTCCATCATTATAGATTTTCTTTTGCAAAATGGCTACCCTGGTTTCAAAATCAGGTGACTGAAGATCAGCTGACAGGCCCCATTTGAAACGGGACAATAATCGTTGCTCCAGTCCTTGAAGTTCAACAGGTGCCTTGTCAGATGTAAGAATCAATTGTTTCCCGTTTTGATGCAGGTGATTAAATATATGGAAGAAGGTATCCTGTGTTTTTTCTTTTCCGGCAAATTCCTGTACATCATCAATTATCAAAACATCAATCATCTGATAGAAATGCAGGAAATCATTTTTTGTATTATTTCTAATGGATTCAACAAATTGCGTTTGAAAACGATTTGCTGTAACATACAATACTGTTTTTTCAGGACGGACTTCTTTCACCTGAATACCTATAGCCTGGGCAAGGTGGGTTTTCCCTAAACCACTTTCACCATAAATAAGAAAAGGGTTAAAAGCAGTTCCTCCGGGATTGTTCCCGACAGCAAATCCTGCTGATCTTGCCAATCGGTTACACTCACCTTCAATAAAATTACTAAATGAATAAGCTGTATTTAATTGTGGGTTTACATGCAGTTTTTTAATACCCGGAATAATAAAAGGGTTTTTTATTATACTTCCATTATTTTCTGCAGGCACAGATAATGGTTTATTCTTTATTACACTTTGACTCTTTGCAGGAAATTTAACGGTATATGGTTTAGATTGACTGTGGGAATTATTTTCCATTACCACACTATATTCAAGCCTGGCATCCTGGCCTAATTCTTTTCTCAATGTTTTTTTCAGGATATCGATGTATTGTTCTTCAAGATATTCATAGAAGAAAGGGCTGGGTACCTGAATGGTAAGGACATTTTTGGAAAGCCGGACAGGAATAATTGGCTCAAACCAGGTTTTGTAGCTTATGGAAGGAACATTGTCCTTAATAATTTTTATGCAATTTTTCCAAACAGTAAAATGATCTTTCTTCATTGATTCTCAGACATTAAAGCGTAATAGTTTTTCTTGATCTTTTGTTTAGCGAAATTTGTTAAAAAAAATGTAAAAAAAAAATCTAATTTCACTTGCCAAATTGCAATTAACTATATCCTGTTTATTATCAGTATTTTATTTTTTGAAAATAAATAAATAAAAATTCCACTTAGATTTAATGCGTAGAATATCAGCTAGTTATGATGTTTTTGCTTTAATAATTTGTTAATGAGATAGTTGAAAACATCTGCTTAAAGTAATTTATAAACAAGCCAGACATTTCATCATTTTTTCTGCTAAAAATCGATTTAAAATTCATTATAAATATAATGAAAAAATGATGGAAAAATAATTATTCCTCATTTTTATCTTTTTTCTTCTCTGATTTACCTCCCCACACTGAGAAATGAACATATCTTTTGGGATTTTCCTTTACATCAATAAGCAGGAGATCAAGGCTATGAGAAAGATTTTCCAAATTCTTATACAATGAATCATTTCTTGCAAGGGACCCAATTGTACCTTCCCCATTATTAATACCAATAAGTAATTTATTTATGTTATAAAGGCTAAGGTTCATATTGTCAACCAGTGTTTTAATATTTGTATTCGCCAGGGAATCAGAAAAGCTTTCCATATTTGCCATGATCCCATCGAATTTTTCAGTATTATTTTTAAGTCCAATGGTAATATCTTCAATATTTGAAATAATGGATGGAAACTGGCCATTATCATCATTTAGGAATGAGTCCAGCGATTCAGCTGAATTACGGAGGTGCTCAAGAGTGCTGTTAAAATTTTCTGAAAAATCATTACCAAGAGTTAATTGAAATGTTAATAAAATAGAGTCCAGGGAATCCATTATTTTTTCAGCCTTGTCTTTGAGTGGGTCCATTTGTTCCATGAGCGAAGCTGCTACAGATCCGGTTAATGTATCTCCACTTTCGGCAAAGATTGGGGAATCACCTAACCTGAACCGGATAGCCTTAGTTCCCATAATATCGGCATTATATATTTCAGCAATAGTGTTTTTAGGAAGGTCAAAATTCTTCTCAAGGACAATTTTAACCACAAGCTTTCCCTGATGCTCATCTGAAAGGTCAATATTATCAACAATGCCAACCCTGTATCCATTAAGGGTAACCCGGCTTGCATCCTGTAACCCTCCAATATCATCATAAAGGACAGTATAACCGTGAAGCTGTTTTAAAATATTAAGCCCTTTCATAAAATTGTAGCCCCACACAAATATTGCAATAGTGACCACAGCAATCAACCCAACTTTTATCTCGGTTTTTATTTTCATAAGACTATAGATAAATTAAGCAGGCAAATTTAGTTATTATTTTTTAGGGCTTCACTTAAAGGTATAATTTCTCCCTCTTTTACAGCAATAATAAATGAATCAGTAAAATCTGCCCTTACTTTTTTATTGAATTCCAGAATATCGTCATAACTAATCATGTTGCCCACTGCATATTTATATCTTCCTTTTGATTCTAATTCCACAACATCTTTATAGTTTTTAAAAACAGGGGAGTCAAGAGGTATTCTTAATTTTGAAGAAGCAACCTGAACTTTGAAAAAGCTTCCAGGTTCAGCTTTTGTTTGGGTAAAATGGCTCTTACTTTCAATCCCGGACTTATAATTCTTAAAAGCCCTGTAAATGGCTGAAGCTAGATATTCTTGTCCGGTTTTTGATTTAAGAAAAGCTTCTTCGGTTGGATTTGAAATGTAACCGGTTTCAATTAATACACTGGGCATGCTTGTTCTCCACAAAACCACAAAACCTGCCTGCCGTACCCCACGATCTTTTCTTTTGGCCCTTATTTTGAACTGTTCCTGAACATTGGATGCAAAATCAGCACTTTGTTCAAGGAATGTATTTTGCATTAAACTAAAAATGATATAGGATTCTGCTGAATTGGGGTCAAAGCCTTCATAATGTGAAGTATAATCTTCCTCAAAGGTAATCACGGAATTTTCCTTTTTAGCAACTTCAAAATTACGCTCATCAGTATGCAGGCCCATAACATAGGTCTCTGTCCCTGCAACCCTTGAATTTTGCGGAAATGAATTTGCATGAATTGATATAAAAAGATCTGCTTTGGCCTTATTGGCAATATCACCCCTTTGGTATAATTCAACGAAGATATCAGTTTTTCTTGTATAAATAACCTCTACTCCTTTAATGTTATTTTCAATATAAGAACCAAGTTTCAGGGCAATAGCCAGAGCAATATCCTTTTCATATGAAGATTTTCCACGGGCTCCTGAGTCTTTTCCTCCATGACCTGCATCAATTACTACTTTCCTTATTTTATAATCACTTAAATCGGTTTGTGCGGTTATTTTAAAAGAAAAAACAAAAAAGCACACAACCAGCATAATTAAAAGTGGAACGAATCGTTTCAGTTGAAAAAAAACAATTAATTTAGGCAGGTGCATTTTAAGGTCAGTTTTTTTAAGTAAATTTGTTTTTACGATCCAGGTTATAAGTACACACAAAGAGACACAGGCATTATTAATAAACTTATTTCATACAAAAATAGTATAAACGCACGGCAAATAAAATTCTTATTGCTGGTTTGTTTTTTTACTGCAATTAACGGACTTTTGTTTCAGTCCCATGCCCAGGAATATATTTTCCCTGATTCCCTTAACCTGGTAGCACCTGATGACACGGTTATTAATGATACATTGATAGATCCTGTTTCACCTGATAAAACCGGATCTGTGTTGGATGCAGAAGTAGATTACGATGCAAAGGACTCTACCATTTTTGATGTAGTAAATCAAAAAGTATATATGTACGGTGAAGGGGTTGTAGTTTATAAAGATATAACCCTGAAAGCTGATTATATTGAACTTGACCTGACAGATAAGACAGTGTTTGCTATAGGAGTGCCTGACAGTGCAGGTGTTATTCAGGGGAAACCAGAATTTACTGAAGGAAATGAAACATTTGAATCAAACAGACTTACCTATAATTTTGAGACACAGAAAGGCATAATTGAAGGTATTGTAACGGAACAGGAGGGCGGTTACCTGCATAGTGGTAAAACAAAAAAAATGGCTGATGGCAGTATAAATATTGCCCAGGGCAAATATACTACCTGTGATGCACCGGAACCTCATTTTTATATGGCACTTACAAAAGCAAAGGTTATACCTGAAGATAAGATTGTATCCGGTCCGGCATATATGGTGGTAGAAGATATCCCACTTCCGTTAATACTTCCTTTCGGATTTTTCCCTAATCAGAAGACAAAAGCATCAGGAATCCTTATTCCCGAATGGGGAGAAGAGAAGAATCGTGGGTTTTTTCTGAGAAACGGAGGATACTATTTTGCCCTGAACGATTATTTTGACATGGCATTAACCGGAGATCTGTATTCAAATGGAACATGGGGTGTATCTGCTCGTTCAAGTTATAAAGTAAGATACAAGTTTGGTGGCTCTGTAGGCCTGAGGTATTATAATAATGTATCAGGCGACCTTGATATTGGAAATTATGTTAGAAAAATGGATTATGCAATCAACTGGTCACATAGTCAGGATGCCAAATCCAGTCCAACCAGCACATTCTCTGCCCAGGTGAATATGAGTTCCTCTACTTTTGACCAAAACCAGAGCTATAATGAAGACAATTACCTGACTACCACCAAACAATCGAGTATTTCTTATTCAAAAAGATGGCTGGGAAGTCCTTTTAATTTTAGTGGTAGCATGAACCATAGCCAGAATAGCCAGAATCAAACTGTTAGTTTAAGCTTGCCAAAATTAGCTTTTAACATGAACCGGATTAACCCCTTCCGGAACCTTTCCAAAACACCGGGTACTTCCAAATGGTATCAAAACATTGAATTAAGTTACCGTTCCAATATGGAAAACAAAATAAATACATATGACTCAATTCTGTTTACTTCCGCTGTTTTTGACGATATGGACCCTGGCTTTAAACATGAAATTCCTTTAACAGCAAACTTCAGGCCATTCAATAATTTTAGTATAGCACCACGGGTACAATACTCCGGGGTACTATACAATAAATCGATCCGGAAACACTGGGATTATGCTTATGTTGATCCGGAAACGGGCCTTGTGGAACCAAGGGTTATTACAGATACCATCAACGGTATCCAGTATGCCCATTCATTCTTACCCGCTATTTCAGCAACTTTTAATCCGAAAATATTTGGAATGTACCAGTTTAAAAACCCGGAGGCTAAAGTAGTGGCAATCCGTCATTTAATGACACCCACATTTAGTTTTTCATATGTGCCTGATATGAGGGGCATTGCCCCAAATTACTATGATACTGTCCAGGTAGATACTACCGGGAGGACTCAGGTGTACTCTTATTTTGAAAATAGAATATACGGCACACCCTCATTCAACGGGCGAAGCGGAACAATAAACTTTACATTGAATAATAATGTAGAGATGAAAGTCCGGACTGATGCAGATTCTACAAGTGAATTTAAAAAGGTTAAATTGCTTGACAACCTGCAGTTTTCTACAAACTACAACCTGTTTGCAGACTCATTGAACCTTTCCCCTGTAAACTTTTCAGGTTATACTAAAGTTTATAAGGATAATTTTAGATTAAATTTTACCGGATCTTTTGATCCCTATGCCTTGAATGAGTCCGGACATAAAATAAATACTTTTGAGTTAAACCAGACCGGTAAACTGGCAAGGTTGACCCGTTTTTCATTTGGACTTGATTTTACCCTGAAATCAAAACAGAAAAAATCAGATTCTCCTTCTTCACAGGGAAGGGACCAGATGTCTTCTCCGGATATGCAAAATGATATGAGAAACCAGCAACAGGATCTATCTATTCCTGAATCAATGTATCCTGGTTATGTTGATTTTGATGTTCCATGGAGTTTTTCGGTTCGTTATAATTTTAATTACTCAAAGCCGGGCCATATATCAAAAGTCACCCAGACCCTTAATTTTAATGGTAATATTAGCCTTACACCCAAATGGAAAATAAGCCTTACATCCGGTTGGGATTTTATAATGAAGTCTATCTCCTATACCTCCCTGAATATTCACAGAGACCTGCATTGTTGGGAAATGAGGTTGTCCGTGGTTCCTTTTGGGAGACGTCAAAGCTATACTTTCGGAATTAACGCCAAGGCATCTATTCTAAAAGACCTGAAGTATGAGAATAAGAAAAATTGGAGAGATTATTGATTTTTTTGTATATTCAGGGATTGGTTTAATTCAAGTATTTCCTTATTTTTATTGAACGTCTATTTTAATCCTAAATACTATGAGAAAAAAAATAATTAAAACAACGAAAGCTCCCGGAGCTATTGGCCCATATAGCCAGGCAGTGGAAGCCGGTGGGACATTGTATATTTCCGGACAAATCCCAATGGACCCTGAAACAGGAGAGATTGTTGAAGGTGGGATAAAAGAGCAAACCGAACGTGTTTTAAAAAATATTGAAATTATATTATCATCTGCCGGATACAGGAAGAGGGATGTTGTAAAATCCACTTGCTTGCTTAATGATATGGATAATTTCCAGGAGATGAATGAAGTATATGGCGCATTTTATACAGAGGATCCGCCTGCCAGGGCTGCTTATGAAGTATCTAAATTACCTGGAGGTGTAAAAATCGAGATAGAAACAATTGCCGTAAAAGGATAAAAACTCCTGATCTTTTTTCCATAAAAAAAGCCCCATAAATGGGGCTGATAATAATGTGCAGAGCTTTCGTTATTCTGAGAATACTTCAAAATCGATTTCAACTGACACCTCTTTATGCAACTTAACTGTTGCTTTATAAGTACCTACTGTTTTAATCTGATCAGCAGGAAGGGAGATGTATTTTCTGTCAATATGAAAACCTTCTTTCTCCAATACTTCTGCCAATTGAATATTGTTTACAGAACCAAAAATTTTTCCGGCAGTACTGGTTTTTGCACCAATTTTAAGAGAAATCTTCTCTAACTTAGCTGCAATTTCCAATGCTTCATTTTTGATTTTCTCCTCCTTGTGAGCCCTTTGTTTCAGGTTCTCTGTATGTATCTTTATCGCAGATTCTGTAGCTTGAATAGCCATTCCTTGAGGGATAAGATAATTACGTGCATACCCATCTTTTACATTTACAATGTCATTTTTATATCCCAATGATGGTAGATCTTGTTTTAATATAATTTCCATAATATATCCTCTCCTATTTTAGCATATCTGTAACGTATGGTAGCAAAGCCAGATGACGTGCCCTTTTTACAGCAGTGGCAACTTTCCTCTGGTATTTTAAGGATGTTCCTGTAATTCGTCTTGGAAGTATTTTCCCCTGTTCATTCAGGAATTTTCTAAGAAAGACCGGGTCTTTATAATCGATATATTTAATCCTGTTTTTCTTAAACCGGCAATATTTCTTTTTCTTTACGTCAACTGACACTGGGGTCAGGTATCTGATAGTATTGCTATTCTGAGCCATTTAATTTTCCTCCATTTTTTTTTCGTTCTTAGCTTTATTTCTTTTCTTTTCACTGTAAGCAACAGCAAATTTATCCATCCTGAAAGTCAGGAACCGGATAATCTTTTCATCACGACGGTATTCGGTTTCCAGCTTGGCAATTAATTGGCCTTCTGCTTTGAACTCAATAAGATAATAAAAGCCCGTTGATTTTTTTTGTATCGGGTAGGCTAATTTCTTAAGTCCCCAGTTTTCTTCATGAATGATCTCACCGTCATTGCCGGTAATGACCTTCTTGAATTTTTTTACCGCTTCCTTCATCTGAGTGTCAGACAAAACGGGAGTTGAAATGAAAACGGTTTCATACTGATTTAACATAATTTAAACAATTTTTATTAGTATAATAATAATTTGGGCTGCAAAAATAGACTTTTTATTAGGTAAATCAAAATATAATTATCTAAATTTTTGCATCAAAAAGTAATTATTAGCTTAAGGGGATTTCTGAAAATTAGTTCAAATCAAGATTTTCATAAAATTTCATAGTCAAGTCAAATTTATGAAACAATATCGGGATATTGTGAATAAATATGATGAAGGATATGGGATTTTATGAAAACCCTATGGGAACAAGGATAGCAAACAATATACTTCGTTAAAATTTTCTTCAATAGCTACGGCTATTCAAAAAGCCTACCCCGCAAGCTGGCTCGTTCGCTAAAAATGTTTGCTAAACATTTTTTAACGCTCCGCCCTCTTGTATCTCAT
>Ga0164313_10004653_pt1 | contig 12178 bp, 14 predicted proteins | sample GuaBasSedimGuay4_FD_113735 | JGI IMG/M metagenome (GOLD analysis project Ga0164313, IMG submission 113735) | Subseafloor sediment microbial communities from Guaymas Basin, Gulf of California, Mexico - Guay4, Core 4569-4, 0-3 cm | ecosystem: Environmental > Aquatic > Marine > Hydrothermal vents... | reverse complement strand
AGCGGGGCTTGCCCCCCTTTTCCGTACACATATACTTTTGCATTGGAGCCGGTCTATTGGCCTTCACCTCATGTATCTTTCCATCGTCGCCGCTCTCAATGTACTCTTTTACCTGCGCGTTCACATCCAGCATTGCCTGACCTTCCCTGATGTCGTAAGAGATCGGTTTTTCCAGAAAAACATGGAGGCCTTTCTCACAGGCAGCTATAAACTGAAGTGCATGCCAGTGAGTGGGTGTTGCAATAACCACCGCCTGAAGTCCGGGCATCTCATACATCTCCTCGTAGGTATTAAGCTATCCTGTATTTCCTGACCCGTTCCATGATCCTGTTTACCTCATCCACACTTTTCGTCGATTTTACCCAATAGAAGACCCCACCGGGTAGGGTGTTCCTGTTTAAATGGTGCTCAAAGGCATCTTCGTTTACAGCCACCACCAGGGGTACATCTCCAGTCTGTTTCTTCATCTCAGGCAACACATCAAAGGCTGCAGGGTTGTCTTTTTCATCAAGCATTAAAATGGCCTTTAATCCTTCCAGCCGTGAAACAGCATTTAAAAGATGCCTGCCGTTGCTATGTATGTGCAGGACTCCTCCATCGAAATGATTGAACATCCGCTGTACATTCTCTTCTCCCCATTGTTCATAATCCTCCACCGAGGTCATGTGAAAGGGATCCACGCTTTCCGAAATCACCCTCCCGGGAATCCACTGCACCATGTTGCTGAAAGTTCCCCCGAGAAAAGAAGGGGTATTTTCAAAGAAAGCCTCCTGAACCCTGACATTAAGATCAAAAGCGAAATCAATGATCCTCCGGACCGTGTCCGGGACCTCAAAAAGGCTGAGGTAGGTTTTGGTGGCACCCACCAGTTCAAACACAAAATTCAGGGAATCGATCAGGATAAAATGGCTGATGCCAAAGCGGTTCTCAGAAACCCTTGAAAATATCTCCAGCTGTTGCAGGTATTTGCGAAACCAGGGATGGCTTTCCTCAAAAGGTCGGGGGTGGAATTGGGTCAGTTCTTCGAACATGGGCTTAACCATGGAGGAGATCCAACCCGTTCCGGGATCCTTCAGAAACTGCATCTCTCCGCCGATCAGGGCACCGTACAGCCCCTGGTCAAATTCACTTAGATAAGCCGATGGAATGTGGTCGTCCTCACATAACGTCTTCTCCTTCAGCAGGCTGTTCCAAAAACGGGCACGTTCATGGGGATCCGGGTAGCTGGTATACCCTTCGACATGATCTGCTCTAAATTGTTCCATGGTAATAGTAGGAATCTGATAATCTGCAAAGATCCTATCTCCGGCCTTCCTTTCATAAAGTGTCCTGAGTCTGTCTATAACATCGCCGACACCGTTTTTATATGCGATACTTTCCATGGAATTTACGAATTAGTGGATTCCGGGCCAGGAGTGACGGGATAGTGGTGGGTCGTCTCGATCATGGTTCTGATATTCTCTGAAGGAGTATCGGGTGGAATTGCGCAGCCGGCATTGATCATCAGCCTGGGAGAGTCCCGGTAAACCTCCAGAAGCTTCAGGGTTTTTTGCTTCACCAGTTCGGGAGTTCCGAACTTAATCACTCCTGAAGGATCCAGGTTCCCTATAAAAAGGGTGGAGTTATGACAATGTTTGTAAATCTTCTGGATATCGGTTAGGTAATCCAGCTCCAGGGCATCGGCTCCGGTCTGTACCATGTCCTCCAGGATCACTTCCGTATCCCCGCAAATATGCAAAGTATAAGCCAAACCCAGGCTGTGAGCCTCATCCACCAACTTTTTCTCGTAAGAAAAAGCAAACTCCCGGTATAACTCCGGTGGAATCATCTCCGGACCGGCCACGCTATCGCCATTAGAAATCATATGTGCACCGGTCCCCGCCATAAGCCGGATAAACTGAATGCCCGCCTCGGTGGCATATTCCAGCAACTGGTGCACCTTTTCCGGGTCCAGAAGCAGATCGGTCATTAGCTCCTGCGATCCACGTAACATGCTTGCCAGGGAGAAGGGTGCCTGATCGCAGTTCCCCCGGATATACTTTTCCTCCCCGAAATAATCCTTTACTATCCGGGTAATCTCAAGCCAGCGCTGTATGCCCTCATCCTTTGCAACATCCACCGCCGGCAGGTCAGATATCTCCTCCAGCGAAGAGATCAGGGTGCCGTGGGTGCGGGCGGGTTCATGATCCGGGTAGTCAACCGGCACCCCGAGAGATCCTGCAAGAATGGCCGTACTCACATCGATTAGCAATCCATCTGTATCATATTTTTCGGCGGAATGGATAAAGGCCCTTGCTGCCGATTGAGGGTTTTCACTGAACTCTTTCATGCTAAGCCCCTCCTCCCTGGCCGCCATCATAAAATTGTGGAGCATCACTGGACGTCTGTCGGTCCATTTACCCTCCAACGCTGCCTTAATACGTTCTGTTCCTGTCATATGCTTAGGATTATTTATTTCTTCTTTCGATCTCTTCCAGGGTCATATTGCTGGTTTCAAACAGGAATTTACGGAATATGAAGAACCCTGCAAAGGTCATCACCGAAAAGAAAGCAAAACTGTAACCGATCCCCACTCCATCATCAAAAGCACCAGCCACCACAGGAAAGAGAAAGGTAATGCTGCCGTTGACAATCCAGACGGCGAAAGAACCGATAGCCATTCCCCGGGAGCGTATGTTGTTGGGGAATACCTCTGCCAGTAAAACAAAAACCACAGCGCCCATGGAAGCTGAAAATGAAGCCACAAAACCAATAAGGAAGAAAAGCATCAATCCACCTCCAAATGTGTCAAATAGAAACTCAAGGGCAAACATCCCAAGGAAAAGGGCCATACTCAACATGCCGGACAACAGCATTTTCCTGCGACCAAGTCGGTCGATATAGCGCATGGCCAGCAGGGTGAAAAGCAGGTTGACCAATCCCAGGATAACGGTCTGTCCGATGGCCGAATCGGTAGAAAATCCGGCGGCCCGGAAGACATCTGTGGCATAATACATCACAACAGCAATCCCGGTAAACTGGGCAAACATCCCTATGGTGATCCCGATTAGGGTGAATTTCAGGTTGGGTTTTTTGAAAAGCCGCTCCTGGCTCTCCTGGTTTTCCGTCTCCAGAGATTTCCGGATCTCAGCCAGAATTTCCTCCGGAACTTCCTCCGGCATAAGCTCCCTGATGATCTTCCCAGCTTCCTCCTGTTGCCCCTTCTTCATAAGCCACCTGGGGCTCCTGGATACCCTGAATAGCAGTACCAGGAATAACAGGGCCGGAAGGCTTTCCGAAAGAAACATAAATCTCCAGTTATTGGGACCTGTATTGATCAGGAGATAGTCCACAAAGAATGCCAGCAGGATCCCTATCACAACGGCCAGTTGAAAGGAAGCAATCAACCTGCCCCTGTGGGAGGCCGGCGCAATCTCCGATATGTAGGTGGGGGAAAGTACCGATGCTATCCCCACTGCAAGGCCTCCAATAAAGCGGGCCAGGATGAAAATTTGTATATGGCCAGCCAGGCTGGTGCCCAAAGCCGACAAAAGAAAGAGGATGGCTGATACTTTGAGCATATCCCGCCTGCCAAAACGGTCTCCAGGTCTGCCTATGACGATGGCCCCCACTACGCATCCAAGAAGGGCGGAACTCACTGCCCAGCCAGTCATCACATCGTTCAGGTTGAAATGACCTGTAAAAAATGGAAGTGCACCGTTGATGACCGCCGTATCAAATCCGTACAGCAGTCCACCTATGGAAGCCACAAGGGTATAAAGAAGAAGTTTCCGTTTCACTAGTTTCGGTGAGCAATTGTAAAAATAAACTTCTTTTGATAAAATACTACTGATTCCATCTTCATTGTACAGATACTATCCAAAAAAATCGCATTCCGTGTGGAATGCATTCATGAATCCAACCAGGTTCTCGGCTTGTAACCACCAGTGTTTGTTGGTCCGGATATGGCTCCCGAAGCGGGTCGACTCCAAAAACAAACCCCCGTCTTTATCCACTCCTTCGTCTGCTCCTCTCCCAGAATTTCTGCGGCTTCCCAGATCAGCCAGGAGGCTTCAATGTCATGCCCGAAAGAGCAGATCGCTTTTGATTTCTCCGTTTCGCTGAAATCGTTCGAGAAAAAGATTCCCAGGTAACCACTTTCGCGGATAATATGATCCTTAAACAAATTCATATAGTAGCCTCCGAACTCCGGATCCCGGAACCTATGGGTAATGATTCGATATGCCTTGCGGGCCATCTCTTCATAGCCTCTGCCTGGCCAGGTCTTCGCTGCTGCAGAAAAAGTCCATAGAATTCTTGCATTCAGCACAGAAGCTTTGTCGACATTTTCAACAGGACGATTTTGCAGATCGACAGCTCCGTAAAATCCATCTCCCTCTTTTTCCACCATTTCTTTCATAAAAGAATCATTTTATTTTTCGAAGTGTTCGCTGCTTAATTATTTCTCTATGAGGACATCTTCCAATGAAAAATGGATATAGGTAAAGCATTCCGGTACATGTGAATCCCAGACGCCATGAGGACTCCACGCCCATCTATTTTAGGTTTGGTCGTTGTTCTGTTAGCTACATAGTGTGGTATCTCCTCTTCCACACATGGTGGGTGGGTGATTGAGTCATCCTGGCGGGCAGCAATCGCACCGGGAATTCTTACAAACAATAGTAAAAAAACCATAATCCATAAATAATTCTTCATAATGTCTTCTTTATTTGCGAATTGTATGCATCAATTTAATAAATTACTGGGAATTAGCTGGAAATTAAATATAAAGAAATGAGAAAGAAAGTACTTCTGAACGCAATTATGATTTGCATCCTACTATTGTGTGTGCCAGGATGTTCTTCCAATCAAAAAGAGCTAATTATTGATGATGTTCGTGGTGTATTAGGAGAAACCAAAGCACCGGTTTCTGTTGAAGTAAAATTGGACAAATATCAGGTAATTGCTGCAAAAGAAGGACGTCTGGCTCTTCTCGGTGCCTCAGCTGATAATGAGAATGAGCAGTTGATCCCTGTTCAACTGAAAAGTTTTGAAGAAGGAGCACACTCACATGTTGTGATGATTATGCCAGAGGGAGAGCCTGGCCTTCGTAAATTTAAGTTTAGTGAAAGTGAGTATCCCTTTAGTACTACAATGAAAGCATTCCTGGATCCGAATAGTGAGCAGGTTATCTTTGAAGAAGAAGGTGAAAAGGTATTACAATATAATTACCAAACAGTTTATGAGAATGATGTAATCAGTAGTGACAATTATAACTGTGAAAAGCTAGTTTATTCGGATAAGATGTCAGGCATATATTTTGAGGAATATTTAAAGTCTCATCCGGAGATTCCAAAAGACACCATCGTTTCATCCTCTATTTATGCAATACCTCGCAGCGACTATATTCATCCGTTATACGGATTGGAAGGCGAAATGCTTACACGTGACTGGCCTGATGCTGGTCATCCCCATCATCGTGGTATATTTTGGGCTTGGCCAGAGGTAGAATATGGGACTGAGCGCGGCGATATTTATGCTCTGCAAACAGTTTTTGCCCGACCAACAGGAAACATTGAATGCATTAGTGGTTCTGTGTATGCAGAGATTGATGCTGAAAATTTGTGGATGTGGGAGAATAGAGTACCGATTGTTCGTGAACGCGTAGTAATTAGGGTATATCATTCATCATCAGACAGCAGGATTATCGATTTAGCGATTAATTTGCTGGCTCTGGAGGATAGTGTTACCATAGCCACACGGTTTACCAACAGTTATGGTGGTTTGAATTTGCGAATGATGACTCCTGAATCACAGGAAATCTCATATTTTACAGATGAAGCTGACTCACAACCATTGCGGGCCTGGTCCGATTTTAACGGAAAATTTGAAGGAGCTAATTCCACCTCAGGCTTGATGGTATTGCAACATCAGGACAATCCTGACTATCCGGGTGACTGGGTCGAGTACCCGAATCTGGCGTGGGTACAACCTACATTTCCGTCTTCAGGGACCAGATATCCACTTAACACGGCAGAATCTTTGGTATTGCGATACAGACTAATCGTTCATACAGGGGGAGAGCCGACAAAAAATATTTCTGAGAAGAGGTGGGATGCATATCATGAAACCTCCGAAAAATGAGTCTACTAAACTTATATATTCATGGAAACCAATAAAAATAATTCGCCACTCACACGCAGACAATTTGTAAAAACAACCTCCGTCGCCGCAATTGCAGCACCACTCATTGTGAAATCTTCAGTGATCAACGGGATGGATATTCCTGCTCCAAGTGATAAGATAAATCTTGGCATCATTGGATGTGGTGGATTGGGTAAAGCTAATCTTAGTGCTTGTACTATGCATCCCGAAATTGTTGTGACAGCGGCATGTGATGTATGGAAGGAAAGATTAGATCCTGTAGTGGAACATTACAAAGAAACATGTACAGGTTATACTGATTACAGAGAATTACTTCAGCATAAAGGACTTGACGCTGTTATCATTGCTACTCCAGCTCACTGGCACGCGATTCAGGCCGTTGAAGCAGCTGAAGCCGGTCTGGATATCTACCTGCAAAAACCCATGACCATGCATCTGGGTGAAAGCCTGGCAGTTAGAAATGCGGTTAGAAAGCATGATGTAATTTGTCAGATAGGAACCCAGATTCATGCGAGTGAACATTATCGCCGCATGGTCGAACTGATTCGTTCAGGAAATTTAGGTGATATTGCTACCGTGCGAACATTTTTCACCATGAATGAAGCTCCAAATGGAATCGGACAGGGTTATAATACAATGAAAATACCTCCGGGAATGGACTGGGATATGTGGGTGGGTCCTGCACGAATGCAACCTTTCAATCCCAATCTGGTAAAAGATGCCTACTACCACTGTTTCTGGAATGATTTTAGTGGCGGCTGGACACCTGGTATGGCACCCCACATCACCGACCTGCCTATCTGGGCATTGGAGCTGGGTTATCCCACTGAGATCAGTGCATCAGGTGGAAGGTATATCATTAAGGATGATAGTGATGCCTACGACAATCACGAGGTTATCTGGAGATATCCGAATCTGACCATGACCTGGATGATGTCATTAACAAATAGCTATGGGTTTGATTTTGAGCGTAGTCAGGAGACTAAGCGCAGACTGGGGATCTACTTTCATGGTAGTAATGGGACTTTGCTGACCGACTATTCTTCTCATCAGATATTGCCGGAAGGTGACAGAATGAAGGATATGGAAACACCTCCTCAATCCATTGCTCCCTCTCCCGGTCATGAACTTGAATGGGTGGAGTGTATCAAGTCACGCAAACAGCCCTCAAGCAATCCCGGATATCATATCAAGGTTGATGCCCCCATACAGATGAGTGTCCTGGCCATGAAACTTGGCAGATCCATAAGGTTTGATGGAGAAACTGAGCAAATTGTGGGAGATGAAGAGGCTGCAAAACTGGCTATACCGGAATACCGTGCACCCTGGAAATTTCCTGCTGAATATTTACAAATAAATTGATGTTATGAATAATAGGGGTCGTAGAAGTTTTATTAAGAAAACAGGCATGACTGGTCTGGGTTTGGGATTGGTAGGTAGTGCTTCAGGTATTTTTAACGGAGCAGAAGTAGAAGAAGGAAAACGAATCGGTATGATCGGATTGGATACCGGACATTGTGTGGCCTTCACAAAGACCCTTAATGACCCATTGGCAGATGACAAGTATGGAGGATATAGAGTAGTTGCTGCAGTTCCGGAAGGAACTGATCAAATTGAGGCCTGGAAAAACAGAATCCCTGAATTCACGCTGGAGGTAAGAAACCAGGGTGTGAAGATTGTGGATTCCATCGAGGATATGCTGGAGATGGTAGATGTTGTTATAATAACCTGCATTGATGGAAACAAACATCTGGAACAGGCGCTACCGGTTTTCAAGGCCGGGAAACGACTATTTATTGATAAACCATTTGCAGGATCTCTATCTGATGCCTGTGCGATCGTAGCGGCTGCAGAACAATACCGTGTACCTATGTTTTCATCTTCATCTTTGAGGTACATAAACGGAGCAAAGGAGATAGCTGAGGGAAAAATCGGCAAAGTTATTGGAGCGGAAACCTATAGTCCGGCGCATATTGAGGAGCATCATCCGGATCTGTTCTGGTATGGAGTACATGGAGTAGAGATCCTGTTTACAATCATGGGTACAGGTTGCAAGCGGGTAATAAGAACTTATACAGAAAATACGGATATTGTTGTAGGTGTATGGGAAGAAGACCGTATTGGTTGTTATCGCGGGATACGTGAGGGAAAAGGAAGTTATGGGGGAACTGTTTTCGGAGAAAAGGGTATTGCAGTACTTGATCAATATCTGGGCTATAACTCTTTGCTTGAAAAGATAGCAGAGTTCTTCAATACTGGAATTGTTCCTGTTTCTACTGATGAAACACTGGAAATATTTGCATTCATGCAAGCTGCTGAAGAGAGCAAAAAGGGAGACGGAATTTCGATTAATATAGAGTCAGTAATGCAAAAAGCACAGACTAGTTGATAGAGCTGGTGGGTGATCGGTGGGTGGTTATGACGGAATGAAAGAACTGGAGAAATATAGCATTACCTCCAGCAGGTTTGGCTTTGTGGTAAAGATCGGTGTCGGTGATGGCTTCGGTAAATTTGATTCTATATTGTTTATATATTGCATAGCCAATCTGCTGTCCCAACAATGACAAGTATACCACCAATATCTTGTCTTTACCCACTTCAAGATACTTTTTCACAAATACCTCTTCCCTGTATTTTAGAGTATCTATGTTGTTTTTGATGGGATCAATCACGATGATCCCGCTCTCGAGTTTGGCTTCAAAATTACCCTGGTAAATGTTGTATCTGAGATCGATTCCTTCGTTCCACATGCGGTTCCAATGAATCATGGCCGAGAGGAATTCTTCAGTAAGATAAGGGGATCCTTTGACTTTGCTCTGGCCCCCAGACTAAGTAATATATTCACCTGAAGATATCAGGTTTTGTTTCAGGGCCTGGCTGGATGTCACAGTGTTTTGAGCCGTAGTATCCACGCAAAACAAAGCAAGATATAGGATTCCAAGCAGTGTTTTCATCATCAGGGATTAACATTAGTATTTAGTTTACAAAGATACTGTTCTTTTTTTTTACCAGGCGAGGCCTCCATGGTTTTGGGGTTATTCTATAGGTAAGACGCATAAGTCCGTATTATGTTGATTTTTAATGGCTTGAGAGCCTCAATGCACTTATTGTTCCAATCCTCGTTTACAGCTCCGGACCAGGTTTCGCCACCAAAAACAAGAAATTTAGTCTCTTTGGCAACGACGTAGGCTTTGAGATTAAGCGTATCAACTTTTAGATAATGGACAAAGTTATAGATCACCTTCTGAATGGCTGAAATTTCCTGTATGTCAGACTCCTCCAAAGCCATTCAAAGGGTCCAAAGGCAAAGTATTTAAGCCAAATTGTACTCGAAACAATCTGGAAGACCCAAATCGCTAGTACGATGTAATACAATTCATACCGCTGCATACGACCATATTGAGCAAAGCCGATAAAGATGATATTAGCAATAATTGTCTGTAACAGGTAATTACTAAGAGCCATACAGCATATCTTTCGATCCATCCATAATAATCCATAAGGACCGAATGAGGAACACTCTCCCCTTTATTAAACATTTCCAGCACCTCAAAATAATTCTTTTGCTCTCTTTTGGCAGTTCTTGTCTCCCCGATGTTCATCACCATTCCAGCAAACAATATCCCTACAGCAAGTAAAATCAGGTTTCGCGGACGGCTGTTCCGAAAGGGAAATAATAAAAGTCCGATCATTCCATAGGAGAAAAGGATATCTCCTGGCCATACCAATAGATAGGAATGAACCACTCCGAAAAGAATGAGCAGGATTAATCTTCTGTACCAGATCTCAGCAAGTTCCAGTCCTGCACCGGCCTCCTCCTTGATTTGCATAAACAGAATAATACCGGCCCTTTTTGCTTACTGGTTGAAACAGTACCATGTTCAAGAGATCACAATGCTTTAATCATTTTCATTGAATGAATAGCCCCATCAGTTGATAATTGCAGAAAATAGAACCCAACAGGTAAATGATCTGTCTGAATTGTAATATTTTCACTGTCGTTGTAACAATCAGAGAAAATCAATTGCCCAAGTGAATTAAATATTCTTAAATCCACAGAATCAAAGTCTTTGTTAGCAGACTGAATATTTAGGACATCAGAAAATGGATTGGGAAATACATTTAAATCAAAGGGCTTGATTCCATTTTTGACCTCTACGCCTTCAGGCTTTGACCTGATGAGTTTCACCCTATATATTGTAGGGTCTGCTCTGGTTGTGCCGGTAACATTATTCATGAATGGATTCAAGGTGGGGCTCTCAATACCGCCATATATATATCCGATCAGAATGGTGTCCTGGCTTATCTGGTTTAGTTTGATTATTTCGGAATCATAATGAGGCTGCAGAACGTTTGGAATAAATTCTGCACTCGCCCCCTTTAAACCGGGCATTTCAATGGGAAGTTGATACTCATGCAATGAGCCATCCGAATACCTGGTTAATCTGCTTATCGTTTTTACAAAAGGAACCTGATCGTCTTGAATCAGATTTCCATCCTCATAATAGTATTGGCTCATCCCACCAAAAAAAAGCATATGCATTTGATTGGCCGAACTATCGAATAAACAGGCTTTCGCACTGTGATAGTTACTCAAGTACTGATTAAATTCTGTTACAGGCCAATACCCGGATTCTTTAATATCAACCGGGTACAAGAATGGAAGGTCCGCATTTGGCTGGAAAGCCCCCGAGGATATAGTATATCCTTCTTCACCATCGGGAAATATTTGTGGTAATAAATTATAATCTCTTCTTCTCAGATGTATTGGATCGGTTATGGATGTAAGATTTGAAAATTTCAGAGTTGAACCACTGTTCTGAATGCTGAATTTCCTGATCTGATTGGTATAGGTCTGGGTAAAGGTTGAATTCCCCATCGGGTTATACAATCCATCAAATCTGTGGCCGCCCACCAGGTAATAAGTTTGCTTAATTTTCCCCAACTGCCCCCCGGTAACTGCAAATAGTGTATCAGAAATTTGCTTGAAATAGGGCAGAAAAGAAGTTTCACTTATGACAGCATCGATTACATCAGAAACCTGAACAGAGGTGAGGTTCGGAAAAGTAATATGGTTATCCGCAGTGGATGAGAACCCATATCCGCCAATAATGTACAAGGTATCGTTGTCCTGATAGAAGTTCATATTTGTAGACTGTAACTGCTCGTAGATCCCTGTGGGAAGTGTCTTTAATGAAGCAGACCAGAATTGACCGGAATCCACGTCAATAACATAGATTTCGGTATTATTTTGTGAGGAAGGAAAGGAGTTAAAAGGTTGTCTGGCATGCATTCCGTCCAATCTTCCACCAATCAGCAACCATTTCCCATCGTGCTGCGCCACAGCGTAAGAATGCAATCCGGGTAAATCAGAAATGATAACAGGCTCTATTGCTAAGGAGAAATTAAATGACTCTTGCCCAAAACTACTTACAGACAGAACAATAGCAATAATGAAGGAATTAAATATTCTCATATTTTCAAGACATTAGAGTGCAATAGTAAGAAATTGATTTTTAACGATTTGTAACAAATGTTACTTAAGAATTTATTGTGATGCAAACGTTTACCCTTATAGCCAAGTATACTATCTTATTTGGCTTACTATGACGCACGCTTCAGAAGAAAAACTGGCTGCTTATATTAAGCAATTATACAATCCACAAGAAATATAGATATCCAGAAAAATATTTTCAAATCAAACAGATAAGAACGGTACATGCATGACCTATCTACGGTTAAGAAGATACAACCCTCAAACCCGTAAAGATGAAAAGGAAAGGAAAATGCAGACTGGAGTTAGGGTTAAACCAAGAAGTTGGAGCAGCAAGAAATGCGAAGATCTAAAAACGGATTTCGAGTTCGCTTCGAAAAATAGGGAAATACAAGAAGAACTTGGTACACTATATTGGAGAAAACTATGAACGGAGAAAAAAATTAAAGCATAAGAGAGGGACAGTTAAGGAAACACCCGTATCCCTGTATGGTATAAGAGTTGTATCGGGTCAGTCCAGGATCAGGTAACAAAACCAGT
>Ga0164313_10004652_pt1 | contig 12179 bp, 11 predicted proteins | sample GuaBasSedimGuay4_FD_113735 | JGI IMG/M metagenome (GOLD analysis project Ga0164313, IMG submission 113735) | Subseafloor sediment microbial communities from Guaymas Basin, Gulf of California, Mexico - Guay4, Core 4569-4, 0-3 cm | ecosystem: Environmental > Aquatic > Marine > Hydrothermal vents... | reverse complement strand
TTCCAAGCAGGGGCGCATCACCACCATTAGTATCAGGTGATACCATTAGGTCGTACAGTAAAATTTCAACCAATGATATGCTCTCTACTTTAAACAAAACCAATGAAAATGCTGCACTCTTAACAGTGGATCTGTTAAAAATAACTGAAGCTATTAATGAGGGTAAAGGAACTTTGGGCTTGTTGATTAACGATTCCGTTATGGCCACAGATCTAAAACAAAGTATAGGGAATATTAATATGGCCAGTGCAAGCGCATCTAAAACTATGGATGAACTCAACGCTATCATTTCATCAATTAATTATGATGAGAGTATGGCTGCCGTATTATTAAGCGATTCTATTTATGCAAATAAAATTAAATCGATGGTTGGCAATTTAGAAAAATCAAGTAATGAAATAAATAAAGTAATTGCTAACTTGAACGATGTGATTTTGGAAGTAAAAAATGGAGAAGGCGCACTAAATTATATTGTAAACGATACTACACTTGTAAATAATATTGATGAAACAATGGAGAATCTTAAGGAAGGAAGTGTTCTTTTGAATGAAGATCTTGAAGCTTTAAAACATAGCTTTCTCTTAAAAAAATATTTTAAAAAACTGGAAAAAGAAAAGCGAAAGGAAGAAAATAAGAAGAATTAGAACCCACCTATAATGATAACAATCATTTTTTTGGCTGACCGGCATCATTGTATCTTCAATAAATCAACTCTATATTTGTTCTTTCAAATAAGATATGTTCATTGATTAAATGGTATTATAAATAAAGGTCTTGATTGTTGCAGAACAATGGAGATCATGAGAGGTTAAGAAATTATTATTTATTTGATTATGGTTTTAGTATTATTCTCGAAATAGAATGATATAAGAAATTATTTGAGGGTTAATAAGAAAAGACTTGATCTCTTCAGGAGACAGGGAAGTGTAAGCTTCCCTGTTTCTATTTTTATACAAACTTAATCAGAACTTTAAGTTATCTATTACCGCTGCGCCAAGTCTCCCGACATTGAGCTAAAACTATAAGTCGTGCATCCTAATCAAAATTCGCACCTCATTTTATACCCGATATTTTTGATGAATCAGTTAAAGAAACATCTACAAGTGTAAGGTAACACCCTAAAAACCTTTACTAAGCAAATATTGACTGAATACATTAACCGCTATGCAAAGTCGGGAGACTTTGCATAGCGGTTCTTTATCCATTCCTTACTTTTTCGAACTGAGGTTAAAACATTACATTATGATATATCATATATTTAAGTTCTTTAGGAAGTTCTGTTCTAATATCTTCTAATTCGCCGAGAGAAACATATTTACGCAACATAATAAATGTTGTAATAATGTAATTTTCTGCTATTTCGTCCGATTCAAAATCATATATTGAAGTTGTTCCATTAAGTTGTCTGATCAAATCAATAAATTCAGTCATATTTTTCACTCTCTTCTTTTGATGTGATGACCATCTGTTTACATAAACAGCCTTTAAAAACATGGGAAATTGAGCAATTAATTGCAACGATTCTTCTGTTGATATTAGTTCTCTTAATCCATGTAAAATGGAAGTTAGTATGCGCCCTCCTTTGTCGATATCCCCGTCTATGTTTAATTTATTTGTATATTCTTTTAGAAATAAATTAGCTTCGGATGCAAATTGATTGAAATTTAGTGCCATGATATTATCTTTTTAGTTAAAACTTATAAATATTATATTTTTTCGCGTCTGTCGTCTGAACAGCAATTAAATGAGGAGCTATAAATTTAGAATAGAACCTTGGAACATTTTTAGTGTTATATTTTGATTTAACGTAATTTCTGGCATTATCTAATTCTTTTATCGTTTTTCCAGAGGTATCAATAATGTACTCTCTCAAAGTATAAGAAACTACGTTCTTGCCCAGAGATTCATTGTATCCAATAATTTCTTTTTCAAGAGTGATTACAATGGCATAACCATTTTCAAAATTTGTAGCATTTAAATATCGAGGCGAGATTACTTGCTTACCATTTTTGTCGATATAACCATAATAATACGCGCCATCCTTTAATTCTCTGTTTAAACACCTGCCATCGCTAAAAAACGGATAACCAAAATCAATTTCTTCAGTTTTACCGAAAACCAGATCATTTCTAAAATTTATTGCCTTGATACCTTCAGCATTGATGAAGGCCCAATCACCCCCTTTTTTTATAGCGGATAATTCTTCATGAAATGGTGAAATCTCATCTAGATCTTTTATAATTTGTGTATATCCAAACGAATGAATAATTAAGCAGATAAATAAAATTATTACATTTTTCATAATATTATTTTTTAAATTGGAAACAATGATAAGATACTGTTTGCCGAGCTATTATGAAATGATATTCGTCAATCTAAACACTGATTTTCATCAGTGTTTTATAGAAATTGGGACGCTTGCTAAGGAATAAAGGAGTAATAATATGTTTTGGTCACACATTATTCTTGATCCAATCTGTACATTCATTAAAGTTCTTAAAAAGATGTTCTACGGGAATTAAATCCGGTACTATATCAATAGATTGTAACAGATACAAGGGTTGATTCTGAACATCGACAATCAATGGGTGTATATTTCTCTTTTCCAAAGAGAGCAAGGCTTCTTCAATGGCATATAATCCGGATTGATCAATATAAGGTACTTTTTCCATTCTAATGATCGCAAAACAGGCCGTATCCGGCACTTGCTTGGTCAGCACCTGGAAATGGCTGGTAGAGCCAAAAAATAAAGGACCTTTAATATGTTTTATAAATACTTTTTCTTTTAATTCTTCCGGGAAATTCTTTTCATCATCCCAGGCTTTTTCCTCTTTTAAACTCTTTACGTCAGACATACCAGCAGTTACATCCCCCATTTTTTTCATAAATACAATGGAAGCTATTACAAGTCCCAGACCTACTGCATAAACAAGGTTCCAAAAAGTCGAAAGCAATAGTACGACGATCATGATTACAACCTCAGCCTTAGGCATATAAGGTATCGCTTTTAATCCTTTATAATCCATCACCCCAATTCCTACTGTAATTAAAATACCGGCAAGTACCGCTGCAGGAATTTTTGATGCCACCGGTCCCAGAGCCAGTAATACAACCAACAAAAAAACACCGGCTACCATACCCGAAAGTTTTGTTTTACCTCCGGCATTGATATTTACCACCGTTCGGATCGTTGCGCCAGCCCCGGGTAAACCACCAAAAATTGCTGCAATACTGTTTCCTATTCCCTGACCTATTAGTTCTTTTTCTGAATTGTGACTTGTTTTGGTCATATTATCTGCAACAACAGACGTCAGTAAAGAGTCTATAACCCCCAAAAATGCCAGTGTTAATGCCGTAAAAACATATGGTGAAATTTCTGTAATGCTGAAATCAGAGAAGATCTTCAGGTTTGGAATGGGAAATCCTCCCGGTATTTCTTCAATAGGGCGATAATCCAATTTAGCAACAATTGCAACAGTAGATACAACCAAAAGAGCTACTAAAGTACTGGGAACTTTTGTTGTAATTTTTTTAAAACCATAAATTATAATTATGGTTGAAAGCGCTAAAAGCAATTCTAAATAATTAATGTTCTTAAGTGCTCGTGGCAGACTTTTTATTGCACCGACAACACCGGAGGTTTCAGAACCTGCCAAGGTTTTCGCTTCATTCATAATCTCTTCATCGCTTATTAATTCTGCTCTTTTAATAGTTTCCTTAAAATCCTCCAAGACTAAAATGCCCTCTTCAACTTCGTCTTCTAAAATATTATTAATGATCAATTCCTCCGCATGAGGTTTAAAATTTTCTATAAATTCCTGATCATCTCCCACATAGTATCCTAAAATTGGCAACATTTGTGTAATAATGATGATGACCCCAATTGCAGTCATAAACCCCGAAACTACTGGGTATGGAATGTATTTGATGTATTTCCCCACACCTGCAATGCCCAAGAGTATTTGAAAAAGACCGGCCAGTAAGAAAACTGTAAGAATGAGTGGTAAAGCGCGACTTAAATCTCCATTATTAACCTGAACAATACCCGCAATCAATACCATGCTAATTGCAGTTAAAGGTGCAGTTGGACCGGATATTTGTGTATTAGTGCCGCCAAAAAAAGCGCCGAAAAACCCTAAGAAAATTGCCCCATATAAACCTGCTGTAGGTCCTAGTCCCGAAGATACACCAAAGGCTAAGGCCAGAGGTAATGCCACTATACCTGCGGTAACACCTCCAAATGTATCGCCTTTAATATTTGAGAATAGATTTTTCATCTTTATTATAAATATTAAAAATTAATTTTATTCAGGCAAACCAAAAGTATCGACTACATAATCAAGATCCTTATCTCCTCGTCCGCTTAAATTGATCAGAATGGATTGTTTAGGATTTTTTTTCGCAAGTTTAAATGCATAAGCAATAGCATGGGCACTTTCCAAAGCAGGTATAATTCCTTCTAATCTACTCAATTCATAAAAGGCGTCAATACATTCTTTATCTGTAATACTCTCATAGGTTACTTTCTTTAAATCTTTTAGCATACTGTGTTCCGGACCAACACCGGGATAGTCCAATCCACTGGCAATTGAGTGTACAGGTGCAGGGTTTCCTTCTTCATCCTGCAAAGTATAGCATTTAAATCCATGAATGATACCTGGTGTGCCAAAAGTCATGGTCGCTGCATGTTCGCCCGTTTTAAAAGATTTACCGGCAGGTTCAATTCCAAAAAGTTTGCATTCCTCGTATTCCAGAAAGGCTGAAAATATTCCCATTGCATTAGATCCTCCACCTATACATGCTACGACATTGTCGGGAAGTTCGCCTGTCATTTCAAAAAACTGCTCTTTTGCTTCAATCCCGACAACCCGCTGAAAATCACGTACCATCATTGGAAAAGGATGTGGACCAACGACAGATCCAATACAATATATAGCAGTTTCTGAGTCTTTTAAATATGCTTCAAAAGCACTGTCAACTGCTTCCTTTAGTGTTTTTAAACCGTGACTGACAGGAATTACTTCAGCTCCTAAAATTTTCATTCTTTGTACGTTAGGATGCTCTTTTGCAATATCTACTTCACCCATATGAATCTCGCACTCCAATCCGAAATAAGCAGCTGCTGTAGCTAAGGCTACCCCATGTTGTCCGGCTCCGGTCTCGGCAATTAACTTCTTTTTACCCATATACTTTGCCAGTAGAGCTTCTCCCATACAATGATTCAACTTGTGTGCTCCTGTATGATTTAGATCTTCCCGTTTTAAGTAAATCTGTCCCCCATACTTATCTGACAGTCGATTGCAGTGAAAAACAGGAGTTGGTCTTCCCTGAAAGTGTTTTCTTATGTTTCTCAGCTCTGAGATAAATTTATGAGATTTGCTTATAGAAAAATAAGCATCATTAATTTTTTTCATTTCGGCTTCCAAATGCGGAGGAATAAAGGCACCTCCATATTCATTAAAGAAACCATCCTGATCCGGAAAAGTTTTAAAATAATTTTTTGACATTTTATTTAGTGCTAAGGGCGTTTTGGATTATTATAGGGGAAATATTTTATTTCCAATTCGTGAAAATAATCATTTTCAGGGTATAATCAAATTGATTTTTTATAGTTTTGACAACAATAGACCATGTCGGTCACGGATTGTTGCAAATTGTAAAATTTATCAAATGCTTATATTGGGTATAGCGGGTGGAACGGGCAGTGGAAAAACCACGGTTGTTAATCAAATTTTAAACAGGCTTCCAGAGAATGAGGTAACAATTTTGTCACAGGATTCTTATTATAGTAAAACGGATGATTTAACCTATGAAGAGAGATGTGAAATCAATTTTGATCATCCTAATGCCATTGATTTTGATCTATTGGTCAAAGATTTAAAAAAATTGAAAAATGAGGAAACGATCGAACAACCTATCTATTCGTTCGATGAACATAACAGGAGTAATGAAACTGTAACTACCTATCCGAGAAAAGTGATTATTGTGGAAGGAATATTGATTTATACCAACAAGGAACTTCGCGATTTGATCGATATAAAAATCTTTGTTCATGCCGATTCGGATGAAAGACTCATTAGGAGACTGAAAAGAGATATGCAGGAACGAGGAAGAGGTCTTGATGAAGTTCTGGAACGCTATAAAAATACGTTAAAACCAATGCACCAACAATTTATCGAACCCACTAAAAATTATGCCGATATTATTATACCAAATGACAGATATAATACCGTTGGTGTAGATATTGTTAGAACCGTAATAAACGAGAAATTAAAAAATGACATTTAAGCAGTTCAGACAAAATAAAACAGTTAAATTTATAAGTAACAAATATTTTATTATCTTATTTTTATTTCTAATTTGGATGCTTTTTTTTGATGAAAATTCTTATCTAAATCATAGAGAACTCGATCAGGAAATTGAAAAATTAGAAGATGCAAATGAGTATTATAAGATGCAAATTGAAACGGACAGTAATATTATAAGTAATTTGAACAACCAGGACTCACTGGAAAAATATGCTCGGGAACAGTATAAAATGAAAAGGGAAAATGAGGACATTTATATTATTGAATACGATTCAATAGAGAAATTAGATAATAACTGAATTACAAATACCAATATCGTATATGGGTGATTATTTATTTAATGACTTTCCTTCTGTTGGCTCCAAAGAATGGAAGAATAAGATCCAGGTAGATTTACATGGCAAGGATTATAATGAAACCTTGATTGCAAAGCTAAATGAAGGAATTAGCATAAAACCTTTTTATCATAGCGATAATTTTAAACAAATTACGATTCCAAATACGCCTTCTTCCTATAAAATTTGTCAGACTATTTTTATAAATGACGAAAAAAAAGCCTATAACATTGCTAATGAGTCCTTAAGACGTGGAGCAAACGCAATCAGGTTTCTTGCCTTACAACCGTTTGATATTGATGGTTTATTTGAGAATATTATATCACACAGCCGGGATGAAAGTCCTGATATTTATTTTCAATTACATTTTCTAGATGAAAAGTTCTTAAATCGATTAACGGAAAAAAATTGGGGAGTTAACTTGTTTTTAAATATTGATATAATAGGAAACCTAGTTAAAACGGGGAATTGGTTTAAAAATGACAAGCAGGATCATCAGTCACTGTTTTCCATCCTAAAAAAAAGCAAAAAAAATATTTCCGTTGTGAGTATTGATGCTTCTCAATACCAGAATGCCGGTGCTAATATTATTCAACAAGTGGCTTATTCCTTGGCACATGCCAATGAGTATTTAAATTATTTCGGCGAGGCTCTGGGCGCACAGATTAATTTTAACTTTTCTGTTGGACCGAATTACTTTTTGGAAATAGCCAAACTGAGAGCGGTTCGTCACTTATGGGATTTGTTATTGGCTACATACGATCTGGAAATTGAGGCAAATATTTTTGTGGAGCCCGGGTTGAGAAATAAGAGCCTCTATGATTATAACAGTAATATGTTGAGAACAACCACAGAATGTATGAGTGCTGTACTAGGTGGAGCAAATACGATCAGTAATGTGGCCTATGATACAATTTTTCATAGGAAAAATGAATTTGGTGAAAGAATTGCAAGAAATCAACTGATACTATTAAAAGATGAGAGTAATCTGAAAAATGCCTCTTTTGTCGAAGGCACTTATTATATTGAGGAATTGACCTATGAAATTGCTGAAAGAGCATTAGATCTGTTCAAAAACATAGAAAAAAGCGGAGGTTTTGTAAAACAACTTTTTGAGGGAACAATTCAAAGGAAAATTGCGGAAAGTGCGAGTAGGGAGCAAGAGCAATTTGACAAAGGTGAATTGGTAATTCTCGGAACAAATAAATACAAAAATGACAGTGATAAAATGAAAGAATCAATGGACTTATATCCATTTTTAAGAACCCAAAACAAGGAAACAGTAATCGAACCGGTTATCGCCAAACGGCTGGCTGAAGAGATGGAAAAAGAACGTCTGAATAGTGAAACTATCTAAAAATAATAATTGTAAATTAGATATGTCAAGAATAAATATCCAACATCTAAATGTAAAAACAAAAAAAACAGAATCGAAAAGTGAAGTTTTTGCACACGAAAATTTTGTGGCTGGAATACCACCATTTTTGAGGGGGCCTTATTCTACTATGTATGTTCGCAGGCCATGGACGATAAGACAATACGCTGGTTTTTCAACCGCAGAGGAGAGCAATGCTTTTTATCGTAGAAATTTAGCCGCTGGTCAAAAAGGATTATCTGTTGCTTTTGATCTGGCCACACACAGAGGATATGATTCTGATCACGAGCGCGTTCAGGGAGATGTTGGTAAGGCCGGAGTGGCAATTGATTCGGTGGAGGATATGAAGATATTATTTGACCATATTCCATTGGATAAGATGTCCGTCTCCATGACGATGAACGGTGCAGTTCTGCCAATATTGGCATTTTTTATTGTGGCTGCGGAAGAACAAGGGGTAGCTCTGGAACAGCTTTCAGGTACGATACAAAATGATGTTTTGAAAGAGTTTATGGTGCGGAATACATATATCTATCCACCCGAACCTTCCATGAAAATCATTGCAGACATATTTAAATATACCACGGAAAAGATGCCTAAATACAATAGTATTTCCATTTCCGGTTATCATATGCACGAAGCAGGAGCTACATCGGAAATTGAATTGGCTTATACCTTGGCAGATGGTTTGGAATATATTAGAACGGGCATCAAAACCGGAATGGATATTGACGAATTCGCACCACGATTGTCCTTCTTTTGGGCGATAGGAATGTCTCATTTTACAGAAATAGCCAAGATGCGGGCAGGGAGAATGTTATGGTCCAAAATTGTTAAACAATTTGAACCAAAAAATTCAAAATCAATGGCTTTACGAGCACATTGTCAAACAAGTGGATGGAGTCTGACCGCTCAGGACCCATTTAATAATGTAGCAAGAACTACTATTGAGGGTTTGGCTGCTGTATTAGGAGGCACACAATCGCTACATACTAATGCCTTGGATGAGGCCATTGCCTTACCCACAGATTTTTCCGCTAGAATAGCACGAAATACGCAAATCTATCTACAGGAAGAGATCTACATAACCAAAACAGTTGACCCATGGGCTGGTAGTATGGAGTTAGAGAAATTGACTGATGAAATTGCTTCAAAAGCATGGGAACTCATTGAAGAAATTGAGGAACATGGTGGGATGACAAAAGCAATCGGTAAGGGAATACCTAAAATGCGAATTGAAGCAGCTGCGGCAAGAAAACAGGCACGAATAGATGGTAATGAAGACACTATTGTCGGAGTGAATAAATTTCGTATCGGTGAAGAGAAAGCTCTTGCCATCTTAGAGGTTGATAACGAGGCTGTTCGTAATTCACAAATTGAAAGATTGTCAAGGATGAGAGAGCTAAGAAATAATGATCTCGTGCAGAAATCATTGAATAATTTAACGAAATGTGCTGATACAGGTGAGGGAAATTTATTAGATTTGACTGTAGAAGCAGCACGAGAAAGGGCAACCCTGGGGGAAATATCACAAGCTTTAGAGAAAATATTTGGAAGATATAAAGCCCAGATCAATACAATAACAGGTGTGTATAGTAAAGAAATTAAGAACGATGCAGACTTTAAAAAAGCATTAGCATTATCCGATCAATTTGCGGAAATGGATGGTCGTCGTCCTAGAATTATGGTAGCAAAAATGGGCCAGGACGGACATGATAGGGGAGCAAAGGTTGTTGCGACCAGTTTTGCCGACCTGGGCTTTGATGTTGATATTGGGCCCCTGTTTCAAACTCCACAAGAGGTTGCCAAACAGGCAGTTGAAAATGATGTACATGTTTTGGGTGTTTCTTCTCTCGCAGCAGGCCATAAAACATTGGTGCCACAGGTAATTGCAGAACTCAAAAATTTTGGCAGAGATGATATTTTAGTAATTGCCGGAGGGGTAATTCCTCCTCAGGATTATGACTTTTTATTTAAGGCTGGTGTGGCAGGTGTTTTTGGACCTGGTACAAAGATCAGTGAATCGGCTATTGCAATTTTGAAGATTCTGATCAAAAATGTGCATTAAATGGATACAAGATCTTAATCAATCAATATTCAACGCATAAAAGTTGTTGATTATGGCATATCTATTTGGAACTTTGAAGAATTTTTGTAGATTTGGATTATTAATAGATAAACCCAATTGATCATGAGTAAAATAGTTGATTTCACAACATCACTGGACAAAAAAGACGAAATAGGATATGGCCTGATAAGGATATTCCTGGGTATCGCATTATTTATACGAGGATGGATGATTGTGGCAAACCCGGAGTCGATTATGGAATTGGGTGTGCAAAGAGAAAGTTTTATATGGATCGCATTGATCGGTATAACGCACTTGATCGGTGGCGCCTTACTGACGATTGGTTTTTTTACACGATTGGCAGCCTTTATGCAAATACCGATCTTATTCAGTGCTACTTTTTTTGTTTATGCGCCATCTGAATTAATGATGGGTGGACAATCATTTGAGTTGGCCGCACTGGTTTTGTTTTTATTGTGTGTATATTTTGTGTTTGGCGCCGGACCTTTTTCGGTAAGAAATTATTTTTACAATTAAGGAAACCTCTGCTAATTCATTTCTTTTAAAAAACGGAGATAGTGAATAAGATGCGAGGCATATTTTTTTTGGAATAGCCATATCTACTGGATTTAGATTATTAGAGTGACCCAAATCTTGTTTTCCATGTAAAATAAATTCGTTGTTTATTAAAAAACCACAGAAATATTTTCTGTGGTTCAATGCTTTTTTATAAAATTGTTCATCTACTTTAGAAGGACTAATTTTAGTCTAATACAAATGTTTAAAGAGCTTGGTCTTTTTGCTGAGCGGGTCCAATTGCTCTTCCATTAATTTTGCATATTTTTTGTATTCCTTCTTTCCAAGTAAATCGATCAGATCTTTTTCTGTATCTGTACTTAGGGTTTGTAAAGCAGATTTTTTATCCTTATCCGATTTATCACTTTCCGTGATATCATAAACTTTGTCTACATAACCTTTATTATAATCCATTAACTCTGTGGTTTTTAAATTGGATAATTTCAGGCTATTAACACCATTTAATGTGCTTAACAGAACTTCTTTAGGAACAGTTTCCTGCGCATATGCACTACTACAGATCAATACGCATAGCACAAGTGTTAACAGGTATGTAATGTTTTTCATGGTTTAAGTTTTATAGTTCGTATTCTCAAAAATACAACAATCTCAATTAATTTAAAACTAAAGTATCCGTTTTTAATATATATATATTAAAGAGTGTCTGAGAAAACTAATTCTTTTTCAAGTCTTTGACCTGTCTGCCGAACAGGCAGGTAAGAAAACGTCAAAGACGAGCAACCCTGTCGGAAAAGGCAGCGCTTTCAAAACGAGAGTAACGAAGTATTTGGTGTTTTCTTGCAAAGACTAAATACAGGCAATGCAGCAGTTTCATGTTAAATAAAATCGAGAGAAAAAAACAAAAAAATAGGGCATCATTATTAAAATGATGCCCTCTAATTCTTTTTACAAACCTGATTACAATTCTAAAACGCAATTTTCCGCTGATGCGTAGTCATTCCATTTATAGCTATCAGCTTTAGAATCATTTATATAAGCCCCATCGGCTATATATCTGAATTCATAACTATTATTGCTCTCTAAATCCAGAGTAGCTTTGTACTTGCCATTTTTAAATTTTTTTAAAGGAGTAGCGTTTACATCCCAATCATTAAAATTTCCAACAACGGCAACACGCTCTGCATCGAGGTCTTGTAATTCAAAAGTAACTTTGCAAATAGGTTTTGATTTTAAATACTTTTTTGATACTGACATTTTTATAAAATTTTGATTAAAAATAATGCACAAAAATAGTTGTTTATTCTACATTAAACTCCTGCAATATTTGCAAAAATATGTACTATATTAATCTTTATTGTCACTTTTGTCTTTTGTTATATTAATTTATAACATGTTGATCATGGAAAAACGGTCAAAGGAGCGCAATGTATGCACCTAGTGTCGTGTCATGCCTCAAATGACGGATAAAGTCTTTTGAGTTTTATACGAGCATCCTTCGTTTTAAATTGCCAATTAATTTTAGCAATCATACTGTTTCTAACCTCATACCATGCTTT
>Ga0164313_10004651_pt1 | contig 12180 bp, 15 predicted proteins | sample GuaBasSedimGuay4_FD_113735 | JGI IMG/M metagenome (GOLD analysis project Ga0164313, IMG submission 113735) | Subseafloor sediment microbial communities from Guaymas Basin, Gulf of California, Mexico - Guay4, Core 4569-4, 0-3 cm | ecosystem: Environmental > Aquatic > Marine > Hydrothermal vents... | reverse complement strand
TTCGAAGGATTGGTTGTTCGCATCGAAATCTATAAACACGAAGGGTATTTTAAACCGGAAGATGCTCAAAGATTAGTAGAAATAAACCGCAATGAAAAAATTGTGGTGCCGGAGATGATTTTAAAACGGTTTGTGGAGCGGTATAAATAAGGTGTGGGGTGTTTGTTTTTTCAAATAATCTGGATTTTATAGAATAATTGATTTTTAATAAAAAACGGGCAACTTAAGTCGATTAAATTGCCCACTGAGATATTACTATGTATTTTATATTTGCATCTCTGCAGCTTGGTTCCACACTCCGGTGGCCGCTGTTTCCAGCACGTACGTAGTAAAGTCCTTGGCTTTTCTGCCTAAAATCTTTTCAACATCGTTGGTGATCACATCATTTCCTTCTTTTCCGAGAACCTCTGTAAACAGATAATTGATCAACCAAATGTAATCAGCAGGCACCTGAATTTCCTCCATCATTTTTGAGTATGCACTTAGTGAAATGGGGGTAAATTCAATTGTTCTTTCTGTTGCAATTGCGATCTCACTGACCACTTCCTGAAATGTCAGCAACCTTGGTCCGGTCAACTCATAGATTTGATCATTGTGCTTCTCGTTCATCAGAACTTCTACTGCCACATCTGCGATATCATCTGTATCTATATAAGGCACTCTGGCATTAGCTTGAGGTAAGGCCACATGTCCTGCCAGGATAGGATCAAGGAAGAAACTTTCACTGAAATTTTGATTGAACCAACTAGCACGAACAATAGTGTAGTCTATTCCTGAATGGATTACTACTTGTTCACAAAGCTCTGCTTCTGTTTCTCCTTTTCCGGATAACAGCACCATCTTTTTAATCCCACTTTGTTTTGCCTGTTTTGTTAATGCTTCAATGGCATCCAAAGCTCCGGGAACTGCCAGATCCGGCTGGAAGGTGATATACACTTTTTCCATACCGTCTAGTGCTGTAGCCCATGTAGATGGATTATCCCAATCGAATGCCGGATCTTCGTTACGTGATCCAACTCTTACGTTTTGTTGAAGTGTTTGTAGTCGTTGCACTACTTTGCGACCGGTCTTACCAGTCCCTCCGATTACTAAAATGTTACTTTTCATTTTTGTTGTTTTTATGTGTTTATATTAATTATGATGTTAATGCTTGCTGATCTAGTTTTTTCAACTTGCTTTTTTTGATCATATTTTTGATCAAGCCGATAAACCAGGGCACTCCATATCCATTTTTATACAGGTGCTCACCTCCGAATTGATATATGTATTGGTTTCCTTTGATTCCATGACCATCGAGAAGTCGATTGTAGAAATTGAATAAACATCCAACCAAAATGGCATCATGAAGTGCTTCCTCAGACCAACCGGCTTGCCTCACTTTATCCATATCTGATTGTACCAACTTACTCGGGGTTAAAGTCAATTTTTTTAGGTAATGAAAGATTGGTTTTAGTTTTTCATTTACCGGAGATGTGTCAATGTCCTCAACTAGTTTTTCGATTAGTTCAGTTTCAACACCAAATTGCTTGGCCACCGCCTTGTGCGAACCATAACAAAACCGACAGGCATTAAGCCCTGAAACGAAGGCAGCCATCATTTCCTTTTCTGCATCAGAGAAAGGTGATTTTCCACGCATGATCTGTTGGGACGCTTTATCCAATGGACCTAATTTTTTCCGATCGTTGAATGTGATGTCTGTAATGTCTGAGTTGTCGTCTAAATGTTTGAAAAAGGGCATAATAATTTGTTTTTTATATTGTTAAATAGATTTTGAAATAGTAAAAACCGCTAACAGTGAAAATAGAAATGAAAGCACTGAAAAAACAGTTCTGATTGTGTGAAGTCTATTCCATTTAATTTCGTAGCGAAGCCTTAATTTTGTAATCTGATCCGGGTTCAGATCACTGAGCTGAAGCACGTCTAAAGAATTATTGAGTGGCACATTTCCAAAGGCTGTTACACCAAATGTTCCAATAAGGTAAGTAAGGGCAGCTACCAACAATATCCAAAATGTTATACCAGACTGAAACTGTTGAATAGTACTAATAACAAGAAGCAGGAGGCTCCCGAAAAATATCAGGAAAAATGCTGGATTTAAGATTTCACGATTGATCGATTGCATTGTTTGCAGGTAGGTGAAATCCAGCACTTTTCGTGTCCCGGGTATTACCGACACAGACCATGCGTAAAATAATCCGGCCGAAAGTCCGGTCAGCATTATGGCTGCAAAAAGAGTGATTGATTTAATAGATATTTCCATGATTAAAATATGCTTTAGTGAAAACCCGATTGGAAATTCCTGTTTTAATAAATAAGTGCTTGTAAATTTTTAGCCTGAACCGCATCATCACTATTTGTTTATGATTGATGGGACAAAATTGAGATTTCCTTTATTGGATCGTTTGTCCTAAAAGGAGCAAGATTTGTTCGAAAAGGATTATCTTTTTATTTCGCTTGGACGGAAGCCAAACTTCTTTGAAAAAGCGTTGGAGAAAGAGCTTAGGCTATCATATCCCACATGCCAGGCAGCTTCCTGGATACTGATATTATCACTTCTCAATAATTCGTTTGCCCGATTGAGTCTTTCGTTTTGCAGGTATTTGAAAACAGGAACACCAAAGAGCTCTTTAAAATTCTTTTTAAGCTTAAAGGTGTTGAGTCCTATTTGCTTTGATAATTCGGATAGGGAAGGAGGGGATTCGAGATTTGCGGCTAATATTTCTTTTGCTTGTTGTAGCTTCTCTTTTTCGGCCAATGGGATCGACTCTTCAGCAGCCATTGATAGTTGGCCAAAGAAATGAGCTAATAGAGAAGTTATCTGACTTCTAAAAAACATCATTTTGGCTTTTCCTTCATATTTATTTTGAAACACCTGTTCTATTATAGCTTGCATGTCAGGAGTCATAAAAAACTTCGGACCTTCAACGTAGTGATCCTTAGGATGGACAAGCTGATGCAGCATCTCACTGAATAATTCCCCCTCATGATTAGGCAGTTTCATTAGGTTTCGTGCAGCTGTGGCAATAACAATACACTCCAATGGTCTTGAAGCAGATACAGTATGTATAAATTCTACCTTCTCATCTGCGTAAAAAGAGAGAGCCAGGCCTTTGGTATGATCAAACTCTTTTTGTTTATCGGCATATTTAACAGAAAGATTAACATTTCCCGAACCATAAAAAGCAACTGCAATTATTGGTTCATCAAAAGTACAAGAGTCAATAGTGGGCTTGTCAGCGTTAGCCTCTTCAATAAGTATTGTAAAATCGTTGATATCGATAATGTCTCTTGTCATAATACAATTGTTTACAACGTTATTAAAAGCATTCTTAGCCTGCATTATTCATAAAAAATGATAAAACCTTTGGATCTATCTGATTATCAAATTTTACAAATTCATATCAGTAAAAGTTTGATTTATCATTTTTTACAAGTGCATTTATTTTAATGCATCTGCTTAGTTGCTAAACCTTTGAAATAGACTACCATATTAGCACGTGCCTCAGGCGCATCACATCTGCATCAAACAAATACTTGAATAATGCAGGTTAGTATTTATTATTCCTTATTTACCGCATTAATTATTGCAAAGTATACTTAAAAATATTGATTTACTTGTTTCTGCTTTCCAAGTTGTTCAGCTAAAATTTGTTTAAGCTCTTTTGACCATAGAATTGAATAATGACCATAATCTTCCAGCTCAACCATTTCACTTTGAGCAAAGGCTTCATTCACTTTTCTCGCTCCTTCTATGGGTAATACATTATCTTCTTTAGAATGTACAATCAAACCTTTTTCTACATTACAGATCTCTCTACAGTAAGTTGCCATATTCAGGTTTTCGATTCTTTCATTCGTATCTTCTTCAATTTTATTTACTAAGTTTTTACGCACCTTTTTTTTAAGTTTAAAAAAATCGACCATCTGATCTATTCTGCTTTTGAAATCAAATGGTGTTGTAATCATTACCCAGAGTTTGACCTTTAATTCGGGAATTTGTCTTAACACCTTAGCAACATTTACACTTCCGAATGAATGGCTTATGACTACTTTTGGCTGATAGTTCTGAAATTGATCAACTAAAAAATCAGCAAATTCAAACATATTGGTTTTTCCAATTGAACTCCCCCCATGAGATGGAGCGTCAAAAGCAATTATTCTATATCCAGAATTCAATAATACCGAAACTAACGAAGCAAAATTGCCGGTTTATCCTTCCCACCCATGAACTAAAAATGCAAACTCTTCATTTTCTTCACCCCATTCATAACGCTTCAAGGAAAATTCATTGTAATCAACGTTGGTTTGTATTGCGGCATTTAGTACTATTTCTTCGGATTCTCGTAATTTCCTAACTCTTGGGTTAGACATATGCTTATAGATTATATTGGCTACCTGGTTTGGAAATATGAATTGGAAATATTGAATTAGCTTAATCATTGTATCCGATGTTAACTTGTCGATTTTTCAAACTATTCTTTCAGAACTTATCTTTTATCATTACGTTTTCAATAGGAGTTTGTCCCCCTCGAGGATGTACTTGTTCCATGCCTTTGCCAATAACCACAAAATTTGAGATCATGAAATTAGCAGGTAAATTTATTAGATTAGCAACTTTTTCCGGATCAAAGCCAATCATAATACCTGTATCATATCCTTTAGAAATAGCAGCCAATATGAGGGTTTGAGTAGCGAACGAGGCTGATCGAATGGCTTCGTCTCTTTGTAATTCATCATTTCCTTGATAGAACTCTTTGGATCTATTTACCATAAATTCTTTTATTTCATTCGAAACATTTTGCCATTTTTGAGGCATATCTTTTTGCCAGGCTTTTATATCGGTAGCAACCAGTATTAGAGCCGAAGCATCTGCTACCTGTTCCTGGCCATAGGCTGCATCTTTTAACTCGGCCCTAAGTTTAGTATCCGTAACAACCACAAATTTCCAATGTTGAATATTGTAAGAAGTTGGCGACAGCATTGCGAATTCTATGAGTTCCTGTATTTCTTTATCCGAAATTTTAAATGATGGATTATAATGACGGATTGATCGTCTTTTTTTAATTGCTTCTATTGTTTTCATTTTTTAATTGATTGAATTTAAATAATTAGATAAATAAGTGAACATCTTCGTTTTCTGTTAATGCCTTAGGTTTGTTTTTGTCGATTAAGGTTTTTATTCTACGCTTAAGAGAATTGCGCAATGCAATCCAATACCTTTGGCGACTAATATCCCTGACCCTATATATTTTTTATTTTTCATAAATCATTGATTATAAATTTTTGCCTCAAATTTCTAGATTTAGCGGTTAGTCAAAGTGTTATTTCTCTTTTAACTGACTTAGTTCAGTCTCCAATTCTCTAATTCTGTTTTTTAGGGCATCAAACTCCGACTTTAGCTCTTCTCTTGTAAACCGCTGCTGAATATGTTGCGGACAGTTGACATCCCACGCTTCAACAGTAAAAACAATAGCACGCTCAACTTTTGCTTTATAGTCAGTTGAATGAATTTGTGCTAATAGATCCGGATCATTTTCAACAACTTTCGCTGTACCCCAAATCTTCATTCTTGTTTTAGTAGGGTAATCGATCAGGAATATATAAGCCTTGTTATTTTCCCTGAGTGTGCCTACTGTTATATACTGCATATTACCAACGTAGTCTGCAAAAGCTAATGTTTTATCATCCAAAACCTTGAGAAATCCTTTCGGCCCTCCACGATGTTGTATGTAAGGCTGGCCTTTAGTGTTAGCGGTGCCAAAATAAAGAGAGTCCCGCTGCTCTATAAAATTGGATAATCTTTGATCAACACGATCCTGCCAGCCTACACTTTGCTCCATATTGGCATAACTACGTCTCGAACCGTTTTCTTCTTGCACCTCTTTAACGGCCTTTGTAAAGGCGATATCACTTACTATTTTTTTCATTTTAGTTCAGCTATCGATTTATATTGAGAGATAAATAATAGGAACAACTCCAAAGGCGTCATTGTTCCTATTAAAATATTTAAGACATTATTCGTTCATTTCTAATTTAGAGTCAGCACCTTTTATGAGAAGGTAAATGGAAGTTAAAAGTAAAACCACCTGGAATTCCATTCCGCCCATGGGGTGGGTTTCAGATGGTACAAAGGTCCATTGTCCCCAATGCACCATAAAAATTGCTCCAAGTAAAACCGGAATAAGCATGGCTGCTCCAATGCGGGTTATCCAATCTTTTCGGAATCCCCCAATCAAAACCATTGCCCCACCAATTGTTTCGGCTAAAGCAACAAGTAAAAGAATGAAGACCGGTAAGCCCAACATTTCCGCTGTTCCGCTAAGATTAATAAGTTTGGGTACTCCATGGTATATAAAAACACTTGCCAGGGCTATACGTAACAACCAATGAGCATTTTGTGATAAATTCGATAAATTTTTCATGATTTTATAGTTTTAGTAATTATGATTTTTCTTATTTATTAGTATTTGGCTATAAAGTATTGAGTCTGGGTTAGAATGTTCATTTTCAAGGCTTGCGATTTAAAATAAATGTTGAGTTTACTGGTGTAAATGATCATTTATTTTAAGACCTTAACGTAGAAAGTGGACATTATGGACAGACTAATTAATTTGTATTTGCGTGCTTATACTGTTTGTTTAAAAACTCTTTAATAAGTTCAGCGATTATATCCCCATCTTCCTCAAGGGCAAAATGTCCTGTATTAAGTAAATGAAAATCAAGGTTTTTAAGATCCTTTTTATAAGGATATGCTCCATCAGCCGGAAAAATATAGTCGTTTTTACCCCAAACAATTAAAGTAGGTGGTTGATAATCACGAAAGTATTTTTGCCAGCTTGGATAAAGAGGTACATTGGTTCTGTAATCGTAAAACATAGCCAACTGAATCTCATTGTTTTCTTCTCTGCTTAGATGCATTAAATCAATATTCCAATTATCGGGACTAATTGTTTCTGTATTTCTAACACCATGTGTGTATTGCCATTTTAGACCATCGGGTGAATGAAAACCTTCTAGAGGCTTACCATTTTCAATAGTATATTCGTTCCAGTATTTTTTTATTGGGATCCAGAAATCCTTCAGGCCTTCTTCATAGGCATTGCCATTTTGGATAATCAAGGATTCCACTCTTTCAGGATACTTTGCTGCTATCCTAAAACCTATTGGCGCACCGTAGTCCATCAAATAGATGCTATATTTCTCCACATTCATCTTTTCAAGAAACCCTTCTACGATCACCGCCATGTTGTCGAATGAATAGTCAAATTCACTCATCGGAGGCTGCTCACTATTTCCAAATCCTGGGTAGTCAGGAGCTAACAAGTGATAATCACCCGATAAGTCCCTCATTAGATTTCTAAACATATGTGACGAAGTCGGATAACCGTGAAGCAATAATATTGTTGGGGAATCTTTCGATCCTGCTTCGCGGTAAAATATTTCTATACCATCGATTTCAATTGTTTTATGAAGTACAACATTGTTTTGTGATTTTGTGTTAAGACTGATAAATGCGATTGCAATAACCAGAATAATTGATCTTAAATTGATTTGTTTCGTTTTCATGATTTTTTGTTTAATAATAATTATACTTTGTATTTTCTTTGGCTCTCAAGAATAGGTACATCATTGGCACTCATATCCCTGATTTTCATAAGTCCTTCCGTATCGAACTCCCAGTGTTCGTTTCCATGGGTTCTAAACCATTGACCCGTACCGGCATTTCGCCATTCATATTCAAAACGAACAGAAATTCTGTTGTCGGTATAAGCCCATAGTTCTTTCATCAACCTGTAGTCTAATTCCTTCTTCCATTTCCTGGTGAGAAACTCTTTAATTGGTCCCCGACCTTTAAAGAATTCATCCCTGTTTCTCCATTTTGAATCTACAGCATAAGCCATTGCAACGCGCTCCGGATCTTTTGAATTCCATCCATCTTCAGCAGCCTGGACTTTTGCTTTGGCCGATTCCAATGTAAATGGAGGTTTTATTTGCTTTTTCATTTTTTCTTTCTTGTGTTTTTAAAAACTGCCCGAACTTTTTTCGGGCAGGTAAAAGTGATCTTATTTTAAACCAGCATTAGTGAATACTTCCTTCAGTTCTTCTGTTTTGTAAACATGACTGGCAACGAACCTAAAGTTTGTTTGTGCAGCCTGGTTGCCATCTAGTCCCGGCAATATGGCTGATGCTGTAGCATCACCTACAACCGCAACTTCAAAACCATCCTCGAGCAATTCTCTTAAATGGGATTCTACACAAAGGTTCCCTGACATGCCGGCTAGGATTACCTTGTCTATTTTTTGCTTTCTTAATTGCAGGCTCAAGTCGTTTTGTTCCGGGCCATATATTTTGTGAGGTCCTGAAACAGTTACATAATCCTGCTCTATATATTGTTTGTAACGGGTCAAAAAGTCAGCACCCGATCCTTCGAAACTTTCTACGTTTAATTGGTCTCCTCTATCAAACATACCGATGTTGTGCATGAGTACTTCCAGGGCACCTTCAAATTTCCATGTGTGATCGTGCTTGTAGTAGTAATGAGGCGAAACAAAAACCGGTATCCCGTATTCTTCACCAAGTTTAAAAAGGGTCTCCAGATTTTCAACAGTACCGTTTTTGGTCACACTTTCTCCTACCACTCCCCATGTAACGCCATCAGGGCTTAAGAAATCGTTTTGCGGATCAGTTATTACAATTGCTGTAGTTCCATCAACAACAAAACCGGGGTCAGGAAGTTGTGCATTTACTTTGAGTGATAGGGCCATAATTCCTATAGCCAACATCATTGTTCTTAAATAATTTGTTTTCATTTTTTTTGTTTTTAGTTTATATTTAATTATTTGGCGCCATTAATCTGATACACATCAGATTAGAAGCCTGTGGTTATTATTAATTCGCGTATATCGACAATTCCGGAAGCTGAACAAATGGAATTACCTCTCCATTGATTATTTGTGCTTGAACCCGAACGTTTTCATTTCGAAAAGCTACAACTGAAAATTCCGGAAGTGTTACGTACGGTATTACTTCGCCATCTATTCGTGTAGCAGATACGACTGTAGTCGGTGTTGTACTTTTTACAGATGAAGTGCTGCCTGTAAGATCATAATTGCTTTTCACAGCATTTTTGTCTGCGATAAAACCAGCAAAGAATACTAGCAGGAGTACTGTAAAATTATAGATCATTGTTTTCATGTTTTTTAAGTTTTGATTATTTTGAATAACAGTAATTATTTATCAATTTGATAGGAGCCTTTTCAATTTGCGTGCCAAAGTTGTAACTAACTGTAATACAGAAAGTAACAGACAAAAATTAGAAAAATAAATTTTGCTATTATGCCATTATATTGGCATTATGATGAAATATTGGCAAATGAATCAGGGTCGTTGAATGCCCAGTTTTTTCATGCGTGCCTCAAGTGTTGTTCGGTTGAGGTTAAGAATTTTAGCAGCCCCTTTATCGCCACTAATGCGCCAATTTGTGAGTTTAAGTACTTTTAAAATATGGGCTTTTTCGTTGTCAGCCAGTGTAATTATTTCTTCTTCGTCTACAAGAACGGATTTCGGTATGGCATCGCCAATTTCAAGCTTATTCTTAGGGCTTAGAATAACCGCCCTTTCGATTACATTTTCTAATTCGCGCACATTGCCAGGCCAGTTATAAGTCAGCAATGAGTCGATTACCCTTTCGGTAATTACATCTACTTTCTTGCCAAATCTGGCATTAAACTTTAAAAGAAAATGTCGGGTTAACAAGGGGATGTCTTCTTTTCTCTCCCGTAATGCCGGTAATTGAATTGGAAAAACATTTAAACGATAATACAGATCCTCTCTAAAAGTTCCTTTGGCCACTGCATCAAGCAAGTTTACATTTGTTGCGGCAATTATTCGCACATCTACTTTTAGAGTGTTCGAATTGCCCAATCTTTCAAATTCGCCTTCCTGTAAAACACGTAGTAGCTTAGATTGCAATTCAATGGGAATCTCACTAATTTCATCTAAAAACAAACTGCCTCCATCGGCCAACTCAAAACGACCTATCTTTTTGGCAATGGCGCCTGTAAATGCCCCTTTTTCATGACCAAAAAGTTCGCTTTCTATTAATGTGGCGGGCAAGGAAGCACAATTCACTTTTACCATTGGCCTGCTCTTACGTTTGCTAACATTATGAACTGCACGAGCTATCAATTCTTTACCGGTCCCGGATTCTCCCAAGATTAAAACAGTTGCATCAGTTCCGGCAACCTGTTCTACCTGGCCCAGCACCTTTTTAAACAATTTACTTTGACTGATTATTTCTTCGAAATTGTGGGTTAACTTTATCTCTTGCTGAAGGTATTTATTTTCCTGCTCTAATCGTAGTTTAAGTTTTTTTAGCTCCGACAATGCTTCCTTAAGTTCAGCATTAATTCTTTTAAGATCTTGTTCTGCTTTTTTGCGTCTTGTGATATCTTTAAAAGATACTACCGCTCCAATTAATGTGTTATTTTCATCCCAAATAGGTGTACTGATATATTCAACTGGAAACGAAGTGCCATCTTTTCTCCAGAACACTTCATCTTCGACCTGGTGGACTTTACCATCTTTAAATGCAGCATAAATGGAACATTGTTCTTTTTTAAAAAGCGAACCGTCAATTTTTGTATGATGAATAATATCATGTTGAGACTTACCTATTAACTCTTCGAGTTCCCAACCAACCATATTTTTAGCAGCAGCATTTACAAAAGTGGTGTGTCCATTGCAATCTAATCCATAAATACCATCACCGGCAGATTGCAAAATAGACTCGTGATGCCTTTGCAAGTCATTAAGTTTTTGCAATGCCTCTTTTTTGTCTAACAAGGCACTCACAGTCATTTTTGAGCCTTCCGATCGTTCTTCAACGATGCGATCCAGAATCAGTTCTGCTTCTTTTAACTTGTTTTCAAGTACCCTTTTTTTAGAGATATCTTTTAATAATACACAACTAACAGCATCCGCTTTATCTTCTACCAATGTAAAATTCAACTCAACTGGAAAAGACTCACCATGTGTATCTGATAGTACGCTTTCTACCATTTCAGATTTAGATTTCAACAGATCATTCCAAAGCTTTTTCCACTCTTTTTTCGATAAATTTTCATCTAAGTCAAACAATGTAGATTCTTGTATTTTATCAGATGAAGAATCAATGAAATTCACAAAAGACTTATTGAATCTTTCTATATTTCCATCTTCTGATATCCAGCATATTGGATAGGAAGAATTATCAAGAGCAATTTCAGACCACTTATTATTCCATTTCTGAGTAGATTGACGAGCCATTTTGTACTTCAATTATCCTTGAAGCCACCACATTATTTTGTCGTAACTTTTAATAACTTCGGTAAATATATAATATTTCATTATGGCACTAAAACTAGCTGATTTGGCTCCGGATTTCGAAGCTGAAACGACCAAAGGTAAAATCAATTTCCATGATTGGCTTGGAAATAGTTGGGGATTATTCTTCTCACATCCAGAAGATTACACGCCGGTATGCACTACAGAGCTTGGAGTTGTTGCAAATTTACGTGAAGAATTTACCAAAAGAAATGTAAAAATAATTGCTTTGAGTATTGATGATGTAAAATCTCATTTAAACTGGATTATAGATATTGAAGAAACAATTGATTCGAAGGTTGATTTTCCGATAATTGCCGACAACGATAAATCTATTTCCGCCATGTATGGAATGATTCATGAAGGATTGAATACCAATTTTACCATCCGTTCGGTTTTTATAATTGGCCCCGATAAAAAAATACGTTTGACATTAACTTATCCTATGGCCATTGGTAGAAATTTTGATGAGATATTGCGAGTAATTGACGCGCTTCAATTAAGTGAAAACTATAATGTTGTAACACCCGCAAATTGGATACTCGGCGAAAAGGTGATAATTGCTCCTACATTATCTGAGGAAGAAATAGCAAAGGAATTCCCTAAGGGGTTTGATCAGGTAAAGCCCTACCTTAGATATATACCGCAACCAAAAGGAGAGGGTTGACAGATCCAGATCGCCTTTTTTAACGTCCAAATATTTTTAAATATTATACCCGCTCCAACACATTGCCGTCGGTATGGGTAAAGGTACGACTGTGAATATTTACCAATGTAGTTTTAAAATCAGCTATAATATTTTCCTTGCCATAAATC
>Ga0164313_10004649_pt1 | contig 12183 bp, 9 predicted proteins | sample GuaBasSedimGuay4_FD_113735 | JGI IMG/M metagenome (GOLD analysis project Ga0164313, IMG submission 113735) | Subseafloor sediment microbial communities from Guaymas Basin, Gulf of California, Mexico - Guay4, Core 4569-4, 0-3 cm | ecosystem: Environmental > Aquatic > Marine > Hydrothermal vents >... | reverse complement strand
TTACCGGAGTATACAGCAAATTCAATCCCAATTTTGGGATGGGGCTGTTCTATATGAGTAAAAAATTCTATGCCGGATTAAGCATTCCCTACATTGTCAACACACGTTTTTTCAGGGAAGAAGATATAGTCAGTGATGCAAGGGCTAAAAGATATTATTTTCTGACAGCAGGATATGTCATTGATCTTAACAGCAGATTACAATTCAAGCCTGAATTTATGATCCGCATTCAGGAAGGGTCACCTTTCGGATACGATTTAAATGGAAAATTTATCATAGATAAAAAAGTTTCACTCGGTGTATCTTACAGAAGCGGCGATTCTCTGATTGGCACTTTTGAATTCCAGATGAATGAAAATTTCCGCATTGGATATGCATATGAATATGTCATCTCAGCCTTGAATTATTTTACACTAGGAAGTCACGAGATCATGATAAACTACCGTACAGCATCATTATTGAAGCGTAAGAGCAAGCATTGCCCAACTTATTTTTAAGGATTATCTGTGGAAACCCTTGTCCTACACATCATAACTAAGGCTTGCAGAAAGCCACTTCTCCTCTTCCTTCACTGAAGTGCCTTTTCTTCCGGCATAATTTACCACCTGATCTTTCTCGACCTTCCCCAGACCAAAATACCTGGAATCAGGATGTGCGAAATACCAACCGCTCACTGAAGCAGCCGGCAACATTGCATAACTCTCTGTAAGGTTGATCCCAATACGGGCTTCAGCATCCAGCATACTGAATAATGTAGCTTTCTCTGTATGATCCGGACAAGCCGGATAACCGGGAGCAGGTCTTATACCTATATATTTTTCATGTATCAAATCAATGTTATCAAACTGTTCATCAGAAGTATAACCCCAGTATTTAATACGAACCTGTTCGTGCATGTATTCTGCCAGGGCCTCTGCCAACCGGTCTGCCAGGGCTTTCACCATAATACTATTATAATCGTCCAGATCTTTCTCATAACGCTGGATCAAATCCTCGATCCCTATCCCAGCTGTAACGGCGAATGCCCCAATATAATCATTGACAGCAATACCTTCAGGTGCTATAAAATCCGCCAGACTATAGCTGGGCAGCCCTGGTGATTTTTTTCCCTGTTGTCTTAAGAAATGCAATGTTTCATTCACTTTTGAGCGGTCTTCCTTATAACCGGAAATGCTCCCCTTTTCCTGTTCAAATTTATAAACATGAATATCATCATGGTCTATTGTATTAGCGGGGAAAAAACCAATTACCGCCCGTGCCTCAAGTGATTTATTCCGGATGATCTCTTCGAGAAGTAATGTTGCATCGCTAAATAAATTTTCGGCCTCTTTCCCAACTACCGGATCTTTAAATATTTCAGGATATTTCCCTTTAAGTTCCCAGGCATGAAAAAAGGGTGTCCAGTCAATATACTTCCTGATTTCCTCTAATGAAATCTGGTCAAACACCCGTATCCCTAAAAATGAAGGTTTTCTGATTTTTGTTTTATTCCAGTCAATTTTATACTTCCGGTTTCGCGCCTCATCTATTGACAAGTATTGCTTTACACCCTTTCTCCTGGCATAATCATCCCTCAATTTACTGTAAGACCCCTTATATTCATCACCAACCTCCTCTACCAGGCTTTTATCCTTTTGAACCAGGCTACTTGCCACAGGAACACTTTTAGATGCATCATGAACATGGATTACCGGACCGCTATATTCCGGATCAATTTTTACAGCCGTATGGATGCGTGAGGTGGTAGCTCCCCCTATCAGCAACGGAACTTTCATTTTTCTCCGTTCCATCTCTCTCGCTACAAAAACCATTTCATCCAGTGATGGTGTAATCAATCCGCTCAAACCTATAATATCGACATCATGTTTAATTGCTTCATCAAGAATCTTATCCATCGGTACCATAATCCCCAAATCGATTATCTCAAAATTATTACAGGACAATACGACCCCGACAATATTCTTACCTATATCATGTACATCTCCCTTGACTGTAGCCATCAACACCTTGTGCTGGCTTCTACCGATTCCATTATTTTCTTTATCCTCTTCAATATATGGGATGAGCCACGCCACAGCCTTTTTCATTACCCTGGCACTTTTTACTACCTGTGGTAAGAACATTTTACCTGCTCCAAACAGTTCTCCTACTATATTCATTCCATCCATCAAAGGCCCTTCAATAACTGAAACCGGATTATTATACTTTTGTCTGGCCTGCTCCGTATCCTCCTCAATATGATCCACTATTCCCTTAACTAAAGCATGGCTCAACCGCTTTTCAACCGGCCACTTCCTCCAAACATCATCTTTTTGCAATTTTTTACCTTCACCCTTCACTTGTTCTGCATATTGGATCAGGCGTTCTGTTGCATCCGGCCTGCGATTAAGCAATAAATCCTCAACCCTTTCAAGCAATGCCGGTTCGATTTCCTCATAAACTTCAATCATTCCGGCATTAACAATACCCATATCCAAACCTGCCTTAATAGCATGGTACAAAAAAGCCGAATGCATGGCTTCCCGCACCAAATTATTGCCCCGAAATGAAAATGATACATTGCTAATGCCTCCGCTAACACTAGCATATGGCAGATTTTTCTTAATCCATCTTGTGGTATTTATAAAATCGACTGCGTAATTGTCATGTTCCCTGATTCCTGTACCCACAGTCAGCACATTTGGATCAAATATGATATCCTCTGCCGGAAAACCCACCTCGTTTACAAGAATATCATAAGACCGCTTACATATCTCAATTTTTCTTTCAAATGTACTTGCCTGACCTTGCTGGTCAAATGCCATAACCACAGCAGCAGCTCCATATCGCCGAACCAATTTTGCGCGTCTTTTAAACTCTTCCTCCCCCTCTTTCAGGGAAATGGAATTGACAATAGATTTGCCCTGTGTACACTGCAAGCCGGCTTCAAGAACCGTCCATTTAGAAGAATCGATCATTATAGGCAAACGGGCAATTTCCGGTTCAGAAGCCATTAAATTTAAAAAATGGATCATAGCTTGTTCTGAATCGAGCATGCCCTCATCCATATTTAGATCAATGATCTGGGCACCTCCCTCTACCTGACCAGCCGCCACTCCCAATGCTTCCTCAAACTTATCCTCACGTATAAGACGTGCGAATTTCCGCGATCCTGCAACATTGGTACGTTCGCCAATATTCACAAAAATGCTATCCGGTTTTATTGTAAGCGCCTCGAGCCCCGCCAGATGCAGTATATAATCCTTATCGGGAATTGCCCGGGGCTTATATTGTTTCACTTCATCGGCGATGGCACGTATATGTTCCTGGGTTGTTCCGCAACAACCACCTACAATATTCACTAAACCTTCTGCAGCAAATTCCCCTAAAATCATTGATGTATACTCGGGCGACTCATCATACAGTCCAAATTCATTTGGAAGTCCGGCATTGGGATGGACACTGACAGGAACTGAAGCCACCCTGGACAATTCCTGAATATAAGCTCGCATCATATCAGCACCAAGTGCACAATTTAGCCCTATGCTCAACAATTCCATATGAGAGACTGAATACCAAAACGCTTCCGTCAGCTGCCCTGAAAGCGTTCGGCCGCTGGCATCAGTAATGGTTCCCGAAACCATTACCGGTATCTTTTTGTTTTTCTCTTCAAACAATTCACTAATAGCAAACAAAGCAGCTTTGGCATTGAGAGTATCAAAAACAGTTTCCAGCATAAGAAGATCAACTCCTCCCTCCAGCAAACTGCTGACCTGTATTTTGTAGGCTTTGAAAAGCTCATGAAAAGTAATAGCCCGATAACCCGGATCATTCACATCCGGACTCATTGTAGCTGTTTTATTGGTAGGTCCGATAGAACCGGCCACAAAACGTGGTTTATTTGGTTCCTTTTTAGTAAACTCATCTGCCACTCGCCTGGCTATAAGTGCTGCATTCAAATTAATGTCAATCACTGCATTCTCCATGCCATAATCGGCCTGGGCCACAGATGTTCCCGAAAAGGTATTTGTTAAAATGATATCAGCGCCTGCATCCAGATACTTCCCGTGTATTTCTCCAATCAATTGAGGCTGGGTAATGGACAACAAATCATTATTGCCAAACAAGGCATTCGGATGCTCCCTAAACTGCCTCCCTCTGTAATCTTCTTCACTCAGTTTTGATGTCTGTATCATGGTTCCCATGGCTCCATCGAGCACCATAATACGCTCTCTTAATATACGCTTGATATCCACATGCTATTTATTAATTGCTATTTATTATTTACTAATTATTATGTACTGTTTAATACAGCCCTCGTATAGGTAGTAGAACCATATATGGGAAGTTGCTATAATGACGATAATATATTTGAACAATATTTGGATTTAATTTGTTCTATTTTTTCTGTATTGATGAGTTTATAGTGTATGAAGAGCTAATCTTAAAACAAGGATGCATTTTCAACAATCTCTTTCGTCACTTTGAAAAATTCTTTATGAATGTTAAAAGGTGATTCACCTTCTGAAGTTTTAATCTCATAATCCCCATCTTCCTTCATATTATAAGAATTCACATTGTCGCGAAGATTGTACGCCAACAGATTAATAATCTCTTTTTTGCAGAATGGATCTACCACAAGAAACAATGATTCAATTCTGCGATCGAAACTCCGCACCATCACGTCTGCACTACCACCAAATATTTTCGGATCACCATTATTGTGGTAATAATAAACCCGAGAATGTTCGAGAAACTCTCCTACAATAGATAATACCTGAATATTTTCACTCAATCCCTTACGACCCGGACGAAGACTACAGATCCCGCGTATAATCAATTTAACGGGTACTCCGGCTTGAGATGCAGCATACAGCTCCTTGATCATCTTTTTATCCTGTAATGAATTCAGTTTGATAACAATACCTGAGGGGAGGCCATTTTGGGCATTTTCTGCTTCTCTTTGGATTAGATCAATCAGTTGTTGACGCATATCCTTGGGTGCTGTAATGAGATAATGATAAATTCTCGGCAATGAATGGCCGGTAATTGCATTAAAGAATTCAGATACATCATGTGCATATATCTCATTGGATGTCATGATACCCCAATCTGTATATAATCTGGATGTTGTTTCGTTGTAGTTGCCACTCGACATGTGTACATAGCGTGTGACTTTTTCGCCTTCTTTCCTAACTATCAGCAACAACTTGGTATGGGTTTTTACATCCTGAATACCGTAAATCACAAAGCAACCCGCATTTTGTAATCGTTTTGCTTCCTTCAAATTATTTTCTTCATCAAACCGTGCCTTGACTTCAAATAGTACTGCAACATGTTTGCCATTTTCAGCAGCTTTTAACAGTGCAGCGGTCACACGCGATTCTTTCGCCAACCTATAAATTGTCAGTTTGATGGATAACACTTTTGGATCTTCAGCAGATCGCTCAAGCAATTCGAGTAAGGGTTCAATATCGTTATATGGATGATGCAACAAAATGTCCTTATCTTTCAATACCTCAAAGATATCATCTGTACCCATTTGTGGGAAAGAGACCGGCCTGACAGGCTTATGGGGTTTTACAAGTTTATTTTTAAACTCACTGTGCCCGATAATTGACCAGAAGGACGCATAATTAAACATATCTTGCTCATCCAATGAGAATATGTTATCATCTTCAAGTCCCCAACGATTTTTAAGAGTTTTCAATACCCATTCATCAGTCCCCTTTTTGACTTCAATACGAACTACACGGCCTGTCTTTCTGGTCTTCAATTTTCTACGCAACTCCTCCAAAAAGTTAGCCTCAATATCATCACTTTCATCAAGTGTAAAATCACCATTCCGCGTTATGCGAAACATGGTGACTGACTGAATATGAATGTTGCGAAACAACTTATGGATAAAAGGCCTGATAACTTCTTCAATTGGAATAAAAACAATCATATCCTGTCGTTCCAACTCAAAGAACCTGGGCAAATTGGATGGAATCTGAATAAATGAAAGCTTTTTTCGATCCAATTCATCAGATTGTCTGCAAGTGACAACCCCAAATGAAATCGCCAAATTTCTCAACCATGGAAATGTATGATAACTATCATATACCATTGGAGTAAGCATGGGGAAAATGGTTTTTTTGAAATATTCTTTTACTTTCCCCTTTTCCTCATCTGACAGTTCATCAAAACTTCCAATAGTAAAACCATTCTTTTGAAATTCCGGTTTTAGCTTTTTTAAATAAAATGCAGATTGATCATCTGCAAATTTGTGTATCTCCTCAAATAATCTCTTCTTAAAAGGAGCTCCCCTCAGTCCTGAATAATCTACCCGTTCTTTTCCAAAGTCGATATAATTGTACAGGCTACCGATCCGGATCATAAAAAACTCATCCAGATTGGAAGCAGTAATAGCCTGAAATTTTAATTTATCAAATATGTTACGATCTATATGTTTAGCCTGATCGAGCACACGGTCGTTAAACTTAAGCCAACTGAGATCACGGCTTATAAATTTACTCTCTTGAATAGTAGTCTCTATACGATCGTTTTCATTCATAGTGAAGTCAATTAGGTATCTATATTGGCATATTTTGCATTCGACTCAATAAACTCACGCCTTGGAGCAACTTCATCACCCATTAACATGGAAAACAAGTGATCTGCTTCTGCGGCCGATTCAATTGTTACCAATTTCAAACTTCTACGTTCCGGATCCATTGTTGTTGACCATAACTGTTCCGGATTCATTTCTCCCAAACCCTTATATCGTTGAACCGATACCGTATCCCCTTTCCCATCCGGGGCTATCTCATTGGTAATCCGTTTACGGTCTTCCTCCGTCCAGCAATACCGCTCGGCTTTGCCTTTTTTCAAAAGATATAGAGGTGGCAATGCAATATATAAATATCCGTTCTCAATCAACTCTACCATATAACGGAAGAAGAAAGTAAGTATAAGAGTTCGAATATGGCTACCATCAACATCGGCATCTGTCATGATGACAACCTTATGATAACGCAATTTTTCATAATTCAAGGCTTTTTCGTCGTCTTCTTTGCCAAAACTCACACCGAGAGCCGTAATCATATTTTTTATTTCTTCATTATCATAGATCCTATGTTCTTGTGCCTTTTCAACATTGAGAATCTTTCCTCGTAATGGAAGAATAGCTTGAAACTGCCTGTCACGACCTTGCTTTGCAGATCCGCCGGCAGAATCCCCTTCCACGAGATATAATTCGCAATTTGCGGGATCGTTATCAGAACAATCTGCCAGTTTGCCCGGCAAACCGGTGCCGGATAACACATTCTTGCGTTGAACCATCTCCCGGGCTTTCCGGGCTGCATGACGAGCCTGGGCAGCAAGAATAACCTTTTGAACAATGATCCTTGCCTCTTTAGGATTCTCCTCCAAATAAATCTGTAAAGCTTCACTTACTGCCTGATCCACAGCACCCATCACATCTGAATTTCCCAATTTTGTTTTAGTCTGACCTTCAAACTGGGGTTCTGCCACTTTAATAGAAAGTACGGCTGTCAAACCTTCGCGGAAATCGTCTCCGGCAATATCAACTTTTACTTTATCGAGCAAACCTGATTTGTCGGCATAACTTTTTAGTGTACGAGTGAGTGCCCTTCGAAAACCTGCAATATGTGTGCCTCCTTCCAGAGTGTTTATATTATTGACATAAGACACCACACTTTCCGTATATGAATTGTTGTAATTCAGGGCAGCCTGAACAGGAACACCGCCTTTTTCCGTATCAATAAAAATACACTCCGGTATCAGCTTTTCCCTGTTGGCATCCAAATAATTAACAAATTCCCTGAGCCCCCCTTCAGAATAAAACTCCTTACTTTTAAAATTGCCATTATCATCAATTTCACGCTTATCTTCCAGTGTGAGTCGAATTCCGGCATTCAAAAAGGCCAACTCGCGAAGACGAGCGGCTACTGTATCAAAATTGTACTCATGAACGATAAAAATGGTGTTATCGGGCATAAAACGTATATTTGTCCCCGTTTTTTTTGTTGTTCCAACCTCCTTTACCAAATACAAAGGCTTGCCCTTCTCATATTCCTGCTGAAATATTTTCCCATCCCTGAATATAGTAGCCGTAAGGTGACCTGAAAGGGCATTTACACAGGAAACCCCCACACCGTGAAGACCACCGGACACTTTATAGGAATCTTTATCAAACTTCCCGCCGGCATGTAACACCGTCATAACTACTTCCAATGCCGATCTCTTTTCCTTGGTATGCATATCGGTTGGGATGCCTCTTCCATCATCTTCCACTTCTATCGAATTGTCCTCGTGAATTATAACAGAAATAATATTACAATGTCCCGCCAACGCCTCATCAATGGAATTGTCAACCACTTCCCATACCATATGGTGAAGGCCCTTTGAACTGACATCACCAATATACATAGCAGGTCTTTTGCGCACAGCTTCAAGACCTTCCAATACTTGAATATTTTCTGCTGAATATTCGTCTTTTCTGATTTCTTTTTTATCGCTCATGTTGTCATTTAAAATAATCGCAAAAGTAGCACTTTTTAGCCGGATTATATGCATAACCGCAATGAAATAACACACACTGTGCTAAATGCATTTTCTTCTTACCAATACTGCCTTAACCTGCTTATTAGTGGATATAGATTTCACCCACCAATTTCATGTAGTTAAGTCTACTCCGAAAAGTATAAAACCACTAAATCCCCAGGGGACTTTTCAGAATGGACTCATAGTTATAACCCTTAAAACTAACAATAGTTTAAAATTGTCCGGTTGAAAGCATAACGAGACTACAGGCATATTCTGTTTCTATCCCCTGCTCATTAGCCAATTTTTGGAATTCCGGATTCTCCGTGCCTGGATTAAAAATGATCCGCTTGGGTAATAGACTTAAGATATAATCATACCATGGTTTCTGTCTCATTGGATTGATATATAAAGTAATGGTATCCACATCCTTTAATTTGGGAACATCCCTGATATTGAGTATTTCTTTACCCAATACATTGCCCTTTCTTATACCGACAGGTACAAATTCATGTCCGTGTTCATGTAACATATGTGCAGCCTTGTAAGCATATCTATTGGAATCGTTCGTCGCTCCGATCACTACCGTCTTTTTCATTGATTGGTTGATTTAATACAATTGCAAAAATAAGCAGGATATTATACATGTAAGACATTACATGTTAATTTTAATTTTTTACCGAATTGAAATGATACCTTTATAAGTAAAAATTCATCTTCAAAAAAGGTGGCTTTTAGATTCCGTTAAACCTTTTCTATTTTTTAACATCTAATACCTAAATTGAGCGATTAATAGAAGCGATAAGCACTAATGTATTGAGTTAAAAAGACTTCCAAAAATACTCGCAAGACCCTTTTGTGTATTCCTGCGTTTTTTGTAAGCTTTTTACTCTCAATCTCTTAGCACTTCTCATCTCCTCTAAATCGCACAGTTTAGGTAATAATAAAGCGACATTACGTGGAGGACCTCGAGATATTAGCCAAAATAAAGGATCCTGAAACCAAAAATTATGGTTTCAATTTACTGGTGCGTAAGTACCAGCAAAGGATTTACTGGCTTATACGAAAAATGGTGATCGACCACGACGATGCCGACGACCTGGTTCAGGAAGTATTTATTAAAATATGGCAAAAACTCCATCTATTCAGGGAAGATGCTAAATTCTATACATGGATATACCGGATTGCCACCAATGAAACCTTGAATTTCCTGCGAAAAAAACGAAATAAATACTTTTTACCAATCTATGATCTCCAGGGCGAATTGCTGCAAAAACTTATAAGTTCACCACAATTAGATGGTGATGAAGTGCAAATGAAACTGCAAAAAGCATTGCTAAAACTTCCTGATAAACAGCGTTTAGTTTTTAATATGAAATATTTCGACAATATGAAGTATGAAGAAATTTCAAAAATCACAGGCACGAGTGCCGGAGGGCTAAAAGCAAGCTATCATCACGCTGTAAAAAAAATAGAAAAATTATTGAAAGATGATTAAACCTTTACAAAAATCAATTGTCTAAAAAACAAAGAAACGAAAAATGAAACTGGAAGAAATCGATAGAGACAATATATTCAAAGTACCGGAAAGTTACTTTGATGAACTCCCAGTTCGAATACAATCAAAAATCTCATCCCGGAAAAGGAAATTCCTCCCGGATCTGAACTGGTCAGTTGTGCTAAAGGTTTCCATTTCCCTGGCAGCAATTTTATTCTTTGTCCTTTATCTGGGGCCTCAAAAGACACAAAACGAACTGTCAGAGCCGGAAAACCTGCTCGCCCAGGTAAGCGCCGATGATGTAATTGCCTATTTGGAACTCGAAGATATCTGGACAAATGATATCATTGCTCAAATAGATATTAGGGAGGCTGACCTCTGGCAAGATGATGAGGATCCCCTGATCGATGAACTGGATCTGGATGAAGAACAGCTTATTGACCTTATCGATGCTTTTAAAACAGAAAAAGACTATTTATAAAACCGAAAGTATAAAGACCATGAAACGATATACATTAATTCCATTATTAATATTGCTCTCAACAGCAGGGTCTTTTGCCCAAAGCAAAGAAGCAATGAAAAAAATACAAAGCGCCAGAATTGCCCTAATTACAGAGCGATTAGAACTTACACCCACAGAGGCCGAAAAGTTTTGGCCAGTTTACCGGGAATTCAACCAGGAACGGATGGCCTTGCGAAAACAACTCCGGGACACCCGCAAAAACGTAGATATGTCAAATCTATCTGATGAAGAAAGCAAACGGCTGATGACCAAATCACTTGATATCAAACAAAAAGAACTAAATCTGGAAAAAGAGTATACTAAACGGTTCCAGAAAGTCATCAGTACGCAGCAGATATTGCAATTGAGAAATGCCGAAAAAGATTTTCAGCAAATGCTGCTCCGCCGGCTTCAACGCGAACGGCAAAAACAATTGCAACGTCAGCAAATGATGCAGCGTAGAGATCTGATGAAAGGTCAAGGAAACAACTGAAAAACTCAGATAATTTAGCATGATGAACAGAAAAAGAACAAAACGACATATATCAATTATTTATATGGAATAGTGGAACTATGGAATATTGGATACTAGAATTGACAATTTTATAATACTTTCCATTATTCTTTTTTTCCATTATTCCTTTGATAAAATGGAAAATTAACAATATCATATACAATTCATTAAAGCAAAAAGACCCCAAGAAGGGGCATATCATAAACCTCTAACAGACGCGTTAACAATGCAGATGAAATATATTTATCTGTTATTTCAAAGCTTACTTATATCAGTATTTCTACTGATAACATCTACTACATTTGCCCAGGAAAAAGAAGAAAATATTGATTCCCTCATACAAGTATATCTGAAAGCAGATTCTGTTTTTTTAGATCAGCTGGAAGGCGAACTGGAAGGCGATTCACTCACACTATTTGACCTTTTCGACAGCCTGGTCAATATGAAATTCTCTTATTCACAACTGTCCTTCCGCCTGGGATATAACAGCAACATCACGAATGCAGGACGCAACTTCGGTATAACACAACACGGATTCAACACGGGTATTTCCTATTATCATAAAACAGGTCTGTTCGCTGATCTCTCAGGTTACTGGAACAGCGATATCACACCACATTACAGCCCTACCGTCACTTCTCTGGGTTATATGGGAAATATCACCAAATCGTGGAGTTATACTATTTCTTATGATCACTATTTCTATCAAAATCCTGATGATGAGAAACCACTGTATTCATACCCGCTTACAAATGCCCTCAATACTTCTACCTTTTTTGATATCAAATTTATAACTCTGGCCGTAGATTATGCTTTTTTATTTGGGGAAACAAGCACTAACCGGTTGCGTGGTAGCATCATGTTTAATTTGCAAAAAAATAATTTTTGGTTTACAGATCGAATTTCATTTATTCCAACCTTTTCAATGCTGGCAGGCGATCAAAAAATATATCACTTATATCCAAATTATGAGGCTTCCTACAGAAAAAGTCTTGAGCAGGTTCGTGATGTAATAGGAGTACAACGATTTAGGCAATTGTGGAGAGACAACAGAAAATTACTTTTTAAAATGGTATCCAGCATCCTGGATGATAAGATGATAATAGAAGAAGAGGTAGAGGATGTCTTCGGTATAATGAACTA
>Ga0164313_10004648_pt1 | contig 12184 bp, 10 predicted proteins | sample GuaBasSedimGuay4_FD_113735 | JGI IMG/M metagenome (GOLD analysis project Ga0164313, IMG submission 113735) | Subseafloor sediment microbial communities from Guaymas Basin, Gulf of California, Mexico - Guay4, Core 4569-4, 0-3 cm | ecosystem: Environmental > Aquatic > Marine > Hydrothermal vents... | reverse complement strand
TGGCCGAAGCAGCCGAAGCCTTCGGTGAAGCCGCCAAGGGCGCTTTTGAAAAGACCATGGAAGAACTCAAGGAAATGCAGCGCCAGCAGGCTTCATCGATCGTTGTTCCCGGGGCGGGCGGCACCAACCCGATGGGCGGCGGCATGGGTGGTGGTAACATTCAGATGCCGTAGGGCCAGAATATTGAGCAGAGTTCACACAGGATCGCGATTACGAGCACTAGCGCTGGCGCTTGGGCTTTTGCCTGGCCTGGTCCTGGCCGCCGATGACATCATCTGGCGGCAAGTCGATCCGGACAACCTCGTCTTCATTGATTTGTTCGAAGGCCAGGTCGCCATTGAACTCAACCCGCTGTTTGCGCCTGAAACCGTCAAGCAATTCCGGAAACTGCTTAAGGAACAGTTTTATGACGGCCTCAGTTTCTATCGCGTCATTGATGGCTTCGTGGCCCAGGGTGGTGACGGCAGCGACCTCGGAAAACTGAGCATGGTGCCTCTGATCGATGCGGAATTCGAAAGGGAACTGTCAGATGACATTGAATTCACCAGGGTGCAGAAAAATGACCTGTTCGCTCCCGAGACCGGCTTTGTCGATGGCTTTGCCGCAGCCCGGGACGTTTCCGAAAACAAGGTCTGGCTCACCCATTGCCCCGGGGTAGTGGCTATGGCCAGGAATGATGACCCGGACTCCAGCCGAACGGATTTTTATTTCGTGATTGGCCAGGCGCCGCGCTACCTGGACCGGAACATGAATATCTTCGGCCGGGTGATTCACGGCATGGATGCTGTGCAGAAGATCCGGCGGGGCCGGCCAAGTGAAAACGGCATCATCCAGAACGAAACCACCAGCAGCCGGATTCGCGGCATGCAATTGGCTTCGGAAATTCCGAAAAATGAGCGCCTGTCAGCTTTCGTAATGGACACCAACAACAAAGGTTTCGAAAAAATCCTTATAAACCGGCGTAATCGTAAGCAGGCATTCTTCCATCACAAGCCACCCAAAGTCCTGGACGTCTGCCAGGTTCCCATGGTGGGCCGCATCACCAAATAGAACAGCATTACTCCAGTCCAAACTGCAGTTCGGCCAGGCGCGCATACAGTTCGCTGTTGCGGATCAATTCAGAATGGGTGCCTACTGCTTCGATCCTGCCATGATTCATCACCACAATGCGATCAACCTTTTTCACGGTTGCCAGGCGGTGTGCGATCACCAGGGTGGTGCGGTGTTCCATCAGGGTTTCCAGCGCTGCCTGCACCAGGCGCTCGCTCTCCGCGTCCAGTGAACTGGTGGCCTCGTCGAGCAACAGGATGGGGGGATCCTTGAGTATCGCCCGTGCAATCGCGACACGCTGCCTCTGACCGCCGGACAAGCGTGTACCGCGTTCGCCCAGATAAGTGTCATAACCGTCTGGAAGTTTCACGATGAATTCATCCGCTGCCGCCATGATCGCTGCCTGCTTTACTTCTGCATCGCTGGCGTCAGGGCGCCCGTAGCGAATGTTCTCCATGGCGCTCTCACCGAACAACACAGTCTCCTGGGGAACCAGGCCGATCTGGCGCCGCAACTCCTGTGGGTCCAGGGATGAAATATCCTTACCGTCCACCAGAATGGTGCCACTGGACACATCGTAGAAGCGCAACAACAGTTGGAAACAGGTGCTCTTCCCGGCTCCTGAAGGCCCAACGATGGCCAGTGTGTCCCCGGGTTCGATCACCAGGCTGAAATCATTCATCGCCAACTCATCCGGGCGCGAAGGATAGCTGAAACAGACCTTGTCAAAAAGGATGCGCCCGTCCACGCGCCCGGGCAATCGCTCCGGATTGGCCGGCGCCCGGATAGCGGGTTCCGCGTGCAGCAGTTCGGACAAGCGCTCCATTGCACCTGCCGCCCGCTGGATTTCACCCCACAGACTGCTCAGCGCCATTGCCGAGGAGCCGACAAAAAACGCGTACATCAGGAATTGGCCAAGCTGCCCCCCGGTCATCGACCCGGCCAGGACGGCGCGGGACCCCACCCACAGAAACAGCGTCAGCATGCAGAAAATCAGGACGAAAGCGAGGCCAATCAACACCGCATTCATCCTGATGCGCCGCACTGCGGTGAGGAAACTGCTCTTCACAGCATCCGCGTAACGACCAATCTGCAGTTCTTCCAGTGTGAACGACTGGACCGTCTGCATGGCATTCAGGGTTTCACCCGCCAGGCCGCTGGTATCGGCGACGCGGTCCTGAGACTGGCGTGACAGTTTTCGTATAAAACGTCCAACAATGACCACCGGTAACACAACGACGACTATTCCGACCAGGGTGTAGGCCGCCATCTGTGGGCTGGTCAGGACCAGCATAATCAGTCCGCCGGTCAGGCTGAGGGTGGAGCGCAGGGCAATCGAGAGGCCGGAGCCCGAAATGCTCTGCACCAGCGTGGTATCCGTGGTCAGGCGCGAGAGCACTTCACCGGTGCGCGTCACTTCGAAAAAGGCCGGGTCCATCCGGATCACGCGCGCGTACACGGCATTACGGATATCGGCGACCACCCGCTCTCCCAGCCAGGTCACCAGGTAATAACGCAGCGCGGCAAACAAGCTGAACACGACGGTGGCAGCCAGGAACCAGCCGAAATAGCGGTTAACGGTCCCCAGGTCCTGCGCGATGAATCCATTGTCGATCAGGTAGCGCAGAGCAACCGGCATCGCCAGCATTGCGGCGGAAGCGATCAGCAAGGCGCTCAGAGCAGCGATCAGGGTGCGATAGTAAGGCGTAATGAAAGGCCAGAGTGTGCGCAGTGGCTTTAGTGACTTCGCAGCAGGCCGGTCACTGCTCGATTGATTGCTCATGGGGATTCCTGCCAGTCTCTGGGGTCAATGCGGTAATAGGATTTTAAAACATCGAACAGTTCCGTGTGATGCTTCGCCATCCGGCGTGGCTTCTCGAAAAATGTTTCGGTGGTCACGGCAAAGAACTCGGCTGGATTGGTAGCGCCGTAGTGGTCCATCAGGGAGCGTCTGCCAAAGCGTGCATCTTTTTGCAGTTCTTCAAATTCGCCCGAGAGTGCACCGGCCCAGCTCCGGTAACTGGATTTACCGGCCAACAGTGGTGCACCATCCGCGCTCCCCGTCTCGCTGTCGAGTTGGTGGGCAAATTCATGCAGCACAACGTTGCTGCCGTCCACAAAGTTGCGCGCACCGTGCATCACATTGTCCCAGGCCAGGATGACCTTACCGTTCTGCCAGGATTCTCCCAACAGGCCTTTCTTGCCATGACTCACCACGCCCGATCCATCCACTTCCGGGCGTGTCACCACGAACGCGCTTGGGTACAGGATGATGTATTTCAGTCGCGGATACAGCCCGCCATGCCGGTTCAGTTGCAGCATGCAGGCCTGGGCAGCGATGGTCACCCGCATTTCATCTGTTACCTCGAGCCCGCCGGCGCCGGAAAAATGCTTCTGATGCAGAAATTGCTTGATCAATTTCCGGAGCTGAAGGCGCAGAGACATTGGAAGATTCGGGTAGACCCCAATATTGCGATCGAGGATCTGTACCCATTCCTCAGGAAAAGGCGCAGCCACCGCACGTCTCAGCCGGTAGCGCGGGATCCAGAGCGCCAGCGCGATAACGACGATAACCAGAAATAGAAATATCCAGGGGTTCATGGTCGGAATATAACCTGAAATTGATCTGTGTCGCAGGAAAAGCGTCCAAAGCAGTCTATGCTAAATAGTGCGGACCCTCGTTTTCCGCAGGTTCCGCAGCATACAGCAGAGGAAACAGCAATGGCGATTGCAATCACCCTTAAATCTTACCTGGACGGTCACAAGATTCACTATGACACGGTAGAGCACGTGCACACTGCCTCCGCGATGGATTCCGCGAAATCTGCCCACATTCCCGCTCACCAACTGGCAAAAGCAGTGGTGCTTGAAGACGACACTGGTTATATAGTCAGCGTCCTTCCTTCCAGTAACCGTTTGAACCTGGGCTGGGTGAACGAGGAATTGCAGCGTGATCTGAAACTGGCCACCGAGCCTGAGTTGAAAGGACTGTTCAAAGATTGCGACACAGGCGCAGTACCTGCTCTGAGCAATGCCTATGGGTTAAAAGTGATCTGGGACGACCAACTCAAACACGCTTCCGACATCTACATCGAAGCGGGTGATCACGAACACCTGATTCACCTGAAAGGCGAGGACTTCCGTGAGCTCATGGCCAGGTTGCCGCACAGCGTCATCAGTGCCGGAAAAGAATACTCACGCTGGGTTTACGAATAGCGGTAGCTGGTAGGGCCTGCCGCCATATACCAACGTCTGCCTCCGGCGGCATTGGTTTGTTTTGTCCCGTGGCTCCCCGCATTGCTTCTACAGGGTTTTCCTGATCTCCGCTAATTTTAATTTTACGCGGGCAGCGTTTGCGCTGCCCATTCGCAACAGGATTTTCTGTCCCGCTGTCAGGGATTCCAGGTCCGGGTCGGCGAATAAAAAGAAGGCTTCGGGCTTCACCAGGTTTACCGGGTCGCTAACGTCGGGAGTTGCCAGCAATTCATCAATAGTGGTGTCCAGGCGGTCATTGAATTCACCATCTGCATAGCCCATCTGGCGGTACGCTTCCTGGAACAGCGAATAATGGCTGCGATAGCTCTCAACCAGCCGCTTGGTATCCACCGCTTCCAGTAATTCTACGTATGGCGTGTACCTTCTGTAGTTGGCCGGATTGATAACGAACTGGGGAACCGGGTCGCCTTCTTCATTTCGAATTACAGTCTCCGGCTGTTCGTTCACAATTGCAGCAAAATTACTTTCAGGCCCTTGCACCACCTGGACCACACCGGGTATCTGCCTGCTGCCCATCATGTCAACAGTCGCCACTATCCGCGAAATCACGTTGTCACTGGCCAAGTACTGGATTACGGCCGACTCACCAATCAGCTCACCGAGTCTGTCCAGCACCAGCGGGTCGCTGTCCATCAGCATCGGAAGAGGAATTTCTTCGACAATCACCGGTGCTGCCGTCTCGAAGCCGGACTCAGATTCTTCAGCCACCACCACTTCCGCCGGCAATCGACCCGGCTCAGAAACAGGTTCGGTTGCAGGAACCACTGCTGGGACCGTCGTCGCTACGGCCGCTGGAGATTCAGCCGGCTGGTAAACACCAAAATAGTAATATGCTGCGGCGCCCAGCAAAACCAGCAACGCGCCGATAACCCAGTTTTTCATATTGTTTCCGCCCCTCAGTCCGTGATGATCATCACATCTGACCCCCGGACGGGTTCTGGGTTCAGCCGTTTAAAAAAATGGTAACCGGCCTCATCTGAACAGGATGATCCGCTTGCCCTACATTGAGCCTGTTTTCCGGCCGCCTTCCGAGGCCCGGAGCCTGATCCTGCAGGTTACCAACGGATGTTCCTGGAACAACTGCACATTCTGCGAAATGTACACGCAAGCCCAGAAGAAATTTCACCTCAAGCCTCAACAAATAATTGAGCAGGAACTGGAAGCGGTGGTCGCAAGCGGTGCGCCGGGGCGGCGGATCTTTCTCGCCGACGGTGATGCCATGACACTTTCCTTCAGGCGATTGAAGCTGATTTTACAAGCCATCAAACATTACCTTCCCGAGGTTCAGCGCGTATCTTCTTATTGCCTGCCGCGAAATCTGAAGAACAAGACGGTCAGTGAACTTGCCGAACTGAAATCGCTGGGGCTGGAACTTTTCTATGTTGGCTGCGAATCCGGCGATGACCTGGTGCTGGAACGCGTCAACAAGGGGGAGAATTTCGACAGTTCACTGGCTGCACTGAAAAAAATCAAGGCGGCGGGTTCGAAAAGCTCGATAATGATTCTCAACGGCATGGGCGGCAAGCGTTACAGCCAGCAACATGCGGTAAATTCAGCCCGCTTGATGAACGAGGCTCAGCCGGAATACCTTTCCACGCTGGTAGTGAGCTTCCCCGCGGGTCTGGACCGGTATCAGGTGGGCTTCAAGGGTGCATTCGAACCCCTGGATCAAGCCGGATTGTTTCAGGAAATGTTCTGGCTACTCGATAGCATGGAGCTGGAAAACACGATTTTTCGAAGCGATCACGCCTCCAACTACCTGGTGCTCAAGGGCACGCTGAACCGCGACAAGCCCCGCCTGCTTCAGATGGTTCGAAATGCGCTGGAACAACCGGGCGCAGCGAACCTGCGCCCGGAATGGATGAGGGGTTTATAGTTACAGCTTCAGCTGGGTTGTCTTCTTGTTGCCCATGAATTTGTTGATTCTGCTCATCGCCTTCTCAAACCTCTTTGTCATGCTCGAAAATTCGGAATACTTGCTGATACTTTTGCGCTCGTAGATCATTTCCCGGTCATCCATTTCAACGATCATGGAAACCATGATCGGAGAATTCTCATTCAGCAGGGCCTGCACCGATTTTTTGTCCATACCGCGCATGGTCCTGACGTCACCGTTGGGTAGTTTTCCTTCAATCCGCGGACTGACGCGCTGCACGTTGGCCATGTTGTAAATGTCGCCCTTGTAGAGAATGTTCTTGTCTGCGTTGTAAACCTTGGTGGAGCTGAAACAACCCGTCAGCAACAGAATGCACACAGCCAGCAGGAATACTGAAAGACGCCTTGCCTGCGTGAAGGTGGTCCGTGATTTCAAGGATAGGATATCGTTCATTTCGATGTACTCCGGCGGGATTGATTAATCCCTAAAGGTACCTTTTTGCTGTTGGGAATTCAATCAAAACCAGCCTTCACCACAGCCTGCGCAAGTCCCATACTATGAGGCATGTCCTCCTACAGCATGCCGACGCGTGACCTGGTTTTGATCCTGATCATCTGCATTGTCTGGGCGGGCAATTTCATTGCCGGTTCCTTCGGCATGCAGCATTTTTCACCTTTTCTCTTCATGATTTTACGCTTCGCACTTTTGTTGCTGATCCTGGCGCCGTTCCTGCGCCGTCCACCACCCGGCCAGTGGCCCAGGTTGATCACGGTATGCCTGCTTATCGGCGGCGTGCATTTCACCCTGATGTTCTGGGCCCTGTCCCGCTCCGAGGACGTTTCAACGGTAGCCATCATCCAGCAAACCTATATACCCATGGCCGTCCTGCTCGCGATATTCCTGATGAGAGAACGAGTCGGCTGGAAGACACTGGCCGCCACATTCCTTGCATTCCTGGGTGTGCTGGTCGTTGGTTTCGACCCGTTGGTGCTGAAACAGACCGATGTGCTGGCTATCACCCTGGCGTCAGCCCTGTTCCAGGCCCTGGGCTCCATTTACCAGCGCGGTATCCGGGGTGTTGGCGTGCTCAACTTCCAGGCCTGGACCGCGGTCATCGCGCTCCCGGTGCTGCTGGTGGCGACACTGCTGACGGAGCAGGGGCAGCTTGAGACAATAAAAACAGCGCAATGGCAAGACTGGGCTGCCGTGGCCTACTCCACCGTGATGGCATCGATGGTGGGACATGGGCTGTTTTTCTATCTCGTTCAGCGTCACCCAGTTACCAGCGTCATGCCCTACCTGCAACTCACACCGGTCCTTGCCGTCGTATTCGGCATTCTCATCTGGGGTGACCGGCCTGGTCCGCGACTGTTATTTGGCGGCGCCATGGTCATTCTCGGCATCCTGTTCATTACGCTTCGAGCCAGGGAAAAAACAGTACGCGCACCTTGAAACCTTGCTCTGTGCCGCATTAATCAGTAGCCTGATCTGTTATGAAATTCAGCCTTAAAAGCTACCTGAAGCATGCTGAGCTCTCTCCAGATGAGCGTCGCGACGTGCTGGAAGATCTGTTCGTATTCGGAAAAACGAACCGCCGCCCCTTCCTGGTTCGCATGGGTGTGTTAATGGTCCTTTCCACAATCATAGCGACTGCCGGTCTGCTATCCGACTCCGCAGCCGTCGTAATCGGTGCAATGCTGGTCGCCCCTATGATGAACCCGGTGATGGCAGCCGCCGGCGCCGTGGTGATGGGTTGGTCCAAGCGCTTTTACGGCGCGATCTGGCTGGTGCTGTTGATGGGTATCGGGGCCGTCCTGCTGTCCGGTTTCATCACGCTGCTTTCCCCGGACATCGTCTTTATGCCCGGTCAGGTCCTGGCCAGGACCCGGCCGACATTTTACGACCTGCTGATCGCTCTGGCTGCCGGCAGTGCAGGCGCTTACACCATCACCCACAAGGAATCGGGCGCCATTCCCGGTGTAGCCGTTGCTGTTGCCCTGTTACCACCGCTGGCATCGGCCGGCGTGCTGCTGGTGACGGGAGAACTGGAACTGGCCTTGCGGGCCGTGGTCCTGTTTTTTACCAACCTGGTGGCCATAGTGCTGGCCGGCGCGCTGGCTTTCATGGCCTGCGGCGTATCCCCCGCCTCTGCAAGAAAACACTCTGCCGGCTTTATCAAAAGCAAGCTCTGGTTGTTCGCGCTGCTGATAGCTGCGATCAGTATCCCGCTCTATTTCTACAGCCAGAAAATCATTTTCAATGCCGACTACAAGGCTGCCCGTTCGGAAACCCTGCAAAACTGGCTGCGTGAAAACGACCTGAGTTTGACGGATGTCGAGATCCTGCTGGAAGACAAGGTGATTTTTCTGGCCCTGGAGGGACCCAATCCACCGGTCAGCATCCGCTCACTTTACGAAGGTATTGTCGAAGGCGCCGGACTCGAAGGCACGGAGACTCCGTTCACTCTGAAATATAGCTGGACCCAGAAAGTTGACGGCTCCTGGCCGATCAAATCGGAACAAATTGCGGCCACTGCAAAAGACGATCTCTCACAGAAACAGGTGCTGCTGTCCAAATTCTGGGAGTGGGAATTTACTCAATACGATGCTGAGCGGGGCTCACGACCGGCTGACAATGACTCCTACGTCGTGAATTTTAAAGACAAGGGCAAGATAGAAGTTACGGCCGACTGTGGTAAAAAGAAAGGCAAGTACACCATTCGCGGACGCTCAATCAGTATCGAAATGAAACGGCTGAACTGGTTTGGCTGCCGCAAGGACGAAAACCTCAAGGTGTTTTTTGGAGATCTGCAAAGGGGAGCGGAGTTCTTTATCGTCGACGGCCAACTGCAGATCGCGATGACCACGGACTCCGGCATTATTTATTTCAAAAAGCGTTAAGGCGCCTCTATTCCGGTGGCAACGCAGCGTTGATAAAACTGCCCGCTTCGGTAATTTCTTCCTCGGTAGCCCAGCCACCTCCCAGTGCCTTGTACAGGCTGATGATGGAGACTACTTGCTCCCGGCGCGTAGCAGACGCCAGCAACTCGGCGCGAAATAACGATCTCTCTGATTCAAGAACTTCCAGGTAACTGGTGACACCGCCGTCATAACGGGCGCGCGAAAGTCGTGTGGCGCTTTGGGCCGCGCTCACCTGGGCTTCACGGGCCTCGGCTTCCATGCGGAATGTGCGGATCTCGATCAGCGCGTCTTCTACTTCCTGGAAAGAACGCAATACCGTCAGTTGGTAATTATTCAGCAACTGCTCAGTCCTGGCGCGCTCGGCCTCAACGCGCGATTTGTTCCGGCCCGCGTCAAAAACAGGCCCCAACAAGTCGGCGCTGATGCCCCAGACCTTGTTGGAACTGGAAAGAAACCCACTGAGATCATTACTGGCCAGGCCCAACGTGCCGGTCAATGACAGTGAGGGGAAGCGCAGGGCCTCTGCCACACCGATCCGCGCCGTCTGCGCGGCCAGTTGCTGCGCAGCCTGGCGCACGTCAGGCCGCCGTTCCAGCAGTTCGGATGGCAGGCCGGCCGGAATTTCCGGGATACTCAGCGTTGCAGCAACGCCGTGTTGACTCCTCGAAACCGGTCCGGGGTTACGGCCCAGCAACACGTTGAGCGAGTTTTTCGCCAGTCCCAGTTGCCGTTCCAGCGCAAATAGTTCCGCCACTGCATCGGCAAGTTCAATCTGTGCCTGGTTGACGTCGATCAGTGGAACCGTGCCTTTGTCAAAGCGGGCCTCGATGATATTCAGTGAATCCTGGCGGGTTACTTTGGTCCGGCGCGCAATCTCCAATCGCTCATCCAGGTCGAGTAACAACAGGTAAATACTGGCCACGTCGGAAATGAGCGTGATGGTCACGACGTTGCGCGCCTCTACAGTGGCCAGTAACTCAGCCCGGGCTGCTTCGGTGGAACGGCGTAACTTGCCCCAAAGATCAACCTCGAAACTCAGGTTAGCTGCCAACACAAAGGTTTCATTGATGGAACCAGGCACGACGGCGCCGGGAATTACATTGCCACGGGCAGCGCCAGCCCCGGCATTAAGGTTTGGGAACTGGTCGGCACGGACAAAACCCAGTGAAGCGCGCGCCTCCTCGATCCGGGCCATGGCGATCGCCAGTTCCTTGTTGTTGATCAGGGCGGTTTCGACCTGCGCTACCAGTACGGCATCATCAAAAAGCTCCCACCACTCCAGGTTGGCAAACGATGCTCCGGGAATGGTTTCACTCTGGTAGGTCTCGGGTACCGGAACCTCGGGGCGTTCATAGTCCGGACCCATCGCGCAGGATGCCACGATAATCGTGGAAGCCGCCAACAGCAGAGACCGGAGACAGCACTTCACTCGCCTTGCTCCGCAGTTTCTGATGACACGGCTTGCACTGATGCCCTGGCCCGCCCGCTCAGTTTTTCGACCAGGACATAAAGCGCCGGGATGATCAAAACGCCCAGCACGGTGGCGGCCAGCATGCCGGAGAATACGGTCATGCCCATAACCTTGCGCGCTTCGGCGCCGGCGCCGCTGGCCACCAGCAGCGGAAGAACGCCCAGAATGAAGGAAAACGCCGTCATCAGGATCGGGCGAAAACGGTCTTTTGCCGCGGACAGAGCTGCTTCCAGAGTGGGAGAACCCTGATCCGATTTCATCTTGGCAAATTCCACAATCAGGATGGCATTTTTGGCGGCCATCCCGATCAACATCACCAGCCCGATCTGTGCAAAGACATTATTCTGGTATCCGGGTAAAAACAGTCCGCTGATCCAGAGCCCGGCCATCGCACCAAAAATGGCGATTGGCGTTCCGAGCAGAACACCTGCCGGCAGCGACCAGCTTTCGTACTGCGCGGCCAGGATCAGGAACACGAAAACCAACGCCAGCACAAATACCATCGCACCGGAACCGGCCGCCGCACGCTCCTGGTAACTCATCGCATTCCAGGAATATGCCATGTCGGTGGGCAAGGTCTTTGCAGCAATATCCTCAAGCGCGTCCAGCGCCTGGTTTGAACTGTAACCGGGTGCCGGTGAGCCGGTGAGTTCTGCTGCGCGAAACAGGTTGAACCGGTTGGTGTATTCCGGTCCGTGGGTGGCTGAGGTCGCTACCAGCGCTGAAAGCGGCACCATCTGGCCCGCTTTCCCGCGCACGAAGAAATAACGGATGTCATCCGGGTCAGAGCGGTACTCCGGCTCGGCCTGGACATACACCTTGAACAGCCGGCCAAAGCGATTGAAGTCGTTCACATAGGCGCCGCCCAAAAAAGCCCCAAGTGAAGTGTTCACATCAGCGGGGGAGACACCCATCTTGAGCACCATGTCCATGTCCACATCCGCCATGATTTGCGGCACATTGGCGCGGAAGGTTGAATTGATATGACCGATCTCCGGGCGCTCACGAGCCGCCGCCATGAAAGCCCGTGCCTGGTCCGCGAGGTACTCGGGGGTATTACCGCCCCGGTCCTGCAGCATCAGGCTGAATCCTGACCCGGTGCCGAGGCCGGGGATGGCCGGTGGGCCAAATGCGAAGGTGAGCGCCCCGGGTATTTCCATCGCGAACCGCCGGTTCGCAGTTGCGATGATGTTGTTTACATGGAGTTCAGCGCTGCCGCGTTCACCCCAGTGCTTCAGCGATACAAAAAGGAACGCATTATTCGGCGACAGGGAAGATGTCAACAGGCTGTACCCGGCGATGGCCGTCACGGATTCAACCCCGGGGGCATTGACCAGCATATCCTCGACGTGCTTGGTCACCAGGTCGGTGCGTTCCAGCGAAGCCGCGTCGGGTAGTTGTATATTGACCAGGAAATAGCCCTGGTCTTCCTCCGGCACGAACCCGCCAGGTACGGCATTGAACAATCCACCCATCAACACGACCATGATCGCCAGCAGGCCCACGCTGAGAATCAACTTGCGCGTGAACAGTGTCGCGATGCTCATGTACCCATTGGTCACCCGCTGGAAGGTGCTATTGAACCAGTTG
>Ga0164313_10004647_pt1 | contig 12184 bp, 15 predicted proteins | sample GuaBasSedimGuay4_FD_113735 | JGI IMG/M metagenome (GOLD analysis project Ga0164313, IMG submission 113735) | Subseafloor sediment microbial communities from Guaymas Basin, Gulf of California, Mexico - Guay4, Core 4569-4, 0-3 cm | ecosystem: Environmental > Aquatic > Marine > Hydrothermal vents... | reverse complement strand
GTCACGGTTGCGTTTGGGTCCTGTTCCTACACATTTGAGGTAGGGTAAAAATTCTTTACTTGTCATGGCTTAGTGTAGCAAAGCTTATAAAGAAAAAACTTGATGATTATCAACTTGACCTATATCAATTTTATAATTTATTTTTTTGGTTAGTATAATGAAACATGGAGATAATAATGAATAAAATACTGCATCCTATTGCCATCACATTTTATGTGGTGATACTCATCATATCGTTACCTTATATATTGCCAGAAAAAGAACTTAAAGTTTTTTCTGATGATGAATTACGAGAGGTAGCACTTGAACGTGATATGGCTTCTATTCCTTCAAATTATGAAGCACTACTTAAAGTGGTAGACAACCCTGAAAACCCTATGAGTAGAGAGAAGATAGCATTGGGTAAGAAACTTTTTTTTGACACTGTGCTCTCTCAAGATAAAAGCATCTCTTGTGCCTCATGTCATAACTTAGAAGAGGGTGGAGATGATGACATCTCTACTGCTATTGGTTACCTAGGACAGGAAAACCCCTTTCATCTCAATTCTCCTACTGTACTTAACGCGGCTCTTGCCAAGTCCCAGTTTTGGAATGCAAGTGCAAAAGATGTAGAAGAGCAAGCAGGTGGCCCTATACAAGCTCCTTTTGAGATGCATATGACACCAAAAGAAGTAGAGCAAAGACTAAATGACAGTAGCGAGTATGTCACAAAGTTTAAAACACTTTTCTCTGAAGATAAAGTCACCTTTGAAAACGTAAGAAAAGCCATAGGAGCGTATGAGCGAACCTTATTAACCAGAGGTGCTTATGATACATTTCTAGAAGGTGACAATGATGCCATAAGCCAACAAGCCAAAAGAGGAATGACCCTCTTCATCACTAAGGGATGTAAAGGCTGTCACACAGGCATGAGTGTAGGTGGGCAAAGCATACAAAGGTTTCCTCTTAGAAGCTACATTGCTGAATATATCGGATTACTTTTCTCTTCCAATATAGAGATAAAAGAAAGCCCTTTTCCGTTTGAAAACAAGGGAGGTTTCTTAGGCAAGGATGACAGTTTAAAGTTTAGAGTACCTATATTACGTAACATTTCTAAAACAGCTCCCTATTTTCATAACGGTTCTGTAAAAGAACTAGAAGAAGCAGTACGCATCATGTCTAAGTACCAAATAGGTGATGAGTTTAGTCCAGAAGAGATAGAGGATATGGTGGCATTTTTGAAGACTTTGGATGGGGAGTTGGTAGAGTATTGACCTTTGACAAAATTTATCTTGATTTATTTCAATACGATTTATATGGAAAATTCTAATACAATAGAACATTACAAATTTTTCCTTTTTTGAAACAAATAAGTAACTCTTGTCCTAAATCAAGTTTTAGACCTTGAAAAATTGTTATCATTTTTTATTATAATAAAGGATGAATGCAATGAAAATAATGATAAGCACTTTTTTTCTTATTTTTTCTTTGTCATTGGGGCTTCATGCAGATAATGACGAATCATTAAGTGGCAAAAAAGTCTTTGAAACTTACTGTTGGGGCTGTCATCATCAAACGGCAGTAGCATTTGGTCCTCCTTTTTCAACAATCGCTTCAGAAAGAACGACAGAGCAAATACAGGCTATGATCACTGACCCTAAGGGTGTTTCTAAAGTATTGGGTTATAAGCGTAATGCTATGCCTGCATTAAAACTAACACCTGTAGAACTTGATGCTATTACGGAATATATTTTATCCTTTAGGGAGGTCAAATAATGTTTAGACTTTCAAACTTATTGAAATCTGTTACCGAAGGAAAACCTGCCCGTGTTTTAGATGGAAGTATCGCGATTTGGAATTTTACCAATCGTTGTAATCTCTCCTGTTTGCACTGTTACTCTAAAGCAGACTTGGATGCAGTAGATACACTCAGTACAGATGACATTATGGATACCTTGCCAAAGCTTAAAGCAAATGGTGTAAAATTTCTTATATTTTCCGGTGGAGAACCACTGACGAGAAAAGACATCTATGACATTGCAGCACGCTGTAAAACCCTGGGTATCGTTACCTATCTTTCTACCAATGGTCTTTATGTTAAAAAAAGTAATGCCGAACAGATATTAGATACTTTTGATTATATTGGCATCAGCATTGATGGGTCTGAGAAAGTACATGATGCTTTTCGTGGACTTGAAGGTTCTTTTAAAGAGTCTATGAAAGCAGTGGATCTACTTAACAGTTACGGTAGAACAAAAGTAGGCATAAGATTCACAATCACTAAAGATACTCATGAAGATCTGCAGTTTATTTTTGATTTGGCAGAAAAACACAACATTCCAAAGATCTATATCTCGCACCTTGTGTACTCTGGGAGAGGCTTGGAAAATTTGGAAATGGATTTGAGCAAAGAACAGCGTATTACAGCTGTAAATTACATCTTAGATAAAGCCTTTGAATATCATGAGAGTGCTAGAGATATAGAGATAGTGACGGGTAATATGGAGATGGATGCTATACTATTCTATGATAGATTTATAGTTAAATATCCAGAACATACAGAGGCGATGAAAAAAAGACTTACCGAATGGGGTGGGAATTCTGCAGGACGTAAATTGCTAAATATTGATTCTGAAGGGTTTGTAAAACCAGACCCTTTCTTTCCATTAAAGATAGGCAATATCTTACAGCAGGACTTTTCAGATATATGGACCAACCAACCTATGGAAATGTTAGAAAAATTAAGAGTTCATCCACGAGAGTTGGGTGGTAAGTGTGAGACCTGCCAATATCTTAATATCTGTAATGGTGGTTCACGAAGTCGTGCTTATGCCATACATGGAGATTTGTGGGCAGAAGATCCATCGTGTTATTTGACTGAGGAAAAAACAAAAAATGTTTTATAATCAAAAAAGCACCCAAGGTGCGTGGGCACTCTGCCGAAGACAAGCACCTAAAATGCAGTGCATGCGAGACACTAAATGTCGAGTCGTAGAACACAGCGTTAGCAATCAAACAACAAAAAATGCTTTAATGCATGTTTTGTTGTTTGACAGCAAGATGGGCTTTGCTCATTTGCCGTTATATCATATGAAAACTAAGGGAGTGCAGTAATGGGATTAGTCTATTTAACAGGTGCTGGACCAGGAGATATTGATCTCTTAACCGTTAAGGCACTGCGCGTAGTGAAAGAAGCAGATGTGATTATTTATGACAGATTGGCTAATCCGGATATCCTGGACGAAGCCAAAGATGGTTGTGAATTTGTGTATGTTGGAAAAGAAGATTCTCATCATACCTTACCTCAGGAAGAGATCAATGAAGCCATTTATCAAAATGCCTTAAAGCATGATGTAGTCGTACGACTAAAAGGTGGTGACCCCTTAGTATTTGGTCGTGGTGGAGAAGAAGGCATTTACCTTTTTGAGCGTGATATCAAATTTGAATTTATTCCTGGTATCACTTCTGCTATAGCTGTACCTGAATATGCAGGTATCCCTGTCACACATCGTGGTATTACAGTCTCTTTTAGAGTAGTGACTGGGCATGAATCTAGTAATAAAGACCATTCTCAGATTCCTTGGGAAAATTATAAAACAGATGATACGATAGTTTTTTTAATGGGATTGCACAGGTTGAAAAAAATTACTAAAAAGCTCATGGAAATTGGTAAACCAGCCGACCATCCAGTAGCAGTGATCAGTCGAGGTACCAGACCGGATGAGAAGACGGTTATAGGTACACTTGAAAACATTTATGAAAAAGCTAAAGATTTACCAACACCTGCGTTAATTGTTGTAGGTGAGGTTGTAAAGTTGCATAAACAACTTTCGTGGTTTGAAAAATAATATATAGGTACAAGAAGTGTCGTAATATAAGTAATTATTATTTTTAAGTCTATTTTGTTTTAAATATGGTTATTATCGAGTAAATAAGGAAGATTTTTTATCTATACTACTGTATAGTATGGGTCTAACTTTTGAAGTTGAAGGTGATTGCCAATGATAGAACTCCATGATATACCCATGTTCTCTGTATTAGAAGATAAACATATAAAAGAACTCAAAAATGCAGTACACGTGAAACACTATACTCAAAACAGTATTGTCTTTTATGAGGGTGACAAAAGCGAATACCTGCATATTTTATTGGAGGGGAGTGTAAAGCTTTATAAGACTTCTCCCAAGGGAAATCACATCCAGATAAATCGTCTTACTGCACCCAGTCTTATAGCTGAGTTTGCCTGTTTTGAACAAGAAATATTCCCTGCAAGTTGTGAATTTGTTAGTGATGGGACTATCGGATTACTTCAGTTTTCTAAACTCTATGAATATCTAAATCAACCAGCTTTTTCCTTAGAACTTATTAAGTCACTTACTGGAAAGGTTATGACACTTTCTGCTTTGGTACATAAAGAGACCATTCTCTCTTCAGAAGCGAAAGTGGCAGATCTTATGATCAAAAAAGTAGTTATTTTTAACAGATTGAAAAACAATGAAATAGCCTCTATACTTAACCTTACGCCTGAAACATTTTCACGTATACTCACAAAGTTTAAAAAAGAAAGCATTATCTCTGTAAAAGACCATCATTTAACGGTGATTAACAAAGATGCACTTTTTAACATTGTGGAGACCAATACAATGAAAGATTGTACCAACTGTATTGCAGATTTCAAGACAAAAATAGGCTATACAGGAAATTAAGTTATGAAATCTCTTTCTCCCATGCTTTAAAAGCATCATCAAAATAGACCAATCTCTGTTTTTTAAATTCTACTGTTGAATAGAGTTTACCATACTCTGTCAAGCCACTCTCTTTTGCCATCTCTTCAATGAGGCTATCACACTCTTCCTGGGTTTTAGCATGTACCATAGCAAAAAGGTTGTATGGCCAGTTAGGATAAGAGGGTCTGAGATAACAGTGACTGACGGCTGAAAATTCTGCCATTTCTCTTCCTATCTCTTCTCCTTTTTCTTCCGGCACTGCCCAAACAGACATGGCATTGGCACCAAAACCTGCTTTTCTGTGGTTTAAGATGGTTGCAAAACGACGCATGACACCACTCTCTTTAAGCTCTTTGGCTATCTCAAAAAATGATTCATAAGAGAGACCCAGTTTTTCAGCAGCATCTTCAAATGGCTCTTTTACGACGGTAATATCTTTTTGTAACTCTTTGATGACAGCGATGTGTTGAGGTGTAAGTTCTATCTCTTTGTGTGCAAGCTTTTTCACTTTCTCTTTTTTAGCTCTTTTACCTGTGGTATCCATTTTCACTGAAATTTTAAACATTTTGAGTGTAGGAAGTATAATGGCATCTTCTGCACCGGTACGTTCTTTGAGAATTTCAATGGTTTTTTCCAAACCCAGTTTGGAATCTGGCTCAACTGCCATAGTAAACCAGATATTGTAGTCATGATTACGCAGATAGTTATGACTTACACCGGGGTGTGCATTGATGATCTCTGCAGCTTGGTCTACTTTATCTTCATCTACTTTAAATGCAACCAGCGAAGACTTGTATCCTAGCCTTTTAGTGTCAAAAATGGCAGAGGTTTGTCTAATGATCTTTTCCTCTTTGAGCTTTTGCACCATAGAAAGTATCTCTTCTTCTGTTGTGTTTAGTTCTTTGGCTATGACCTCAAAAGGTCTTTGTGTCATAGGAAATGCATTTTGCATTTGAAAGAGTAATTCATTTTCCATTTTTAGCTCCATTAATTTATTATGTAAGATTATATTTAATAATAGGGGCTTAATAATTGATTCAAATCAAAGTGATTATGATAAACTTTTGTTAAATTATGAATCAGAAGGTTCAATTATTATAAATATAAAGGAATAGAATGTCTTTTTTCCCCATGTATATGGATATGCAAAGTCTTAAAGTATTGGTAGTAGGTGGTGGTTACATCGCTACAGAGAAACTTGAAAAATTAGTGGATTTTACTAAAGAGATCACTGTTATTGCACTTATGGTAGAAGAGGATGCTAAGTGTCTCATTGATGAAAATGATTTAACACTTTATCAACGAGCGTATCAAACAGGTGACATAGAAGGTTTTGATATTGTCATTGTGGCTACAGATACAGTGGAACTTCATAAAGCTGTTTATGAAGAGTCAAGAGGCAGCAGAATACTTGTTAACTCTGTAGATAACACAGATTACTGTGACTTTATCTTCCCTTCATATGTACAAAAAGGAGACTTGACCATAGCATTTTCCACAGGGGGTGCCTCTCCAGCATTTGCAAAACAGATACGCCGTCATTTTGAAAAGATCATTCCTGATTCGGTGGGAGCGTTTTTGCAAAAAATGAAATCTTTGCGCTCAACTATGCCTAAAGGTAAAGAGCGTATGAAGTATTTTGATGGTCTTGTTGAAGAGTATTTTAAAAAAAATTTCAAACCTTGATATAAGTCAAGAGTGTAATTTCAATAATAGCTTTATAAACACATATCAAATTCCAATTGGATATAATCTAATTTATTATTGATACAGCATTAAGGATAGACATGTTTAGAATATTTGACAATACATCTGACATAGCAGAGGCTAAGATATTTTTTGGTTCAAGAGAAGAGACAAAAGAGGAAGTACAAGAACGTAAGAGCCCTTTTGACAACGTTGTGGTTAGTACTGCACCTGTGTGTAATGCAGATGACACCATCAAAGCACTGAAGATCGCAAAAAAAGCGGCAAAAGGTGCAGCTAGATCTCCACTCTCTCAGCGTATCTTATGGCTTGAAGATGTGGCTAAAAGGCTGAGTGCTGAGAAAGAAGCATTTGCTGTGATGCTGGCAAGGGAAGTGGCTAAACCTATCACTTTTGCGCGTATTGAAGTGGAACGTTGTGTTGAAACAGTGCGTCTTACCGCAATGGAGTTGGCGCATCTTCATGGTGAAACGATCCCTACAGATATTATGCCAAGCGGCAAAAGAACATTGGCATACTTTAGACGTGAGCCTGTGGGTGTCGTAGCGTGTATTACACCGTTTAACTTTCCTCTTAACCTTGTAGCACATAAGATCGCTCCAGCTCTGGGGGCAGGGAACACTGTTGTACTCAAGCCAACGCCAGAAGCACCTATGGTTGCCTATATGTTTGCTAAGCTTTTTATAGACTCAGAGTATGCCATCAAAGATGCACTTTCTCTTGTTTATGGTGATGCAGAAGTAGGGTCTACTTTGGTACAGAGTGACATTCCAAGAGTCATAAGTTTTACAGGGTCTGTCCCTGTGGGGAATATTATTACCAAACAGGCAGGTATTAAAAAAGTAAGCCTTGAACTAGGTGGTAATGCAGCCACCTATATAGATGAAAGTGCCGATCTTCCTCTTGCCGCTGCTCGTTGTGCCTTTGGCGCTTTTTATAATTCAGGACAAGTGTGTATTTCGCTTCAGCGTATTTATGTCAATGAAACAGTCTATGATGACTTTGCCAAACTTATGGCAGAAGAGACAGATAAGTTGAAAGTGGGATCTCCTTATGATGAAGATACTTTTTTAGGGCCACTTATAGATGATGAGTCACGTAAAAGAGCGAACGGTTGGATCGCTTCTGCTATTGTTGAAGGGGCTACTGCATTGACAGGTGCAGGTCAAGATGAAACGATCTTCTTGCCAACTGTAATGGCTGATGTCACAGATGATATGAAGATCATCTGTGAAGAGGTATTTGCACCTATCGTGAGTTTAGTGGTTGTGCAAGATTATGAAACAGCAGTAGAGAAGATGAATGACTCACCTTATGGTCTGCAGTTTTCCATCTTTACCAATGATCTGAAAATGACACAGGCGTTTATAGAGGATGCTGAATGTGGCGGAGTAGTGATCAATGATATTCCAACACTTCGTTTTGATGTGCAGCCTTATGGAGGTTCCAAACTTTCAGGAGTAGGACGCGAAGGACCTAAATGGGCGCTTGAAGAGTTCACTGAAGTTAAATCGATTGTGATTTGTTAAGTTAGTCATTTTTAGATACCTTTGGTATAGTGTTAGTACTTATTTTTTGGAGAATTTTATGGATTTTATATTTCAGTCAGGTTTTTTAGGGACACGTGCTCCATTGTTTATGGATATTGTATCGGTGATCGTAGCACTTTTGCCATTTTTAATTTTTGGAGCCATTAGTTTTGCTAAGAGTAAAAATTATAAGGCGCATGAAAATGTGCAGAAGTTACTTTTTATAGTTACGGTCATTGTGGTGACATTTTTTGAGTATGGTGTGCGTGTAGAGGGAGGATATAAGAACTTAATGGAAGGTAGCTCCGTTGGACATAATTATTTTATCTATGTACTGATCTTTCATATTATGATCTCTGTTGTTACACTTATTTTATGGATGATGACATTTTATTATGCGAAGCGTTATAAAAAGCAAAAAACACTCCCGGGACTCTACTCTAGAGCACATAAAAAAGCAGGACAACGTACCTTTGTCGGTATTATATTGACCATGTTGACAGGTGCATGGGTCTATGCCTTACTTTTTGTCTATTAGGTATGAAAAAAGTCGCTATATCAGCATGTCTTTTGGGACAAAAATGTCGTTATGATGCTTCTGACAATAGAAATGAAGCACTTTTAGGACTTTTGGAAGGTACGGAACTTATCCCTTTCTGTCCTGAAGACCATGCGTTTGGTACACCAAGGCCTACGATGGACCTTGTAGAGACAAAAGAGGGGCACAAAGCCATTTCAAATGAGAGTGGGGAAGATCTTTCCGCTTCGGTAACCCAGTATGCGCAACACTTTTTTGATACGCATACCAAGATTGACCTGTTTATAGGGAAAGATCGTAGTCCAAGTTGTGGTGTATGTTCTGCAAGAGTTTATGATGAAGGTAAAAACCTTCTAAGCTCCAGAGAAGCAGGACTTATGGCTAAAGAAGCAAAAAAACAAAATATTCACTGCATAGATGCAGAAGAATTTATAGGATTATAATGAAAAAATTATTAGTTATGATACTGCTCAGTACACTTTTTTTAAGTGCAAACGGGGAGAAGGAAGACAGAACAAAACAGGCCATTGTTAAGATATACTCTACTGCAAAAATACCAAACTACCAGGCACCATGGAACAGTTCTATGCGTAGCAGTACCGGTTCAGGTGCTATTATAGAGGGAGGATATATCCTTACCAATGCCCATGTGGTTGCAAATCAGGCTTTTTTGGAAGTACAGCGCTATGGACAACGTAAACGTTATATAGCAAAAGTATATGCCGTTTCTCATCAAGTAGATCTGGCACTTTTGAAAGTGGAAGACGAAGCATTCTTTAAAGGAGTGACACCACTTACTTTTGGGGCACTTCCCTATGTGGAGCAAAAAATAGTTGTCTACGGCTACCCTATGGGTGGAAATACACTTTCTGCGACCATTGGTGTGGTTTCACGTGTTGAACATCATGTCTATGCCCACAGTGGAGAATCTTTTTTAGCCGTACAGGTAGATGCCGCGGTAAACCCCGGAAATTCAGGAGGACCGGCATTGTCTGACGGAAAGATAGTCGGTGTAGTGATGCAAGTGATCAAGAAGTCTCAAAATATAGGATATATCGTACCTGTAGATTTGGTAAAACATTTTATAGATGATATGAAGGATAGTAAGTACGATGGTTTTGCAGACTTAGGTCTGGGTACACAAAAATTGGAAAACCCCGCCTTGAGACGTTATTATGGACTGGACTGCAATACCAGCGGTAAACTTATCAATAAAGTAGTCTACAATTCAACACTTGCGGGCATACTTAAAGTAGGAGATATCCTAACTGCCGTAGACGGGCATAATGTTGAAAATGATGGTACAGTAGAATTTAGAAATCATGAATATACCCATTTTCATCATTTTGTTGACAGCTATCAAATGGGTGAGAGTATCAGTTTAGATATCATTAGAGATAAAAAGCCTATGCAGGTCAATGCCCTGTTGAAACATACGGCTGATGATATGTATCTTGTAGAAACAACACGTTATGACACTATGCCAAGTTATTTTATCTATGGGGGGTATATTTTTTCTCCTCTGAGCAGAAATCTTATTGTCTCTACCAATAGGAATCGTGTCACGTTGAGTAACCTTGCATCAAAATGGCAGGAAGAAGATAAAAGTGAAGTAGTGGTACTGCTTAAAGTGTTGGCATCAGATATCAGTAGAGGTGACAATGACTTTGGTATGTGGCCTATTGACAAGATCAATGGGGAAGCATTTAAAAATTTCGAAGAATTTTATCAGAAGATGAAAGCTGTCACTTCACAGTACATTGTCTTGGAAGATAAAAATGGTGTGCAGGTCATCATCGATAAAGAAGAAGCACTGGGAAAACAGGTTGAAATACTGAAAAAGTATAATATTGAGTTTGACAAGTCTGAAGATCTTCGAAAAGTGCAAAATTAATATAAAAAATAGACCTATAACAATATCTATAAAGAGTTCGCGTAGTTCTGGCTTCTTTAGTCAGAATCTTCGGTAACAATTGCTACCTTACTACTTTTTATAGGTGCTTTAAAAACAAAGTCACTCTCTTCTATGTTTACTTTTTCATCCCAATTTATTTTTGTTTGAGTGTAAACAAAAGGCTGTTCACTGGTGTCCTTTATATTGTATGCTATGATTTGAGGGGTATCACTTTGTGTAACCCATATATCTACTTCTCTGTTACTTTTTACAAAACGTACATGGTCACAATGTCTATCATCTAACTTTTCACTCCCAATATACAGGCCTTTATGTAGTTTTACATGGCTGGCGACATCACCATAGACCAAAGCGGCCAAGGGCTCTTTTTTGAGCTTATATTTGTGTAAAATGGCTTTAATAGCATGATCGATATCTTTTGGAACATTCATTTGACTGTAGGTGTTATCATTGTGGCGCATGACGGTGTATAGACCATTGTTAACGGTAATTGTTCTATTGAGGTATTGACCTTTGGTATCTATACGCAGTTTTCCTGGTCTTTGAACTTTTACATTTGTCGTATATTTGTAGGTGACAAAAGTACCATCTTCTAGTGCTTCTTTTTCAGAGGTATTGGTTTTAAATAGATAACTGTTAAGGCTGGCAGTGTGTTTAAGAGCTTTGTTAATAATTTCAAGTGCAGACTTTTCAGAAGCTAAAAGGGTGGAGAAACCTAATAATATAAAAGTCAAAGTCAGTGTTGAAAGTGTTTTAACTGTGTGCATTAAATAATATCCTTTAGAAAATATAGAATTATTCTAGCAGGGGATGATTAACGAAAAATAATGAAATCTTTATGGGCCAATATCACTAGTTAAAGGTTTTTGTATTATTCATAGCGCTTAAATTGTTCTAACCACTTCTTGTCTTCATCGCTGAGTATGCCAACTCTCTCTAAGAGTTTGGCTTTTGTCTGGATGAGGTCTTCTATCTCCAAATACTCCAAAAGAGCGGGATTGATGGTCGGTTCATCTCTTCCGTAAGCGATCAGTTTTTCGATATCTGCAAGTAATATTTCTTTTTCATTTTTCATTTGATATACTATCTAAAAAAATATAAGGATATACCATGCTAAATGTAGGTGACACAGTACCAGACTTTTGTCTGCCAAATCAGGATGATGAAGAGATCTGTCTAAGAGACATTAAGGGAAGATGGATCGTACTATACTTTTACCCCAAAGACAATACACCAGGCTGTACCACAGAAGCGTGTGATTTCACAGCAGCTCTTCCAGATTTTGATGGACTGGATGCTATCATTTTGGGAGTAAGCCCAGACTCGCCCAAAAAACATAGAAGTTTCATAGAGAAAAAAGAACTCAAAATTACACTTTTGGCAGATGAAGAAAAAGAGCTTTGTAATCTTTTTGGTATCTGGCAGCTTAAAAAGTTTATGGGTAAAGAATATATGGGAGTAGTACGTTCGACCTTTATCATAGACCCAGATGGAAAAGTAGCTGCAAACTGGACAAAGGTGAGAGTCAAGGAACATGTGAATGCTGTGCAAGCTAAGTTGGAAGAGTTACAAAAATAATTTAACAGATGGTATCGTTTGACATTTATTTGACTTTTTTATAATATAATTTTATATTATCTAAACTAATAAGGCAATAATATGAAATACCAAAACAAGTGGGATGAGAGACGAATAGCATCAGGTAGTTTGAAACCCTTTATATTTCTCATCATGGAAATCGCTGCGCTATTAATGATATGCTGGTTCGTTTCACTCTTTGGTGTTTTAT
>Ga0164313_10004646_pt1 | contig 12185 bp, 7 predicted proteins | sample GuaBasSedimGuay4_FD_113735 | JGI IMG/M metagenome (GOLD analysis project Ga0164313, IMG submission 113735) | Subseafloor sediment microbial communities from Guaymas Basin, Gulf of California, Mexico - Guay4, Core 4569-4, 0-3 cm | ecosystem: Environmental > Aquatic > Marine > Hydrothermal vents >... | reverse complement strand
CGGAACCCTGCGCGATGGGCCGAATAGCCTGGAGCGCCACCGCAACCGTCCCGATCCTGGAGAACTGGCCGTGACCCGCGTAACCCACATGACCCGACTATTGCTCTGCGTCTTCGTCCTCATCATCGCATCCAACGCCTCGGCCGCCCCCCGGCTCGGCGTCGAGGTCGGCGGGGGTACGGTCTGGCTCAGCGAAGCGCTGGCGTTCGTGGGACGGGAGCCCACCTGGCGGCTGGACTTCAATTGCGCAGCCACCGCGGAACTCGACTTGAAGCCAGGATCGAGCTTGATCACCGGGCTGCGTTATTCGCGGCTGGGCAACGATTTCGACCACGATGGCTCGACCGATCCGTCCGGCCAGGGAAAGCCAGGCTCCACCACCAACCTGCACCAATACCTGGGCGTGCCCGTGCTCTTCCGATGGGACGTTCCCGGTGACTCGGTGTTCCTGCTGGGCGGCACGGAGTTGCTCTACCTGATGAAGGCCGCGAGCGAGTCCGAATACGACGACGGCTCCGGCAGTACCGGAGAGATCGAGTACACCGACGAGATGAACCGCTTCAACATGACACTCGTCGGGGGCATGGGCACAGCCTTCAGCGTCGGCAGCCACTCTCTCGAAGTCACGGTTCGCTATTCGCACGGTATGCTGAAATCAAACGACAATGACCGGTCTCTCGGCTGGAAGACGCGCGAGTTCGCGCTGACGTTGGGATTCAGGCTGTAGGCCTGGTCCGGTGCGAACCTGGCCGCTTCACCCTTCTCACACTCTGGAGCACCACGCTCACTCCGCGCTCAACACGATCAGATGCGGCACCTCGGCCGCATCCCACGGATAGACGAGCCCCTGCCCGGTCCTGGCCACATGCTCCGGACCGTAGAGGTGCTCCATCAGCCAGAACGCCGGCTCGAAACTCGGCGCGCCGCCGGTCGACGTGATGAACTTGTCGTCGACTACGAAGCGCACATCGTAGCGCACGTCAATTTTCTCAAAGCGCTCGGCAAAGGCATCGCGATCGCCGGGGAAGGTAGTGGCGATGCGGTCGTCGAGAAGCCCCGTCTGCGCGAGCGGGAAGGCACCGTCGCACAGAGTCATCACCCACTGTGCTTTCTCACAACGCTTGCGCAGCCACTTGATGAAATCCTTGTTCTCCAGATCCACACCCATCGAACCTACTGAACTCGGGATGATCACGATGTCCAGGTCAGGCGCGTTATCGAAGGAGTAGTCCGCACCGATCGTGAGACCCTCGGCGCTAAGGAACGGCTCGCCGTCTTCGGTGATGAGCACGGTACGCACGTAGTTGATGCTGTCGCGGTAGACCGTGTGCTGAATCACGTCCCAGGGTGCGGTGAGTTCGGTGTTGTAGACGCCTTCGGTGCAGACGAAGCCCGCGGTGAGGACGCCGGTAGACTGGGCGGCGGCGGGGCTGCAGAGGGGCAGGGTCGCGAGCAACAGGCAAAGGATCGTGGCGAGGCGCATCGGGTCTCCAAGGGATGGGGAGCGGGCAGTGTAGCGGGTCTGGGCGCCGTGGTCAGCAACGTGAAGCACGTCCGGGGCCCGGGGCCGGGTTCCGGGTTCCGCGTCGGAACTGTCACGACGCACTAGTCGTTAGTATCCAGCTCTTCCTGGAGGTGGACGATCTCGTTGGTTGGTCGCTCGCTCGAGGCCTGCACGGAGGCGGTCATCTGCACGCCGACTACGGGCGACAGTCAGGGGCGACAGTCAGGGGCGACAGTCAGAGCCGATCCCCGAAGACGTCTCCGTAAATCACTTCGATCTGCTTCACTTCTCCTTCGGTCAGTGCGGCGAATTCGTTCTTGCGGCGCTTGTTCGGGATCTTCCCGTCGTTCTGGCGCATGAACATGAGAAGATCCTGCGCAAGCCGGTCGGGCATGTCGACGATCTCCATGATGCGGCGCTGCGCTTCGTCCTGGCGGCGCAGGAAGTCGATCTCATTCGGCAAGTCATGTTCGACCGTACGCGCGACACAGCTATACAGGAACTCCGCCTCCGACGTGCAGTCGAAGTAGCGATACAGGTCCGCGGTCTCGTTCATGACCTCTACGTTGCCGTCCGTCGTCGGCTGCCAGTTGATGGAGCCCATCAGCGGGCCTGAATGACCCTGCAGCGTTTTGCGATAGTCGTCGATGCGGTCCAGCATGACCGAGGAGACGGGAAACACCATGCCCGGCGGCGTGAATTCCCGCTCAGCGAGAACATGGTGGATCAGGCAGCGGTGGAGCCGACCGTTGCCGTCCTGGAAGGGGTGGGAATAGACAAAGCCGAAGGCCGTCGTCGCTGCTTGCAGGACGGGATCAAGATCGCCCTCGCTCATGCGCTCGTTGGCGGCGAGCATGCCGGCGACAAGATCGGCCAGGTCTTCTGGGCGCGCGCCGATGAACTCAGGCAACGGGTCGCCGTTGTGGTCGCGCTCGCCAAGGAAGATACCGTCGGGGCGCAATCCCGGTTTGACGAAACGAGTGTCTTCGATCAACACACCATGCAATCGATTCAGCTCATCGAGCGAAAGCGTGTGCTGCCCTGCCTGCAGGACGGCGCGGCCCCAGCGTTCGAGGCGATTGCGCGGCGGGCGCTCACCTTCGATCTCGAACGAGGCACGGCTGTCAGCCAGCAACAGGAAACTTGCGGCGCGGGCGACCAGGTGCGTGCGGCTGCGCCCTACTGTTTCGGCAGCCTTCCGTGCAAGGCCACGCGCCATGAAGGCTTCGAGCATTTCTGTGCGGCGGATAACAGGGCAGTAGTCGCCCCTGCCGAGCAGGTTGTCACGGACGCGGTGCCGTTTCGAAAGACGTGGCGCGCCCGTGAAATACGCCTTCGGGTCGAGCGCGTCCGCCGCGGTGACCATTTCCGCATCCTCGATATCGAGTGTCTCGCCGGTCAGGGTCTCGCAGAAGAACCAGGCGCGGCGGGCCAGAGCGCCGGTCGGCGCCGCCGTGATGAAAGCGACCAGTTCCCTGGCCGGGATGACGACGCAGGCACGCTTCAGGATCAGCAGATCGATCGGCTCATGGCGCAGTGCAAAGGACAGGTGGTCGGTGACCTTCTCGCCAGGCCAGTAGCGCTTGTCAAAGACCGCCCAGCCGCCTTCTGTTCGCCGGCTTCCCTTGATGTAGCCTTCGGCAACCACGCTCGCAGCCCTGACCGGGACGGCGAGGCCAAGACCCTGGACAATCGCCGCCCAGCCAGCCAGCCTCGTTCCCTTGGGAACAAGCCGGTCCTGGAAGGTCAGCGGGGACTCGGGTCTCAAGTTCATTGGTCGAAACTCCTTCACTCTCGTCGAAAACAGCCCGCAAGATTCAGGTCACGTCGAAAATCACTATACAGAATCCCGGTCGAAAAACACTCAGAAAGGTCGAATATTCTTCAGAAGTTGGTAATTGGTCGAATATGACCTCACGCCTCTGAACGCCAGTCTAATGCGGCGGCTCGCTGGCGAGCCAACTGGTCTGAGCCCTACAGCGTCAGGTCGTCAGGCGAGCCCGGCCAGCCTCAGATGACGCGAGACCCGGCGATCGATCTCATTGAAGTGGGAGTTCCCGCCAAGGGCGAGGTCGGAGAGCTCGGAGTTCCAACGCTTCAAGGCACAATAAGAAAACCGCCCGCCCCCAACAGGGGCGGGCGAATTCTCTCCAGGATCACTCCCGGATCAACTCAAGAATGAGAGCTTACTCGCCCTCTTCTTCCGACGCGCCGCTCGTGAGGGCCGCGTACTGCTCCTCGTACGAGTCCAGCGAAGCGGAATCAGTGGCGGTCACCAGGATCATCACGCCGGTGTCGGTGGTGGCGATCTCGGTGGTCACGTTCTCGTCGGCGGCCATGCTCTTGGCCATCGAGCAGACAAAACCGCTCATGCCCTCTTTGGCACTGGCCTGCAGGAAGGCGACGGTCTCCGGGTTGGTGCCACTGTAGAACACGGCCATCGAACCGGACGGCATGCGCACGGTCTCGAGCTGGACGGTCTCGGGCGAAACGGCGGCGTTACCCGCGCAACCTGCGCCGGCGGTCTTGACGGCGGCACCGGAGCAACCCGCGCCAGCAGTCTTGGCAGTGGCGGCACCCGCGCAACCGGCGGAGGCGACCTCGGCCGAAGCCGTCTTCGCGGAAGCGGAGCTCGCATCCGTGTCACAGGCGATGGCCAGGCCAGCGGTGGCCATGATCAGCGTCGCGCAGAGCGCGAGAACCTTGAACTTGCTCATGGTATTTGAACCTCTTCGGCTAGTGGTTCCTTGGAACCTGGTGGATCGGTCGGCCCGGAAAGCCCGAGCTGCGGGCCGATGGAAAGCGTTCCCGGCGGCCGGGATCGAGGCGACGGGCGATGCTCGCCCCGTTGATACGAATGCATCATACCTGCCCATAGTAGGGAAGTTCCGCCGAAAAGTTGTCAACAGATCGTCAGCGAGTTGTGGCAGTTCGGGCACAGACCAGGTGCGCGATGCCCAGAGTCTGGGTCTCAACACGGATTTCGGGGTCGAATCCGGCCTTTTGCAGCCGTTCGCAGAACTCCTGCACCGTCACGAAACGGGTCATCGAGCGTGGCAGGTAGCTGTACGCGTCGCCGTCGCCGCCCACGATCTTGCCCAGAACGGGCACCACCCGGGACAGATAGAAGGTTACCGGGGCCTCGAGCCAGCGGCGACTCACGCGGAAAAACTCCAGGGCCAGCAGCTGGCCACCCGGTCGAAGCACACGGTGGATTTCTTGCAGGCCCAGATCCAACTCGCCGAGATTGCGCAGCCCGAAGCCGACCGTCACCGCATCGAAGGAGTCATCGGCGAAGGGCAGGCGCTGGGTGTCGGCGGTGATCACGCCACGCGCCGCCTCAGCCAGACCGTTGTCGCGCACGCCGGCGCGCAGCATCGGTTCGCAGAAATCCGTGGCGACGTGGTTCTGGCCGCGACCGAACTCGCGCGCGGTCAGGAGCAATTCGCCGGTGCCGGCGCAGGCGTCGAGCAGGTCGACAGCCGCCGGATCAATGGCCCGGGCCACGTGCACGCGCCAGCGGGCGTCCAGGCCCAGGCTCAATAGCCCGTTCATGCGGTCGTAGACGCCGGCAATGCCCGCAAACATGTCGCGGATCTGCCGGTCGTGGACTTCTGCCTGTTGTCCGGTAGTGTTGCGGGCCATGGGCGAGAGGGTAGATGGCCGCTGCCGCTGGCGCCAGTTACCAGGCATCGGCGAAGGTGTTGTTTCGCCCTCTTGTTCAACTATTCGATCCAGCGAGCTGCACTCCCCAGGGCCTCGCTGGACATTCCAAGATCGCTATTCCGGTCTCGACCCAAACCCGTGGCCCCGGAAGTTGCCCTTGAGCTTGCCGATTGAATTCGACTGCGTGGGGATCGCCATGCCGTTGAAGGGATCCCAGAGAACCGTGCCGTAGGGGTCATAGATCCATGCCTCGATTTGAGCCGGATCTGATGTGCCCCACCAGTTGTCCCGCACGTCAATCGCCATACCGGGTGTGTTGGTCGTTCCGCGCACCGTCAACCCTCCCGCATTGAGGATGTGGCTACCGCGAACGTACACATCGGCTGAGCTGGCGATGGTCGCCAGGGTGCCACCTTCAATCACGGAATCGAGCAGCTCTAGCCTAGCTCCATGCGTCACAAAAACGCCAATTCTGCTCACACCGATCTCGTACCTCGTCGCCACTACCTGGCTGCCACTACCCACCACCAAACCAGCGTCCATCATTCCAGTCGCCGTGCAGTCCTCGATTGTGCCTGTTCCAGAAAACTGGATCGCGGTGCCCCCGCCTTCCACCGTGCAATTGCGGATCACACACCCCTGCGCTCCATTGCCGATGTGGATTCCGACAGCATCGAGGAACTGGTCCTCGACGTGGCAGTCCTCCAGTAGCACATCCTGCGCGCCAACGAGTGTCGTAAACCCACCGGTGTCGATGAACTCCACTCGCCGGAGTACCGTGCCAGAGCATTCCCCAACGAATCCGCCGTAGTCTCGTCGCCACGCATATCGTACCACCCGGCAGTCCTCGGCCAGAGTCGTCGCAAATATCGTGAATTCATAGAGTGTGTTGTCCATCCCGACATCGCGGATCTCGCAGTCTGCACCGAAGTCCACCAGGACGCTGCCCGTATCCCAACCTTCAAACTCAGGGGTGTAGGCCGACGGACCGATGATCGTCGATTCGTTACCCGATCCGATGATCGTCAGACCCGGCTTGTTCACCCACAGAATCAAGGCTGCTTTGCCACCATGGAGCAAGAGCGCGCCTGTCCGCAATTCTCCAAACCGGCCAAGTCCAATCAGGATCGAGTCTCCCGGAGCCGAGGCATCCACCGCATCCTGGATGATCGAGAAATCTCCTGACCCGTCTCTCTCCACATTCCAGGTGGCTGCCTGGGCAACCACTGGAACAGCCACTGCGATCAGCAGTGTGATCAGCGTTCGTCTTGCGATTGATCCATTCATTGCCACGCCTCCCTTAGTTGAATTACTCATCGCAGCAGCACCATTCGCCGCACCTGCAGTGTCTTACCCGCCTCGAAACGGGCGAAGTACACTCCACTGGCAACCTTCCGGCCATTCTCGTCGTCGCCATCCCAGATCTCGGTGTGCTGACCTGTGGCACGGTTGTCAGAGACCACTGTTTTGATCAACCTGCCCCGCATATCATACACCTTCAAATGCACCAGCGTCGGGCTAGCGAGGCTGAAGGACAGCTGCACCCGAGGATTGAAGGGGTTCGGGGTTGGGGCCGCGAGTGCCGTGGAGTACACGATCACGTCTTCTGGGGCCGCGTGTGCATGCAGATCGATCCGTTGCCCAACTTCCTTGATGGTCACTGGCGTGCCCCTCAACGCCGTGTAAATGGGTTCTACACCCAACTTGTATGCGGCGTCGAATTGCACCCAGTTCAGGGCGTCGGAGCTGAGATAGAAAGGCGGGTTGTCCGCCTCGAGTTCCATCAGGCCGATGCCGGGACCACCGCCGGTACCGAGACTCGTGGTCGACTCGCCCTCGGGCAGGAAGAATACAGCGAAGGCCGTTCCTGTGGAGCTGGTTACGGGATTGGCGAAGATGAGCTGCCCCCAACCCATACTCACACCGGACACCTCCTGAAGGATCAGGCCCGGATTGGTGAGATCCGGGGCGACCCCTGCCTCCCCCTCGATGACGACGACCTTAGGGAAATCATGCTCACCGTCGTTGTGGAACCAGCGCAGGCCAGCGAGCGCAGCGCTACCGGCTGTCGGAATCTCGATTGCGATCGAGGCGCCCTCGTCTGCCGGGTGTACAGACACGATGGAGGGATAATCCGCAGCAGCCGCGGAACCCGGAACGAAGACGAGTACAAACAGGAACAGAATGATGAACTTCATGCCTGGCCTCCTATGGAATTGTGATGGCGCACGCGCCAATGTTCAGGGTCTTGGTTTGCCCACTATGTAGGAATCCACCCACGACACCCTTAACGGTGTAGCTGTAAGTGCACGGCGAACTGCAATAGGGATTCCAAGTGAGGGTCTGCAACCAGTCGTCCCCATCTTGAACTTGTGTCCAGGCCACGTCGGACTGTGAGGGATCCAGATCCTTGCTGGAATCGCCACCGAGTGGGACCTTACAACTGGCGGACGCACGACTTCCCGCGGTGACGTTGACCTCAACGTCGTCGCACCGGTGCCGAGTCTTCCAGGTGTAGGTGTGCGTGGTGTACCCGTACGTAGGCACATAGCTAGCGCTGATCGTCGCCCCGAGCACCACTGGGTTGCTCGTATCACTCAGGTCACGGTGAACCACCGAATCCGCCGTATCTGTCCCGGATACTGAGAAGTTCTGCGTGCCTCCACTTGGCCAGCGCACTTGCAACGTAGCTGTAGTTGCATCTGCCAGACCAAAGACAAGCCTGTGGGCCCCCTGGCTGGCATGCCCAGAGCCACCATCCACAAGCTGGGTGGACTTCAATGTCTTCCCATCAGATCTCTGGATCGTCGAAGTGACGATTGCTCCGGTCGCTCGAATATTGGGATTCGACGACTCATTCGTGTCCAGACGAAGTTCGACCGTAAAGAACCGATTTCGGTCTGGAGGGTTGGTCTTGTCAACTAGACCATTGGTCCAAAAGAAGTTTTCGTCGTCGGCCTCGACGCCACTATCGTCCTCGGGCCGCAGCAGGAAGATATCTGGATCGGAATCGCGGTTATAGTCAGCTACGGTCACGCCGTAGGCCAGATCCGAGCCTAGCACCACAACGTCTGAAACGTTGATGTAGACCCTCTCGCTCTCCTCACCGAAGCCGCTGAACACCTCGACGGCGACAGCTGAATTCGGCAGTGCGATCACATCCAGCACGCCATTGCCATTCAGATCGGAGACCTCAACATCCAGGAGCTGTGTGGCGGTATTCAGTCCCAGACTGTCTGGAGCAGCGGCGAACACTCCTGATCCATCATTGATCAGGACGATGAGATTGTCCGCAGCCCCAACGCTATCTGTGGCGCAGAGGATATCGAGGATGCCGTCTCCCGATACGTCTGCTAACTGCAGCGCATTCACATGACCGATCTTGGGCATGCTTGGCCCTGTTGCAGCACCAGCCACGTCGCCCATCTTGAATTGGCCATTGGCATCCTCACCTTCGTTGAGGTAAAGGAGCGACCAATCGTCTCCGCCCCCCACCTCATCGCCCCAGCCCACCAGCAGATCGCTGCGACCGTCCAGGTCAATGTCGGCCCAAACAGCCGATGTGGACTCCTTCTGCCCCGTGATGAGGCCGGCGGCGGAGGTAACGTTGACCAACGAATCACCAAGCGCATTCTCCAGGAGTATGTCGCCTGTGCCTGCCGCACTGGACATGATGTAGAGGTCGAGCCAGTGGTCACCGTTGTAGTCCCCGAACGAGCCTCCGATCGCGTCCAGTGTCTTCGCGCTACCCAGCAGGGCCGTACCCACCGTGCCCAAGCTCAAACTGTCTCCCATGCAGATCAGATTTGAATCTGGGGAAGAGATGAAGAGGTCGGCGAAGCCATCAGCGTCAATGTCGGCCGCCACCAAGCCGCGGGTGTTTTCCAAGAAGGCGTATGCCAAGTCGTTGGCCCGACGCTCCGTGAATGCTGCAGCTTCGTGGAAGTTGCCGTCCCCGTTGTTCAACAGGAAGAAGTTATCCTCGAATGACAGGGCGAGGTCCTCGTATCCGTCGTTGTCGTAGTCGAGCGCTACGCTCGCAGACGGTGTCTTACCCTCGGGTACAGTCAGCGCGCCCGTGCTCGGCGATGCGTTGGTAAACTGCGGGAAGGGGAACCATTCCACAGTGTCGGTCGCATAGACCTCACCGTAGTTCGTGCTCACGCTCGCGGTCCAGTTTGCCTGCTCAGCGGCCGCCATCGTGAAGTCGATCTCGTGGGCCATCCCAGGGCCGGTCACGCCTTCGATGATGTCGGAGGTCGCATCGTTTGTGATCTCGTAATGGCTCACCAGACCAAACGGCGTGCTCCAGGTCAGGGTCCCGTTCAGGGCGTCATGTAGAGCGACCTGAAGCGAGTCGATGGATGGGGTTGCTTCGGGGTATGGATCGAGCTTGGAGTTCAGCTCCTTGAGGAAGGCCAGGAGGTCATCGTAACCTCCGAGGCTGCCAAGATAGGATTTTACGCTGGTCCAATTTGCACCCGGATCGACGTGGGCGTGCGTCATGAACTCCTTAACCTCTAGTGTGTCACCATCGATTGTGAAGGCTGAAACCAAGGTTGCCAGATGATTCAAGACGGGCAGGTTTGCCTCGGAACCCGGGATCGGGTAATCCTCGTTGTCAAATAGGTTGTCGGGGACTCCGGTTGCGCCCCACACCCGCGCTGCTCTCTGACCCGTCGCAGTGTCGACCCAGGTGTGGTCCAACACTTCGTCCAAGGTTCTGTACCGACCATCGTGGAAGTACGGACGATTGTCCCAAGCACCCGCCAGGCCAGGGGTATTGACGCCGAGTACATAGGCGTTGCCCGCGGGATCAATCGTCGCCGTCGGATCAGCCTTCCTGCTTCCGACATCGGTCATGTTCCTGAACGAGACCCGGTTGGTAAGGTGCTCGATGAACACTTGCCGCGGATCCGACAGTACATGGCGATTCGGAACGAGTGGCCCGAATTCTAGGTTCATCTGTCCTGCAGCTGGGTCACTCGTCCGACGGAACTCAATGTCGTCGTCGTCAGAGTGGCATCGAGAGCAGTTCATGGCATCAAACCATGCCCTGCCCCTCGCAGCGCTATCCGAGAGCCCACCCGCGAGAGACTCATGGGGGGACTTCCGAGTTGGTTCAGAGAAGTCTATGGTGCTCAAGAAAAACTCGGTCTTGTCACAGTAATCACAGTCATCCTGACCCGTAAACCGATCTCCCCTATCTTCAATTGTTCGGAGCCCTTCGAAGAAGATCCACTCTGAACTCACAGCGTCGAACATGCTCGGAACCGCCGTAACCATACGATCTTCTGCCTCTGGGCCAGTGAGCACGGGCCTGTTTGTGGGCCCCCTGAGAGTCAGTCGCACCTTTCCATCGATGTGTCCATCCACGTGGCACGTTCCGCAACTGAGGTTGTCAACATTATCGGCCGCGACGGTCTCTCTGAAGCGAAAACCCTCGCCGAAAGTGAAGAAGTTTCCCGTGTCCTTAGAGATCCTCGCATACCCGGTGATTGGATCGCCGACGCTCAACAAGGTGCCTGGATTTGACGCGCCGAGAGTGCTGTCCGTCGAATCGAAATAGACCAGGTCACCGCGTGACTCGGTGCACACGATCACCTGATCGCTGGCACTATCGATCGTGATGCCGCGGGGCCTCGACCGGTATAGCTCGCTAGCCTCATCGTCGGAGCGCACGTGATCGGACGGATCAACCAGCCCGTATGTGATCGATGTCGAGTCGGTGATCGTGAAGCCAAAGTTCCCTTCTGTACGTGAGTCTACACTCGGAAACTTCTGCTGATGGCTCCCGCTGGTTGCCACGCTCCCGGTATCGATGGAGATCCAGGCGCGACTTACGGTACCTGATGCCGAGTTCGTCACCCACAATTCAGCTGCGTAACCGGCTTTGGAACTCGAATCGATAACCACAAGCTTCTCCGGCAGGACCGCAGGCAGCCCGTCTCCCGCCAATGAGTGAACAGCCGCGTGCTTGAAAATAGTGTCCTGCCGAGACTGCGGTACGTGTTGCGAACTCATTAGAACGCTCGACAACACGTTTGGGATCGCCCTGCCACCGTGGTTCGGGTCCTCGCTCTGAACTCCCTCTCCCACGTGCGTGAAGTAGACCCTGTAGTCCCCATTCGGGCTACCGGCATACACGCTATCCGCGAGCGCCACTATGCCCCGAACCGGGCTCCCGACCCCGATTCTCCACTGGACGGCTCCAGTGCTAGAATCGTGCACGAGGACGCTTCCGCCATCCCATGGATCAGTAAAACCTGTCCCTGTGGCGTCCGTACCCAGTCCACTCTGCCCAAGAGCACCCTGCACAGTACCGACGAAGAGGCGTGACTCGTCTGGGGATAGCGCCAGCGCCCGAGGCTGGCGCTCGGTTGCAAAGGTCGCATATGAGCCCGGGGACGAGATCGGAATTTTCAGAACCGATTGTTGCCATGCGTTTGCATCTGACGAAGCGGTCGATGCACCAACATTCGCCACGTACAGAGTTTCACCGGACTTGTCAGCGATAATCTCACTGCACCCGCGCGGCACCGAAATGGTTCCGCTGATCGCGCTTGGTGTGCCGCTGCTGAAGTCCAGTATGGCGACCTCTTCGGCCTGTGGCATGGTTACATAGGCCTTCGCGCCCGCGAAACACACGCCCCAGGAGGGCGCGCCCACGTCGATGTACGTCGCGAACGTCGAGTCTGCCTCAACGATGGAGATAAAGTCTGTCCCGAGACTCGTGGCGACTACGTCCCCATCCCGCGAGGCGACATCATGAGGCTGCACCCCAACCGCGAATGCCGACGAAACAATGCCAGCCGCCATGATCATGGAGGCAGCTAGCGCCAGCTTGAACTCTGCTGGATAACGCACTGTATCTACTCCCAAGTCTGAGTACACACGCCCGACTCGCTGAATGCGTGTTTCGGACGCTGCCCGGTGTGCGGGCCGTAGGAGGCAAAGCCTCGGCTGTACTAGACGCGCTGGAAGCCGTTCATCTGTCGAAAGAGATCAGTTATCG
>Ga0164313_10004645_pt1 | contig 12186 bp, 1 predicted proteins | sample GuaBasSedimGuay4_FD_113735 | JGI IMG/M metagenome (GOLD analysis project Ga0164313, IMG submission 113735) | Subseafloor sediment microbial communities from Guaymas Basin, Gulf of California, Mexico - Guay4, Core 4569-4, 0-3 cm | ecosystem: Environmental > Aquatic > Marine > Hydrothermal vents >... | reverse complement strand
CCTGGTCCTGAAACAACAATGCCAGCAGAATGCGATGTAACCAATGTGTTTTCATTGTAATTTACAGTAAGTGTTGAATTATTGGTCTTTGTAACCGTTAACCAGGCTGCATCTTCCGAAACAGTCCAGTTAATATTTGATGTTATAGTAAAGCTGTATGATCCTGAAGAAGAAGAAACAGTGGTAGATAATGGTACAACACTTAATACAGGATCTTCCCCTTCCTGACTGAAAATAACGGTTTGGTTGTTTACACCAGATCCGGAAAGAGTAATCTCTGTACTGCGTGGGTTGACAGTGGTATTTGCATTATAGTTAACTTCAAATGTTGTGTTGCTTGTTTTTGTAACACTAATCCAGCTGGCACCAGTTGTAACTGACCATTCAATATTTGATGAAACAGTAAATGTCATTATGCCCTGAACGGGGGAAACAGTAGCCGATTCCGGATCAATAGATAAGTATGGAGTAGCCCCCTGCTGGTTAATGCTTACTGTTTGAGGGTTTACACCGGGACCGCTAAAAGTAATTGTGGCTGATCTGGCAATAACTGAAAGATTTTCAATGTAATCTACCCTAAGAGAACCATCATCTGCCTTTTGAGCAATAAACCAATCTGCATCTTCAGAGAATATCCAGTTAATATTGGATGTAACTGTAAAGTCCACAGAACCTGATCCAGCAGAGATATTTGCTGAAGAAGGAGAGACTGATAATACAGGAGTTGCACCATCCTGACTGAGGGTAATAATTACTGATGTGACATCGGGGCCGGATAAAGTAACCGTAGCTACCCTAGGACTAACAATAATATTCTCATTATAACTTATTGTGAGGGTAGAGTTGTTGCTTTTTGTTGCAACCAGCCAATCAACATTTTCGGAAATATTCCAGACGATATTTGATGATACATTAAAAGTAGTTGTTCCATCATTGGCAGTTACATTTTTTGAAGTTGGTTCAACATTTAGAACAGGAACTGCTCCATTTTGGTTAACTGTAACAGTCCTGTCGGGAACATCTGGTCCTGATAAGGTGACAATAGCAGACCTGGCATCAACAGAAAGGTTTTCATCAAAAGTAACAGTTAGTAAAGTATTACTGGTTTTAGTCGCACTTATCCAGTCTGAATCTTCTGAAATTGTCCAGTTAATATTGGAATTTACAGTGAAGGTTTCTGATCCTGCTTCAGGTCCTGTAATCACAGAACCAGGTGTAACAGAGAGAATAGGGGTTGCACCATCCTGGTTAATAGTAACAGTTTGGTTGCTTACCCCAGGTCCTGATAAAGTTATTACTGCTGATTTTCCCGTTACAGAAAGGTTTTCATCATAGACAATATGGAGAGTGGTTTCATCTGTCTTTGTGGCAGTTAACCAATTGGATGATTCTAATACAGTCCAGTTAATATTTGAAGTAACACTGAAATCAATTGAACCGGTTGGGGCGGTTACATTTGCCGAAGTTGGATCTACTATAAGTACAGGAGTAGCACCATCCTGGTTGAGATTAACAATCTGAGTGGTAATACCCGGGCCTGTAACATTTATCGTGGCTGACCTCGGAATTACAGATACATTCTCACTATAAGTAACTATCAGGGAGTTTTCGCCTGATTTAATAGCTGTTAACCATTCCGTAGTCTCATTATAATTCCAGTCAACATTTGAAGTAACTGTAAATGTAACGTTTCCTGAAGTTGAATTTACATTAAAAGAGCCTGGGTTGACAGAAAGAACCGGTTCTGCAGCTTCCTGGGTGAGGATCACCGTTTGCGGGGAAACACCTTCTCCGGAAAGTATAATGGAAGCCACACGTTCTGAGGGAACCGTATTTACAATATAAGTGATACTAAGTGTGGCATCATTTGTTTTGGTTGCAGTCAGCCAGTCTGTATTCTCGGAAATGTTCCAGTCAATATTGGAAGTAACTGTAAATGTAGTTGTCCCGGCTGCAACGGTTACCGTTTTGCTGATTGGGTCAACCGACAAAACAGGCGTTGCAGCCTGCTGATTCAGGGTAATTTCCACATCAGATACACCAGACCCGGATAAGGAGATCAACCCAATTCTTACGGCAACTACAACATTTTCATTGTAGGTAACTGTAAGAGTAGTTTCGTTTGTTTTGACTGCTGTAAGCCAGTTTTCATTTTCATTAATGCTCCATTCGACATTTGATGTAACATTAAAAGTAACTGAACCTGAATTTGCACTTACATTTTCACTTGTGGGCTCAACAGAAAGTACCGGAGTGGCGCCTTCCTGTTGGAAACTGATTAATACATCAGAAACGCCTGGTCCTGAAAGAGTGATGTTTGTACCCCTGGCTACAACAGAAAGATTCTCATTGTAGGTAACCGTAATGGTAGCATTGTCATCTTTAGTGGTAGTCAGCCAGTTCGCATTTTCACTGATATTCCAGTTTACATTTGAGCTTACTGTAAATTCAAATGAGCCGGATGCCGGTGATACATTGGCACTGGTTGGATCAACAGAAAGTATTGGAGTGGCCCCCTGCTGATTTATGGTGACTGTCTGATTTGTTACACCCGGTCCGGACAGGGTAATTACTGCAGATCTTCCATCCACAGAAACATTTGCGTCATAAGTGATTGTGAGAGTTGTGCTATTGGTTTTAAGGGCAGTCAGCCAATCACTATTCTCTACAAAATTCCATTCAATGTTTGAAGTTACGGTGAAGCTGACAGAACCTGCAACAGAATTTACGTTTGCCGAATTAGGATCCACGCTCAGATTAGGGGTTGCGCCATCCTGATCTAATGTTACCGTTTGAGCTGTGACACCGGTTCCGGATAAAGTGATTGAGGCTGTTCTGGAATTTACATTGGTATTTTCATTATAACTGATTGACAGAGTGGAATTATTTGTTTTTGTTGCCGTTAACCATTCTGAGTTTTCAGAAATGACCCAATCAATATTGGAAGTAACCGAGTAAGTAACTGTGCCGGAAGCAGCATTTACAGAGCGACTATCAGGGGTAACCGATAAAACCGGAGTTGCACCTTCCTGGGTTACCAGGACGTCTTGTGATGTAATTCCGGGTCCGGATATGGTTATAGTTGCAGATCTGGAATTTACAGTAGTATTTTCATTATAATTAACAGTTAAAGTTTGCTCATTTGTTTTTGTAACAGTCATCCAGTTTGCATCTTCAGAGGCAGACCAGCTAACATTGGAAGTAACCGTAAATGAGGTTGTACCTCCGGTAGAAGTAACTGTTCTGGATACCGGAGTAACAGAGAGTTCAGGATTGGCACCCTGTTGATTGAGACTTATCGTTTGATTTGTAACGCCAGGTCCGCTGACAGTTATATTTGCACTTCTTGAATTGACAGCAGTATTTTCATCATAATTAATAGTGATTGTCTGATCGTTGGTCTTAACTGCATTAAACCAGGTCGCATTCTCACTGATTGCCCAATTTACATTAGAACTTACTGTAAATGTAACTGAACCGGATGCAGAACCTACGGTTTGGGATGATGGTTCAACACTTAAAACAGGTGTTGCTGCCTCCTGGGTCAGGGATACGGTCTGATTTGCAACTCCGGGTCCGGAGAAGGTGATGTTTGCAGTTCTTGTGGCCACAATAGTATTTTCATTATAAGTTACTGTTAAGGTGGTATTATCCGTTTTAGTTGCGGTAAGCCAATCAGCATTTTCATTAAAACTCCAGTTGATATTTGAAGAAACTGTAAAGATATAAGATCCGGCAGAAGCAGAAACAGTTTGTGTTGCAGGAGTTATGGTCAAAACCGGGTCAGCACCTTCCTGAATAACAGTTGCAGGCTGGTCACTGACGTTTGCACCTGAAATAGTTATAATAGCTGATCTTTGATCAACGTTCAGGTTCTCATTATAAGTTATAGTTAATGTTGTACTATTTGTTTGGGTAGCACTAAACCAGTCAGCAGTTTTAGAAAAAGTCCATGGCAGATTGGAGTTTACAGCAAAGGTGGTACCGCCTGAGGACGCCGAAACGGTTCTTGATGCAGGGGTGACACTTAATACAGGGGTCGCACCGGCCTGATTAATGGTGACTGTTTGGTTACTTACACCGGTTCCCGACAGGGTGATCACAGCAGATCTGGCATCTACTGTGATATTTTCATCATAAGTAATGCTAAGTGTAGTTTCATTAGTTTTGGTTGCAGTCAGCCAACCGGCATTTTCAGATACACTCCAGTCAATATTGGAAGTTACCGTAAAAGTTTCAGTTCCGGCAGCAGGGCTTACATTTGCTGAAGCAGGACTGACGGAAAGTACCGGAGTTGCTCCGGCCTGGGTTACGGAAACAGCCTGGTTACTAACTCCAGGCCCGGATAATGTGATTATCACATTTCTTGAAGTAACTTCAGGATTTTCCAGATAATCAATGGTAAGGGTGGTATTATTTGTTTTTGTGCCTGTAATCCAGTTCGCCGTTTCGGAAAAGGTCCAGTTAATGTTTGAAGTAACATTGAAGCTTAGGGTACCTGCCTGGGCATCAACATTAGCGGACGAAGGATCTACAGTTAATACAGGGGTGGCTGCTTCCTGGTTCAGGCTCAGAACTACATCATCAACTCCTGGCCCTGAAAGTGTTATGCTTGCGGTTCTGGCAGATACAACAAGATTCTCATCATAATTGACTGTAAGTGTGGTCTCATTGGGTTTTACCGGATTTGCCCAGCTGGCGTTATCTGTAACAGTCCAGCTAATATTTGAAGAAACTGAAAATACAGCAGATCCTGATGCAGAAGAAACAGTGGACGATAAGGGATCGGCTGTCAAATATGGAGTTGCACCAGCTTGTGTTAAAGTGACTGAGACGTTAGAAACTCCTGGACCGGAAAGTGTTATGGTTGCTGACCTTTGGTTTACGGTAAGGTTTTCGTTATAATTAACTGAAAGGGTGGAGTTATCCAGTTTTGATGCTGCAAGCCAATCGTAACTTTCTGTCACAGACCAATCTACATTTGAGATGACAGTGAATGTAACTAATCCTGAATTTGCATCTACGTTTCTGGATGCCGGGTCAACACTAAGGACAGGATCTGCTCCCTGTTGGGTTACAGTCACTGTTCGTGTCAGGGTCCCGTCTGTAACTGTTATGGTTCCCTGGCGGGATACAGTTGAAGTGTTTTCACTGCTTGTGGTAACGTTAATAAGTAGTGTGCTGCTTCCTGAAACAGGACTTGCGCTGAACCATGTGGCATCATCTGAAATCGACCATATATTATTGGCCGAAGTCACTGTAAAAGTTCCTGTACTACCATTCTGATTATCTAAACTTAAGGTTGGACTGCTAACTTCCAATAAAGGAGCACCATCCTGTGTAACTGAAATAGTACGTATAATTTCCCCTCCTGAGATCGTAAAAGATCCAGTTCTTGGATCAGAAGAAGGGTTATCACTGGTGGCAGTAAGAGTTATTTGCTGATTGCCACTGCCTGTCAAAGGATCTGCAATTAACCATCCCGGAGTTCCGGAAACACTCCAGGTAACATTTGCAGATGTAATATTAACAGTACCATTGCTTCCACTTTGCCATTCAAAGCCAAGGCTTGAAGGATTAATTTCCAATAAAGGAGCACCATCCTGTGTAACTGTTATGGCTCTGGTAATTTCATCACCAGTAATTGTGATAGTAGCATTCCTGGAACTTGTTGACAGATTTTCTTCTGTGGTGGAAACCGTAATTGTTTGACTGTTGCTGCCGGTTGCAGGGTTTACATTAAGCCACGTGCCATTAACTGTAATACTCCAGGTAACATTTGCCGATATTAGTTCAAAGCTTGAAGTTAATCCACTCTCATATCCTATACTCATTGTTGTTTGATCCACTGTAAGTTCCGGTGCGCCTGATTGGGTAACTGTAACTGTTTTGGAAATTAAACCACCGGTAACAGTAAGTGTTGCAGTTCTCTCGGTGGATGTGGGATTATCCCCGATTGCAGTTAAGCTTACACTTGTACTTGTTTGACTTCCGCCTGATAAAGGGCTTATATCCAGCCAGTCAGGTTTTCCGGTAATATCCCATGTTAAGTTGTATGAGATGACTAAAAAAGATTCAATACTGCCATCATTATAATCAATGTTTACACTTGTAGTTCCGACTTCCAGGGATGGTTTGCCTGCCTGAGTAATAGTAACCGTTCGGGTAATATTGCTTCCTATAACATTAATTGTTGCAGAACGGGCAGAAGTTGAAGGGTTCTCTTCAGTAGTATTTACAGAAACCAATTGGGAATTACTCCCCAGGATTGGGGTAATACTGAGCCATGAAGGGATACTTGTGATATTCCAGTCAACATTTTCAGAAGTAACAGTAAAAGATGATTCGCTCAGATTTTGATATCCAAGATTAATGCTTGCCGGGTTAACTTCCAGAAGAGGTGCTCCAGCCTGAGTGATAGTAATTGTTCTTGTAATGTTATTGTCAGTTATGGTAAGAGTGGCTGTACGGGAAGAAGTTGTGGGATTTTCTTCATTGGTGGTTGCAGTAATAATCTGACTGCTGTTTCCTGTCAGAACAGGAGTAATTGTAAGCCAGGTTGGAATATTCTCAATCGTCCAGGTAACATTTGCAGCATTAATATTAAAAGTACCGGAATTGTTACTCTCGTAAGCCAGGTCAAGGCTGGATGGGTCAACACTCAATACAGAAGCACCTTCCTGTGTAATCGTAACATCAACAGGTGAAGTAGCTCCACCACTGGAGACAGTTAAAGTAGCTGATCGGGCATCTGTGGAAGTGTTTGCACTGTTGGTAGTAACTGTAATGGTTTGGTTTCCGGTACCGGAGGTAACAGGCGTGAGATTAGCCCATGAAGGGGTCCCTGAAATAGTCCAGGTGAGGTTGGCAGATGTAATAGTAAAGCCTCCGCTGCTACCACCATTACTGGACATGCTTATACTTGTTGGGTTGACATCCAGTGAAGGAGCCCCTGCCTGACTTACATTTACTGTATGGCTTATATTGCCATCAGTTATGGTTAGTGTGGCTGTCCGGGCAGTAGTTGAGGAGTTCTCACTTGTGGCCCTTAATGTGATCAGCTGTGAAGTATTGTCAGAAGCCGGTGTAACAGTTAGCCATGACGGGTTACCTGAAATATTCCAGGAAACATTTGCAGAAGTTACCGTAAAAGTATTTTCACTGTTGATCTGATAAGCCAGTCCAATATTGCTTGAATCGACTTCCAGTAAGGGGGCTCCCGCCTGAATTACTGTCACCTCTCTGCTAATTCCACTACCTGTAACAGAAAGTATAAATGAACGAGACGAAGTTAAAGAGTTGGCTTGTATTGCAGTTACAGATATTCCCTGAGTTTCAGTGCCATTTAAGGGACTGACACTTAACCATGCAGGAGGGTTGTTAAATGCCCATGAAGTATTAGCAGATGTAACTGTAAATGAGTTGTTACTGCCATTATCCCAGGCAAGTCCTATGCTTGTAGAATCAACATCCAGAAGGGGTGCACCCTCCTGAGTAACCAGTACTGTCTCAGAAAGTCCGCCTCCTAAAATTGTTAAAAGTACACTTCTTGATGCAGTTTCTGTATTGTTACTGTTCGCAGTTACCGTTATAGTTTGATTACCTGTACCCGTAACCGGAGTAGCAGAAACCCAGGGTGCTGCAGCATTATCCCAGGTAATATCCCAGGTAAGGTTTTTAGCAGTTATATCAAAACCGGCAGTGCTGCCACTTGAATAATTCAGATCCACACCTGCAGTGCTTATTGAAAGAACAGGGGCACCTTCCTGATGGATATTAACCGAATTGCTAATACTGAAATCTGTAATATTCAGGATAATTGTTCCATCAACCGGATTTTCATCATTATCTGCTTTTGCATAAGCCACAAATTTGTCCGGACTGCCAGCATAAACATCAAATCCTAACCAGGAGGGTTGGTTGGATGATAAATTACTAATATCCCATATTAAATTTGAAGTTACTGTAAATTCAACAGCAGGGGACCATGTGCCTCCATCTAATGTTGCCTGTCCCCAGGGTAAAGTGCCGCTGGTGGGTGTAATTTGCAAGCTTGGGCCTTCCTGGTTAATAGTAAGGGTCCTTGTAACATCTCCACCCGTAATTTCAATTGTTCCGGTCCTGTTTGCACCTGTATTAATGGTATAATCCGCATTCAGGGTAGTCTCATTTATTTTGGAAGGTGTTATCCAGGTATCACTGTTAGTTACTGACCAGCTTGTGTTTGCATCCACGGTAAATACTACCTGACCGGCATAAGGACTGACATTGTAAGAAACAGGAGTAACATCAAGGCTGGTTGTTTCTCCGGCTAATTCAGCAGAAACGGTTCCCCCAACAACAAAATTACCGGTTCCTGAAAGATAATTAACTGTTATAATATCAATTTCTTTACTTTCACTATTATCCCATATTTTATAACTAATTGCATTTCCAGGGGTATAACCATCAACTTCAGTTGTAACATCGTCATCTTTTGAAGCAATAAGGCTAAGAAAATTTGCTATGCTTAAGGGTTGAGTGAGTACAGATGCGCCAACACATAATGTGCCGTCAAAAACAGCAATTTCATCATCTGCTTCCAGATCAATGCCATCTAGTGTAGCTTTTGAAAAATAAAAATTTTCATGATCTACCCCATTGCCACTCCAGACAGGAGTAAAATGCTGCCCCCATAAACCTCCAGTCAAAGTGAATATCGTCAGTATAAAAGTGATTATCTTTTTCATATTACTATCCTCATTCTTAATTCATTTACTTCATTCCCAGGAGACTATCTTTCCATATATATCAGAGTTTTAACCTCTGAAAAGTTGTTGGTTGTCATTCTATAAAAATAGATTCCGGTAGCTACCTGCTTGCCATTTTGATTTATCCGGTCCCAGTTAATGGTATAATTTCCTGCCGGTTTAACCTCATTAAGCAGGACCTTAACTTTTCCTCCTACTGCATTATAAATCTCAATTCTCACATTTGTTTCTTCAGCAATTGAATATGTTATGCTGGTAAAATCATTAAACGGGTTCGGATAGGCATTGCCCAGGTTCCAGTTCTGGCCCGGATTTAGGATTTTTAAATTTGCATGAATAAGGCTTGTTCCTGATTCCTTATATTTATTCTTAGCCGGGTCATGGAATAAAATATTTTCTACCAGATATTCTTCATTCATTTTTTTATTCCAGATGCGAAGCTGAATTTTATTGCCATTGATAAAACCATCCTGTTCTTTTGTTAGTGGATCATCCATTGTAGTTATAAGCGATATATAATTTTTGCTTGGATCCACTACTCCAATACCAACACAGATATTACCATCAAAAGCTGCAATCTCATCACCAGCTTCTATACCATCTTCAGGAATAATATAGATGTTCATATGGTTATATCCGTTGCCTGTCCATGAAGGAGTAAAATGTTCCGGAGTATAGGTTTCCTGTTTGATTATTGCAGATTTGTTTGATGGGATACCAATTGAAATAGATGTATTTGTATTGACATTGATCTTGTAACCTTCCCCAGGATTGAAGTCAAGGAAGCCATACTTCCAGTTTGGGTCTAAAAACACGATGGCTGATCCTGACTGATCCTGTACTTTTACAAGTTCCCCGGAAGAAATCAGGTCTGCAACCATATTCTGCGAGTTCTGCATCTCGGGAGAGGGGAAACTCATGATATTCCAGCCAGTTTCCAATGGGATACTACCTGGTAGTGTAATCACTTCTCCTGAAATATTAAGTTGTGTATTTGTGTTTACCCTTATTTTGTAGCCTTCAGTTTGAGCCCAGTCCCCTATTTCATTTACCCATCCTATTATTGCTACATTTTCAAATGCTTTCCCTTTTTCATTTTGGACTTTGTCCAGTGAGCCTTCACTTACCAATGGGGCTAATATAACGGACATATCAGGGTCGGGAGGTGTTATATAAAATGACATAATGTTCCAACCACTGGAAAGGGGAATGGTTTGAGTTCCTGTAAAGTTTGCAACCAGAGTTCTGTCAGTAGTTGCAGTAAAAGAGTAGTCAGTATTGGTAGATACTTCAGTACCATCTTCGGTCCAGTTAATAAAGGAATATCCTGAATTGGTTGTAGTAGAAATATTCACAAGAGATCCTTCGGTATAAGGTCCGGCACCGGAAATTGTGCCACCACCAGTAGGATTTGCTGAAGCAGAGATATTGTAAATTCTTATAAAAATAGCAATTAGGGTTCTGTATGCATCTACGGTAAAACTATAGGATGCATCTATGGAAACTTCAGATCCGCTTTCCGTCCAGTTTACGAACTGATAACCCGTTGCAGGAGTTGCTGTAATCTGAGCATTATCACCATAATCAAAAGTACCTGTACCATCGATAAACCCGGTTCCTGAAACAGAACCTCCGATTGTAGGGTCAGCGGAAGCAGATATAGTAAAAGACTGAAGCCATGTTAATTCAGCAGAGACTGTTCCACTCACAACAAAAATATTGGTGCCTAATGTATAATTGGCTGTAACATTATCAATTTCCAAACCTGCACTAACATCCCAGATTTTATAACTAATTGTATTATTGGGGGTATAACCATCTATTATTTCAGTTGTAACCTCATCATCCCTGGAAGCTAACATGGGAAGTAAATCTGTACTGGTTAATGGTTGGGTGACAATAGCCGCTGCTACACAGTAGATTCCGTCAAAAACCGCAATTTCATCTCCTGCTTCCAGGTCAATTTCGTTCAGGGTAGCTTTTGAAAAGTAAAAGTTCACATGATCAACCCCATTCCCTGTCCAAACTACAGTGAAATGTTGTCCCCATGAGGCGGTAGTAAATGTAAATATTATCAGTAAAGAGGTAAAAACATTTTTCATAAAATATTTCCTTTTGAGTGTACTTTTGTACAATCTAAAATCATCTTTCTATAAACAATATTGTCTTAATATTTACAAAATCACGAGTTACCATTCTGTAAAAATAAACTCCGGAAGCTACCCTATTGCCTTTTTGGTCTGTTCCGTTCCATCTAATTGTATGGTTTCCTTGTGGTTCAGTTTTATCAGTTAAGACCTTAATTATTTTACCTGTCATATTGTAAATCTCAATTCTTACATTGGTTTTTTCAGCAAGTGAATAATTAATAGAGGCATGATCATGGAAAGGGTTAGGATAAACATCTCCCAGATTCCATGAACTCAGGAAACTAATAGCATTATTTTTCGGAATTGATTCAATAACCGATGTCCCCGACTCATAAAATTTATCACTGAATTTACTGTTAAATAAAATATTTTCAATTGAGTATTCTTTATTTTGATTTTTATTCCATGCACGTATTTGGATATCATTTCCGTTTACAAAACCATCCTTGGTCCTGGTCAAAGGATCATCCATTGAAGCTATGATAGAAATATAATCTTTGCCGATATTCATGATTCCAGTTCCGACACAAATTTCTCCATCAAATACGGCAATTTCATCACCATTTTCCAATCCTTCTGTATTAAATATATATATGTTCATATGATTATAACCATTTCCTGTCCAGGATGGAGAAAAGTGAGCAGGAACAACTGTTTTCGGAGGTATAAAAGCAGACTTGTTAGCTATACCTGAGATGGTAATAGATGTACCGGTATTTACATTGATCTTATACCCTTCCCCTGGAGCAAAGTTGACAATTCCATAAAACCAGTTTGGATCTAAAAATACAATAGCTGAACCTGTTTGATCCTGAACTTTCACAAGCTCTTCAGCAGCAATCAGGTCAGCAACAACCTCCAGGGAATTTTGCATTTCTGTTGCAGGGAAACCCATTATATTCCATCCCGTAGTTAACGAAATATTGTACGGAAGCTGTACCTCAGTTCCTGAGACCGTAAGTTGAGTATCTTCACTGACCCTGATTTTATATCCTTCCGTTGGAATCATATCCCCGATTTCTTTTATCCAAACTCCCAAAATATAAACAATTGCATTTCCCTTTTCATCCTGCACTTTCTGGAGATAACCCAAGTCAATCAAAGGTGTCAATATTGTGAACATATCCGGAATATCCGGTATCACATTGAAGGACATAATGTTCCATCCATCCAAGAGATTTATGGTTAAAAGCTTTGTAAAGTTAGCTATGAGTGTTCTGTCAGCTGATGCATTGAAAGAGTAATTTTCATCTGTAGAGACCTCGGTGTCATCTTCGGTCCAGTTT
>Ga0164313_10004644_pt1 | contig 12186 bp, 8 predicted proteins | sample GuaBasSedimGuay4_FD_113735 | JGI IMG/M metagenome (GOLD analysis project Ga0164313, IMG submission 113735) | Subseafloor sediment microbial communities from Guaymas Basin, Gulf of California, Mexico - Guay4, Core 4569-4, 0-3 cm | ecosystem: Environmental > Aquatic > Marine > Hydrothermal vents >... | reverse complement strand
CCTAGAGCAACGCCTCGTCGGAATCGGAGTCGTTGACCACAGTGCGGAAGAGGGCCTTGACGATATCGATGTTGTTGGACAACAGATCGAAGAAGTCTTCGGCCTCGATGGTCAGCAGACGGATTTCGGTCTCTGCCACGGCTCGACCGGATCGCGGACGCCCACTGAGGATGTCGAGCACCCCGAATCGACCACTGGATCCGACCACGGTCCCGCCGTCACCATCGCCGGCCAGGCGGACCCGGCCCTCGACGACACAATAGAGAGCATCGGGCAGGTCACCCTTCGAGAAGACCTCTTCTCCCTTGGTCAATGTTTCCTCGCTGGCGATGGCCGCGAGCCGAAGCACCTGATCCGCGTTGCAGTGGGCAAAGAGGTCAACCCCCTGCAGAAAGACCATCATCTCGATATGTGCCATGGGTGTCATCTGAGAAGCCACTCCTTTGCTGATCAGCCCCTTGCCCGGGGGCACCTTGCCCGCTCTCGCCATCACCCACTGGGCCGTCTCTCGGACCAGCGGCTGGTCCGACGTCTCCGCGATCCTCGCAATGAGGCCGTAGAGCGATACGACCTCTTCGGCCCAAACCGCGTGCATGGCGGCGAGGATGATCCCGCGGGCCGCAGGGTCCATACGGGAGTCGATCTGGATGAGGCGGTCCAGGGTGGCCTCGGGCGACTCCATCAGAACGCCGAAATAGAGTCTCGCCCGGCGCAGTTTTTCCTCGGGTGGCGAATCGTCGATCACCGAGAAGACGTCCCGCCTCAGGGTTCCCGCCAGGCTGTTGTCGAGGTACTCCAAAGCCCGGGCGCGCAGATTCGGTTCGCGACTCATGAGACTGCGACGGGCCGCCCGGACGTCCTCGGGTCGCTCGACGAGCTCGAGCAGACCGAAGACGTTTCTCACCAGGGTCTGCATCCGCTGCGCCAGGAGCTGTTGCGGCAGAGTCGGGACCCGATCGGTCTTCTTCCAGACTGCGAACGGCCCTTCCAGATGCGCCTCATGGAGCGAGGAAATCGCCCAGAGATCGGCCAGACAGCGAAGATAACGCTTGGCTTCGGCCTGAACGTGGGCCTTGACGACGCGGCTGGAAAACCCGATCGATCGGTGACGGGCGCGCATGAAACACAACGCCTCGACGATCTTCGATCGGAGCATGGTGTCGCCGGCATCGAGGCTCCCTTCGAGGGCGTCGGCGGCCGACTGTACTCCCAATAGAGCCAGGGTTTTCGGGACCGCTCGCCTCACCCAGATCTGTTCATCCGGCGAGTTCATGAAATGGCGCAGCGGCTGGACCGCACCCTCACCGGTAGCCACCAGGGCCTCACGAGCTTCGTGCTTGAGCCGACGGTTCCCCATCAAGGAGACCAGGGTCGGCACGTAGATGGGGTTGGGGCCATCCCGGTCGAGCCGCGCCTGCACCGAGTGGATCGCGTTGCGGACCACCTTCAGATCGGCGTCGTACAGAAGCTGGAGCATGACCGATTCGGCGGTGGGTCCAGGCACCTCTCCCAACGCCCGGGCCGCCTCGGCGCGCACAGTTGCATCGGGGTCCGCGGTCATCTTGCCGAGAGCGTCGTTGGCGAGACTGGCGGCGTTCCAATCGCTCGCAACAAGAAGCGTCGCCACCGCCGTCGCCCGCAACTCGGGGTCCGGATCATCGAGTCGCTCGCGCATCAGGGCGGACGATTTCTCGCCGCTGAGCTTCGCCAGGGTCTGCATGGCGCCGCTTCGCACCTCGGCGTTCTCGTCGGTGATGGCTTCTTTCACCAGCTCCACCGCATCTTCACGTCCGGTGTCGGCGAGGATCTCCAGCGTCTTCTTCCGCACCCGATAGTCGCTGTGGTGCAGCAGCAACGGCTGCACCAGGTGTCCCTGGCCGTGCGAAGACAAGAGTTCCAGGCTGTGCAGCACCTGGCGTGGATCCGAGCTTCCCAGAGCCTGCACCAGGGTGGTGATGGTCGTGAGATCGGTGGGATCGATGGAGGCGTCGGGCTGGATGACGCCCGATTTGAGCCCGGCGCGGTATTCCTGGACATATTCCTTTCGAACCCGCGCGGTCAACAGCACCCACATCACCACCATGACGGCCGTCAGCCAACCGACGTACTCACCCTCCATCCCAACCAACCACCCAAAGGTCACAGGGAGGATCAACAGGGCAGCGAGGCCCTTGGCGAATCGCTGGACAAAGACATCGATAAAGGCCTTGGCCCGCACCCTGAGATCAGACGGAACGGGCAGAAAGAGAAGCTCGCGGGTCGACTGATCGAGGGAGTGCCGCAGACTGCCCTCGGCGAGCATGAGAACCATGACAAGGGCGAAGACCAGCTGTGGCTCGGCGAGCACAAGGGCGATCATCACCGCGATCTGAACCACTCCGACGGTGGCCGGAAGCACGCGCATCCCGACCCCGACCCCCAAGGCCCGGTGGATCCTCTGGGTGAACAGGAGCTGAAAGAGAAAACCGACGACCCCCATGAGGATGAAGAATCCCCCGATGACCGATGTTCGCTTATCCAGTTGGAGAGCCTCGTCCACCATCTCGGTGTGTTTTTCGACATGCCAGTAGAACTGCCAACCCACCAACTGACCGACGACCACAGTGGCAAGCATCAACAGGGTGATCAGCAGGAGAAGGCGCGATCGTCGAATGATCTGAAGACCACCTTTCGCCTGCTCCACCCGGGCCCGCCTGGGAATGGTCGAGGGAGGTCGGATATTGGGACGAAAGCGCTCGATGAGGAGGACCAGCAGCGGCACCATCAGCATCACTGCAGCCGCCGCGAGAAGCGTGTAATAGGTGCTCACCGCACGAGTCACGGCCCAGGCCAGAAGACCTCCGGGGATCGACCCGAGGAGGCCGCCGGCACCGACGAAGGCAAAGAGGCGGCGGGCCTGACGCGGGTCGAAGATGTGGTTGGCGTAGGACCAGACCTGGGAGACCGCAATGGCAAACGCCATCCCGAGCCAGACGTAATAGAGCGCCGCTACGGCACGCTGGTTGATATCGAGGCTGAAGAGGCCGAAGAAGAACACCAACCCCATGGCGTGGAGGCCGGCGGTGCCGGCGATCAGGGTGCTGTATTTGAACCGCGCAGCAAGACGCGAGTAGAAGACCAGCACCGGGTAGGAAATCAACGCCACCGCGATGTAGACATAGGGCAGGTTGGCGGCGCCGATGGTATCGATGAATGCAGCCTGCCGAACCGATTTCCCCGCGAAATGAACTGTGGTGAGGACGAGGAAATAGGCAAAGAACAGCCACGCGAGGGTGCCCTCGCCGGGCCGCATGCCAAAAGCCGAGCCGACGAAGAAACCGCGCAACCCACCCGACTGCGGGCCGTTGAGCGGACTCGCCTGATTCGATGCGCTTGTTGTATTCACCACCGCCTACCGTACCGTGGATGAAGCAGCTGAGCAATCCATGTGGATCCTACGTCTGTCTTGTTGTCCCGGTTGCTGATCGCTTGCGACTCGTTGCCTGTTGGTGACATTCTTGACAGGTTTTCACAAACGGGAACCCTGAGCGCGTGTCGGTTCCCGCTCCCGACAGGTGTTTCGCTATCGCTATCGGTATCGGTATCGAATGAGATCAGCGGCAGCGTGGCAAACGGTTCGCCAATCGCGAGTCTGTGTCGAGCGCGATCCCGACATGGTTCCATCATCGCGGTTGCCCGAGATTGCCCCCCTTAACAATGTTCGGCGTTACTTTCCACTCAACCGAGACGCCCCGCAGGGCCGAACATTGATCAAGGACGGCACGTCCGTTCAACGCCAATCCCAAGTGCTCCCAAAATGAACGCGAGCAAGGCGCACTCCGGGGCGTGCCGGGACCGCCCCAGAGTTCGCGGGCATAGGGCGTCCCACCGGGGCGTGCCGGGCACGGAATGTGCCGGTACGACCTTCCGGTTACGCGGCACGATCCACACAATGGCGCTGCCGGGAAACCCTCGCGGCAGAACGATCCGGTGCATCTGTACCAGTTCGGAGGGAGGCCGCCGGCGCGCGATCGGCGTGGTCGCAGTCCCTCAATCTGCGCTCGCGCGACCACGCCGATGGCGCGACGCTGGGATGCCGAAGGCGGCCCAGAAGGCCGGGGCTTCTGGAAGCCACGGAGTGGGCGGTGAGATGGGCTGCAATGAATTGTGGGAACGAGCTTCCAGCTTGTCCGTAGGGTGGGGCTGGCCCCACCTTCAGTCTCTTGGTAGTGGCGAGGTCGCCTCCACGAAGTCGATCAACCCACCGGTTACGCGGACCCCACTTTCAAATGCGATGCTGCGATGAAATCTGCGCTATCTGCGGTCTCTCCGTTTGCGATGGCCCCGAGGCTACTCCTCGACCAGGATCGCCTCCAACTCGGTCAACGTCTGATCAAAGAGTTCGAGGGCGGCGGCGATGGCGTCGGGTTTGGTGAGATCGACGCCGGCGCCTCTCAACAACTCGAGCGGAGGCTTGGAGTTTCCGCCCTCGAGCATCTCGAGATAGGCGTCCCGAGCCGCCGGATCGCCGGTGGCGACTCGCTCGGCGATGGCTGCGCCCGACGCCAGTCCGGTTGCATAGGTGAAGACGTAGTACTTGTAGTAGAAGTGCGGGATGTAGGCCCACTCAACGAAGTCATCGACATCCATGGTGTAGTCGGGTCCATAGTAGTGCTCGATCAATCCACCGTAGATTGCGTTGAGCTTGTCGGCAGCGACGGGCTCGCCGGCCTCGACCAGTTCGTGGAGCCGAAGCTCGAACTCGGCAAAGAGGGTCTGGCGATAGATGGTCGTGCGGAGGGTCTCGACGAGTTCGGAGAGATACCAGGCGCGTTCAGCATCGGATTGGGCGTTGGCCACCATGTACTTCGAAAGCAGCACTTCGTTGGCGGTGGAGGCGATCTCTGCGAGGAAGGGCACATATCGCGAACTCAGGTAGGGCTGACTACTCATGGACAACGAACTGTGGATTGCGTGACCGAGTTCGTGAGCCAAGGTCGAGACGTCATCGTAGGAGTCCTGGAAGTTCATCTTGATGTACGGCCGAACGCCATAGACCGACGCCGAGAAGGCGCCCGAGTCCTTGGTCGTGGCCGGATAGACATCAATGGCGCCGTTTCGTGGATCGATGATTCCGAGCAGACGATCCGAGTAGTCCTGACCAAGAGGTTTGAGAGCCTCGACGATGGCGCTCGCCCCTTCAGCGTAGCTCATGTCCTTCGCGGCACCCTCGACCATCGGTACGTAGAGATCGTAGAGGTGGATCTCATCGAGCCCCATGACCTTCTTGCGCAGCCCGACATAACGATGGAGGGCGGGCGCATGGGCGCGAACGGTGTCGATGAGGTTGCGGTAGACCGCTGGGTCGAGATCATCCTTGTCGAGATAGGCCTCGAGAGCGGTGTCGTAGTTCCGGGAACGCGCGAGAAAAACGTTGAACTTGGCCTGACCACCGAGGGTGGCGGCGAAGGTGTTCTCGAAGCTCCTCAGTGACGAGAACATTCCGGCCACGGTGTCCCTACGAACCCGGCGATCATCGGAGGCGCGGAGGCGGCCGTAGTTGGAAAAGGTGAGTTGGAGCTCCTGCTCATCCGAGTCGGTGATGATCGGCAAGGGCATTTCGGCGACCAGCGATCCAAACGCGGTCTCCAGCGGCGACGGCAACTCGTTCAGGTCGATGGCGGCCCAGAGATTGTCGCCGGCCAGACCCAGGATCCGTTCGGCCTCGGGATCGAGGATCCGATCGGCCCGCCTTCGAAGACTATCGATCCACGGCCTAAAACTCTCCAACGCCGGAACCAGCTCGTAGGCCAGCGCCAGCTCTTCGGCATCGAGATCGAGCACCGCCTGACGCAGGACAGCACCCTCATCCATCACCTCTCCGGTGAGCTTGAGCGCTTCCTGGTGGCGGCCCGAAAAAATCGAATTCGTCGTGTCCCCATCCTTCTGGAGCGATGCATAGAGCGACAACCGATTGATCGTCAGTTCGATGTCGAAGTAGCTCGCCATGTAAGCGGCAAGACCACCGGGCGTCCCAAGCGTGTCGTGGCTGGCGCTGAGAACCGCCAACCCCTCCTCGGTCGCCTCGAGGGTCGACACCCACGCCTCGTCATCGGGGAAGAGAACCGTCAGGTCCCAGAGGAAGTCTGCCGGAATCGTTGCCCGTGACGCGTTGGCGTCCGGGGTGTAGGACGGGAGCGACCCGAGATCGCCGGCCGTTGCCGCCAGAGTGGCCGCGAGGACAATAGTGGAACACGACAGGATCATGAGAATCTCCTTCGGCGGTGGTCCGCTCGCCAGACACGATAGCGCAGCCGCGGACCTGTGGGAACGCGATGGGAGCGGAGCCTGGCACCCACCTTCGTTCGCGGCAAATAAAGATGGATGCCAGGCACAGATTCCGCGTGCTCCCGAGGGCGCGTGGGATACGACTGCTCACCGGGGCGTGCCGGGCACGCCATTGTGCTGGCATTGGTCGCACCGGCTGCGCGGCCCGCTCCGCACAATGGCGCTGCCGGGCAACCCTCGCGGCAGAACGATCCGGTACATATGTCCCAGTTCGGATGGAGGCCGCCGGCGCGAGATCGGCGTGGTCGCAGTCCTTCAATTATCCTCCGCGCGACCACGCTGATCCGCGACGCTGGGCCGCCCGCGGCGTCAGCTGCGGCGGACCAGAAGGCCGGTGCTCCGGGACGCCGGGTAAGGCCGAACATCTCCCACCTACCGGCACGTCCCACTCCCCCTCGGATACGCGATTCCAACCGCTGCGACTCTGATGGTGGGGCCAGCCCCACCCTACGGCAGGCGGGACGCCCGCCCCCACAATAACGATCCAGAAGGCCGGTGCTCCAGGAAGCCACAAAAACCTTCGTCTCCGGCACTCAGATCATCTTCTGGGTAAATCTGAGTGCAGATCTATCAGAAATTCCCGAAAAGGGGTTGACACTCGCTTCGAAAGGCCCTATATTCTCCGCTGGCACTCGAAAGGCTCGAGTGCTAATAACAAGCAGTAAATCGAAGGGAGAGAACGAGATGAAGATCAAACCCCTGGGCGATCGAGTCCTTGTGAAGCGTACCGAGTCGGTGGAGGAAATCCGCGGCGGCATCATCATTCCTGACACGGCCAAAGAGAAGCCCCAAGAGGCCGAGGTGGTCGCGGTTGGCGACGGCAAGCTTGACGACAACGGCAAGCGCCTGCCCATGAACGTCAAAGCCGGCGACCGCATCCTCATCGGTAAGTACTCCGGTCAGGACATCAAGGTCAACGACGTCGAGCACACCATTCTGCGCGAGGACGAGATCCTCGCCATCGTCGAGTAAGGAGATTTATCATGGCTGGAAAACAGATTGTCTACTCCGAGGAGGCCCGCGCCAAGCTCCTCGCCGGCATCAACAAGCTCGCCGACGCCGTCAAAGTGACCCTCGGCCCCATGGGCCGCAACGTTGTCCTCGAGAAGAAGTTCGGCTCGCCGACGATCACCAAGGACGGCGTCACCGTCGCCAAGGAGATCGAGCTTCCCGACGGTCTCGAGAACATGGGTGCGCAGATGGTCCGCGAGGTTGCCTCGAAGACCTCTGATGTTGCCGGTGACGGCACCACCACCGCGACTGTCCTCGCCCAGGCGATTTATCGCGAAGGCATCAAGAACGTCACCGCCGGCGCCAACCCAATGGATCTCAAGCGCGGTATCGACCAGGCCACCACGGTGGCAGTCGAGTCCATCACAATCCTTTCGAAGCCTGTTGAGGGCGACGCCGTTGCTCAGGTCGGAACCATCTCGGCTAATTCCGACACCGAAATCGGCGAGATCATCCGCGAAGCCATGGAGAAGGTCGGCAAGGACGGCGTGATCACGGTTGAAGAAGCCAAGGGCCTCGAAACCACCCTCGAGGTGGTCGAGGGCATGCAGTTCGACCGCGGCTATCTCTCCCCCTACTTCGTCACCGACGCCGAGCGCATGGAGTGCGTGCTCGAGAGCGCCATGATCCTGATCTTCGAAAAGAAGATCTCGAACATGAAAGACCTGCTCCCGATCCTCGAGAAGGTCGCCCAGCAGGGCAAACCCCTCATGATCATCGCCGAGGACGTCGAGGGCGAGGCCCTTGCCACCCTCGTGGTCAACAAGCTCCGCGGCACCCTCAACATCTCGGCCGTCAAGGCCCCCGGCTTCGGCGACCGCCGCAAAGCCATGCTCGAGGACATCGCAATTCTCACCGGCGGCAAGATGATCTCCGAGGATCTCGGCATCAAGCTCGAGAACATCACCTGGGAAGACCTCGGCAGCGCCAAGAAGATCGTCATCAACAAGGATGACACCACCATCGTCGTCGATGACGATGACTCGTCCAAGCACGAAGCCGTCCTCGGCCGGGTCCAGCAGATCAAGCGTCAGGTCGAGGACACCAGCTCTGACTACGACCGCGAGAAGCTCCAGGAGCGCCTCGCCAAGCTCGTCGGCGGTGTGGCGCAGATCAAGATCGGCGCCGCCACCGAGACCGAGATGAAAGAGAAGAAGGCCCGCGTCGAGGACGCGCTCAACGCCACCAAGGCGGCAGTGGAAGAGGGCATCGTCCCCGGCGGCGGCGTCGCGCTGCTCCGCGCCATGGACGCGGTCGATAAGCTCGTCAAGTCGTCCAAGGGCGACATCCAGACCGGCGCCAAGATCCTGCTCCGCGCTCTCGAGGAGCCGACCCGCCAGATCATCCTCAACACCGGTCTCGAGGAGGCCGCGATGATCGTCCGTGAAATCCGCGCCAAGGGTGGTACCAACGGCTTCAACGCAGCCACCGGCGAGATGGCCGACATGATCACCGACGGCGTCATCGACCCGGCCAAGGTCACCAAGAACGCCCTCCTCAATGCTTCCTCGATCTCAGGTCTGCTCCTCACCACCGAGGCGCTCGTCTGCGAGATCCCCGAAGAGAAGAAGGACATGCCGATGCCTGGTGGCGGCGACATGGGCGGAATGGGCGGAATGGGCGGAATGTACTGATCGCCTCGCTCAACGCGACATTTCAAAACCCGGGCTTCGGCCCGGGTTTTTTTTGATGCGAGATGCGAGATGCGAGATCCAGCATCGTCGGCACGCGGGAAACACCGCTCACCGGGGCGTGCCGGGCACGCCATTGTGCCGGTACGACCTTCCGGTCACGCGGCACGATCCACACAATGGCGCTGCCGGGCAACCCTCGCGGCAGAACGTTCCGGTGCATCTCTTCCGGCTCGGAGGGAGGCCGCCGGCGCTCCATCGGCGGGGTCGCAGTCCTTCAATTCACCCCCGCGCGACCCCGCCGATGGTGCGACGCTGGGCCGCCAAGGGCGGTCCAGAAGGCCGGAGCTGAAGGACACTCTATAATGCCCCCGTGAATCGTGAAACTCTCCGGATCGCCGTTATGCTTCTGGTCGCCGCCGCAGTCGGCTTCGTCGCGGGCCAGTTCGACATGAGCGGACACATCAGAACGGTGGAAGAAGCGAGGCACATCTCCCTGATCGAGGGAACGCTGAGGTCGAACGAGATGTTCGACCGGACAAAGCAGCTTCAGGCGCTCGGCTATGTCGACGGGACAATCGACCCCGAAGGCGAGCTCAGGGGAGTGGTGCTGCACGACCGTGACCGCGCATTCGACGGCGTCAATCTCTACAACTCGCGGATCCGCCCGGAGGCCAGGATCATCGACAACTTCGGTGTCGAGCTGCATCGCTGGCACTATCCGACCCAAGAGGGTTGGGAGCACACTGAGCTGTTACCCGGTGGAGAGCTGTTGGTGGTCGTGAATCAGCGCGAGCTTCTCAAGCTCGACCGAGACTCCCAACTGCTCTGGCGGATCGAGATGCCTACCCACCACGATCTTGCGGTCGATTCCGCAGGCGATATCTATATGCTGACCAACGAGAAGTGGATCCGGCCCGAGATCCACCCGGAGGTGCCGATCATCGAGGATCACATCGATGTCCTCGATCGGGACGGCAACCCGATCCGACGGTTCTCCATCTTCGAAGCGATTCGAGAATCGGACTACGGGTTTCTCTTGTCGAGCCCCGGTCAGCTTCCCGAGCAGGAAGCCGCCGAACCGCGCCCCCACCTCGACATGCTCCACACCAACCACGTCCAGGTCTTCGACGGATCCCTCGCCCATCGTTCTCCGTTGTTTCGCGCCGGCAATCTGCTGATCTCCATGCGCACCATCAGCACCATCGCCATTCTCGATCCCACCGGGGCCGAGGTGCTCTGGGCCTGGGGACCGACCAACCTCTACCGCCAGCACCACCCGACCCTGCTCGACAGCGGAACGATCCTCATCTTCGACAATGGCTGGAGAAGGTCACAGATCGTCGAGCTCGACCCCTTGACCTCAGAAGTGGTCTGGCGCTACGCCCCGCCCACCGGGTTTCGCTCTCGAACCCGCGGCAGCGCCCAGAGGCTGCCAAACGGCAACACCCTGATCACCGAATCGGATCGGGGGTATGTCTTCGAGGTGACGCCGGAAGGTGAAACGGTCTGGCGATTCGCCAACCCGGATATCCAGGAGAACAACCTGCGGATCGCCATCTGGCGGATGACCAGGCTTTCTCGTGACCAACTCGTCTTCCTGAACTGATCGAGTCCGGACCCGGGATGCCGTACACTTTCCATCGATGACAACCGCAACGCCAATCCAATCCGCCGTCGGGGTCGTGGCCGTGATTCTCATCGCCGTCACATGCGCTCTCGCGCTCACCGAAACCGACACCACAGATGCGATCCACATCCCCGGCGCCGCCCACGTCTCCGGGAGCAACAACACCAGATGGAGGACCGATCTCGAAGTTCGTTCGGTGGGGACCATCGGCGCCCGATTTCGCTTCGATCTTCTGCGGGAGGGCCGAGACAACACGAGCTACCCGTCGGTGACCATCGAACTCCCCGCGGGTCAGGCACAGCGATACGAGGATGTACTCGACACTCTCTTCGGTTTCGAGGGCACGGCGACGCTCCGAATCGCGATCCTCGACGGCGATGTCCGCGCCACCAGCCGCACCTTCAACACGACACCCGAAGGGACCTTCGGCCAGTACATCGGCGGCACCGATTTCTCCGACGTCTTCGCGACTGGAAACGACGCCACCCTCATCCAACTCACCTCATCGCCCACCAATGATTCGGGCTTCCGAACCAACCTCGGCCTGGTCAATCTCGAGGGCTTTCCGATCACCATCGACATCGATCTCTATCTCGCCGATCTGACCGCCCTCGGCAGGGTGTCGGTGAACCTCGAGCCCTATGAGTACAACCAGATCGACGGGATCTTCTCACGTGTCACCTCGGACGCGGTGCCCGACGGCATCGCCATCACCCGCGCGGCCACGACAGGGGCGCGATATCTGACCTACGCTTCGGTGATCGACAACCTCACCGGCGACCCGATCTACATCCCCGGCCTTCCCAACTACGGAACCATCCGGACGGCCACGCCCACGCCGAGCCCCACGGACGGGCCTGGGGGCACGCCGACCCCGACACCGACGCCCTTTCAGACACGCACCCCGACCCCGACGCCGGAATTCGCGGTGGAGGTCACGACGCTCGACGAAGAAACCTTCTATCTGGACCCGACATCGATCTACTTCCAGGTCGGCAACGGCATCCAGACAAACCTGATCCTGTGCAGTGTTGACGGGACCATCAGTTCGGTCAACAGCTCGAATTTCGATTTCATCAGGGGCCCGACGGAAACCGTGGGTTGGAACAACTGTTGCGCCAACTTCGGCGCCAAGCTCGAGTACCAGACCGTCATCGGACTCGGAGGCGCAGCGGTCGCCCGATCGACCTGCACCGCAGGGACACCGTACTTCGCGATCGTCGGCAACGAGATGGGAACCGGCACCCAGATCGAGATCAACGGCGAGGATCTGGACCTCGCCGTGTGGCCGTAGTCAACGTGGTTGCGGCCCCGACTCGTTCACTCACGGAACCTCCGAGCAACGGGTGCGGTGGTTCCGCAAGGGATTCGAGAGCGATGACGGTAGCATCTGCGACACCTTCAACGCGAGCAACCTCTAAAAAAAGGGCGCCCGGCCGAAGCCGGGCACCCTGTTCGTTTCCCTTGTGATTCGAACGACTACGGAGTCGTGCTGTCCCAGAGGCTCGTGTCCCCCGACTCGAACCCGTCGGCGAAGATCTCTTCGAAGCCGTTGACCGTGTGGCCGACATCTCTGAGCTGTGCCGG
>Ga0164313_10004643_pt1 | contig 12186 bp, 5 predicted proteins | sample GuaBasSedimGuay4_FD_113735 | JGI IMG/M metagenome (GOLD analysis project Ga0164313, IMG submission 113735) | Subseafloor sediment microbial communities from Guaymas Basin, Gulf of California, Mexico - Guay4, Core 4569-4, 0-3 cm | ecosystem: Environmental > Aquatic > Marine > Hydrothermal vents >... | reverse complement strand
TTCATTTTCTGAATGTGTATTCTCAGGCAATAATTCAAGCCATGGCGGTGCAATGCAAATTTCATATTCCGATCCGGTAATCGACCACTCTTTATTTTATGAAAACGATTCTCCGTTTGGTGGTGCTGTTTATGTGTTCAATTATTCAACACCGGAGTTTACTAATTGCACTTTTTCAGAAAATACTTCAACATACGGTGGTGCATTTTATTGCATCGATTTACAAGGACAACCTATAATTACCAATTGTATCCTTTGGGATGATGTTTGTTCATATAATCTGGAAATATTTGCTACATCCTCGATATATCCCCCAATTGTCACATATTCAGATGTAGAAAATGGCATAGGTCAAAGCTGGTTCGGCACAGGCTGTATTGAAAGCAACCCTTTATTTGAAGATCCTTCAAACGATAATTATCATCTGACTGCCGCTTCACCCTGTATTGATGCAGGAGATCCTTCTTCACCACTCGATCCTGATGGCACTGTTGCTGATATGGGGGCATTTTACTATGGAGATGCTCTAACAGCTAATTTTACAGTGAGTGAAAACGACATTTGTGTTGGGCAAACGGTTCAGTTTACAGATGGCTCAACAGGTAATATTGTCTCATGGGATTGGTTATTTGATGGAGGAAGCCCTGCTACTTCAACAAATCAAAATCCCAGCGTCACATATAATACAACTGGTAGCTTTAATGTTCAATTAACTGTATTTAATGGTACTGCCTATGATACCTATCTTCAGGAAGATTTTATGACTGTATCTGTAACGCCTGCCCAGGCGAATATACCAGCTGGGCCTTCAGATGTGTGTGGTGGCCTTGACTATGAATATACTACCAATACTGTACAATATGCTTCTACTTATGAATGGCATGTTGAGCCTGTAGAAGCCGGAGACATCACAGGAAATGATACCATTGGGACATTTAATTCAGCAAGTGACTGGACAGGCTCCTATTCCATAAAAGTCAGAGCAGAAAATAATTGTGGTTCTGGCGACTGGTCAGCTGTATTTTCCGGAGAAGTCCATCATAATCCATCCATATATCAGCTATCAGATGGTGGAGGTTATTGTATAGGCAGCCCGGGAATAGAACTCACCCTCGATGGGTCTGAAACGGGTGTTGATTATGAATTATATCTTGATGGTGTTTCAACGGCAAATATTGTACCGGGTACCGGTTCTCTAATTAGCTTCGGATATCAACTGGATGAAGGGCTTTATACAGCAAAAGGCTATACTGATTATTGTTTGAGCAATATGATTGGAAGCCGCTGGATATATAGTGTAGAACTGCCTGGGCAAGCAGGAATACCTGTTGGCCCGGCGTCTGTTTGCAATAATGATGAAACAATGTATAATTCAAGTGGCGCAGCCAATGCTGACACACTGATATGGATCCTTGAACCGGTAAATGCAGGGATCATCATGGGTAGTGGAACAGAAATCAGTATTTTGTGGGATGATGCCTTCAGTGGATCTGTGAATTTAAGTGTTTTTGGACAGAATATTTGTGGCGACGGAACTGTATCAGATCCTCTTGAAATACTGGTTGATCTTGCACCTACTCCTGCTATTTCAGGATTGTCGTTGGTTTGTGATGATGAAATTGCAGCGTATTCAACACCGGAAACCACCGGAAATATTTATGAGTGGAATGTTACAGGAGGAACTATTATCGGAGGCGCCGGTACTCACCAGCTAACAGTTCACTGGGGCAGCCCGGGAGCAGGGATTCTTACGGTATCTGAAACCAACCAATATGATTGTACAAGCCTTTCTGAAGTGTTTGAAGTGATCATTGATAATTGCACGGGAATTGAGGATAGAGAGCATGATTTTGTCAGCATATTTCCAAATCCTGCAAACAATTATTTAAATGTAGATTTTGGTGCTTCAGAAACAGTAAAATGCAGTTTGAGTATTATTAATATTCTGGGTCATACGATGTACGCTGATCACAACATTTCTTTACAAAACCATCCGAGCCTTCAAATAAATATAAGTGACTACCCCGAAGGAATCTATATCATCCGGATACAGACAGATCATAATATCATCTGGCAGGGAAAAATTATAAAAATTAATTAACAGAAGCACATCACCAATTATAGAAAAGTTGCTCTTCATTTAAGGGCAACTTTTTTCACTTATTCCTTTTTGTCTGTTGCGGAAAAAGAATTATTTTTACGGCGGTTTATATCGGAATGTAGCGCGTCCCGATATCAACTCGCTATCTCTTGTAATTAAACTTCTTACAGATATTTCTTAAAACTTTCTGAAAGATTTGTGTAATTCAATTACTTAATTTGTTCAAGGAAACATCTTAAGCCACATACGGAAATATTTTCGCTTAATTGATACTCTTCACTTTCCGGAACAATAATAAAATTCTTTGCTGCCCCTATGTCTTCAAAAGCGATTTTGTTTCCCCTGGTTAAGGTTGGTGCGGCAGATAACTTAATCTCTATTGCGTATATAGGTTTGGAAGATTTGGTCAATACCAGGTCACATTCAGCCCCTTGATGAGTTCGATAGAAATATGACTCATATGATGACCCTAAAATTTGTAAAACCTGTTCTATTACAAATCCCTCCCAGGAGTTTCCTTTTAAAGGATTTCCTTCCAGCTCATTAGGGGAATATATGTTCAATAGGTTGTGAAGAATACCTGTATCGCGTAAATACACTTTAGGCGCCTTTACTATTCGCTTTTTTATATTCAGGTAAAATGGCTGTAGTTGCCTGATCAAAAATGCATTCTCCAAGAAATCTATATATTTCTTCAGAGTAGTAGAACTAACGCTAAGGGATCTGGCAATATTTGAATAATTAACTACCTGGGCATTGACATGAGATAACATTGTCCACAAGTTCCTGATTGTATTTCTGTTGATGTCCAGTCCAAGTATTGGTAAATCCGTATTAATATAGGTTCTTATAAAATTATCCAGCCATTGTTGCCATATTTCGGTATCCTTTGAAAGAAAAGCATCTGGAAATCCACCTTTAAGCCAACGTTCATTTTGCGATCCAGGATCCAACTCCAACATATTGAACCCGGAAAGCTCAATATAGGCAATCCTTCCTGCCAGGGATTGTGAAGATTGCCTCAATAATATAGGAGAGGCTGAGCCCAGTATAATAAACCTCCCAGGCTCTCTTTTCATATCAATCATTGGGCGTAAGATTGAAAATAGTTCAGGCATGAGCTGAATCTCATCGATAATGATGCATTTGTCGATATTGTTCTCGAAAAACAATACCGGATCGCTCAGTTTTACTCTGTCTCTTGGGTTTTCAATGTCGATATAAAGTGCTTCCTTCTCTATCTTTTTTATCAGCTGCTTTGCAAGGGTGGTTTTCCCCACCTGACGTGGACCGATGATCCCTGTTGCAGGGAAATTATTAATCGTAGTCAGCAGTTTTTTCTCAATAAAACGAGTTTTCATAAAGACAAAAGTAAGAATTTGCCATGAAAATGTCAAGGTTACATTGAAATGTTCATGTATAATATGAAATAAAAATCACCTTTTATTAAGATAAACTAAGATTTATGGGGATAATATAGATACAGGTCCTCGAAAAGTCATAGAAACATATATATCTAAGATTACGGATTGCATATTGCAGTTTTGGCTTCTGATGGTGAAGTAATTTCTTCAGGTAAATTCATCATTAATATGAAATAGATTATTTTTGCAATTCCATTCCACATTTCACATTATTTTGGATTTTGATTTTTGGAATTTGGATTTTAGCTTGAGCGGGATGTAGCGCAGCCAGGTTAGCGCGCCACGTTCGGGACGTGGAGGCCGGGAGTTCGAATCTCCCCATCCCGACAAAGCAAAAATCCCTCACAAATATTTGTGAGGGATTTGTTTTTTGAAGGAGCCGAAAACTTGTTTTCGGCTCATTGAAAAACAAATCCTGAAAAGGCGGAGCCTAAGGGATTTTTGCTTTGTGCCTCCCCCCACAGAGATCACCGAAGGTAATCTCCCCCAATAGGATTGCGCGATGTAGAAGATTGAACGATATTCGAAGTATATAAAAAAACTCTACGAGCGAAGCGAGCAAGGGGATTTGTTTGCCCCCCTTGGGGTCGGGAATGTTAATTGATACCGACCTGCTACTAACATGTGATGCCTCCGGCATCAAGGCTAAGAATTGCAATGTCGGATTTGCTTGAGGAAGCGGACCCCGGCGGGGTCCTATGTTTATAGAAGATTGAAGAGGAAAGAAGTTTACGACCCCGTCGGGGTCGCACAATATCGAACATCAGCAGGCGCAGCTCGGCGAAGCCAATCGATAAGCGACCAATGAACATTATTGTTTCACCACCTTGCCCATCATCACCATCCCATCATCCGCTACCTTCACAAAATAGACCCCAGATGGCAACCCAGATAAATCAACCACCGTTTGTGGTTCTGTTATCTGGTGTGTGATGAGTTGTTGACCGTTGAGGTTATAAATGCACAGGGAGGTGTTCTTTTGTGGTGTGGTGGGCAGTTCAATGGTTATAATAGTGGATGAGGGGTTGGGGTAGAGAAACACCTTTTCGGCTATAAGTTGCTCATTAATATTAACTCCATTCGCTTCGCACGAATCTTGAACCTCTTCGGGGCTGTTGCATCCGATGGCGTTATCAAAAATTTGAATTTCACCATTTGGATTTGCAAGGAAATTACAAATGCTCTCTACTTCACAAGTTGATAGTGAATGATTATTCTGGATATGTAAACCATAAATTGTTCCTGCATCAATGTTATCCAGTCCCGTCAGGTTGCTCAGATTATTGTTATTTGCAATATCAATACCCCCAAATATAGAAATAACATTATTCAATCCAGTCAGACTATTCAATGATTCGTTAGCCTCAATCGAAATGTCTGCCCCAATGGAAACCACATTTTCCAACCCAGAAAGATTGATTAATGAATAGTTATCAAAAATCCAAATATATCCCCCGATGGAAGTTAAACCCTGCAACCCTGTTAAGCTAACCAGATTGGGACTCTCTTGTATTCGTAAATCTTCTCCAAGGGATGTCAGGAATTCCAAGGCAGACAGATTGGATAGGGCGGTGTTATCAAGGATGTCAAGGCTCTCTCCGATGAAAGTCAAACCTTCTAATCCCGTAAGGCTTGTAAGGATAAAGTTATATGCAATTGAAAGGTTTGCACCGATGAAGGACACATTCTCCAATCCTGCAAGGCTGATTAAGGCATCATTACCACTAATGGAAAGGCTTCCTCCTACAGAGGTCACATTGTCCAAGCCTTCTAAACTTGTCAGGGAATTATTATGTGAAATTCCAAGGTTTTCCCCGTGAGAGGTTAAACCTTCCAGCCCCGTCAGGCTGGTTAAGTCATCATTATAACTAATATAGAGGTCTCCTCCGATGGAAGTTACATTATTCAATCCCGAGAAGTTAATTAGTTCATCATTATGCATAACGCTTAGGTTACCCACGATTGAGGTAATTCCCTCGAGTCCTTCCAAATTAGTCAAGCTATAATCATCAGCAATTAGTAAATCAGCTCCTATGTACATCAAGCTATGTAATCCCATCAGGCTGGTCAGGGCATCAAGATACCAAAGATGGAGGCTTCCACCTAACGAAGTCAGATTATCCAGTCCAGAAAGGTTGGTTAAAGTTTCATTACCCACAATATATACACTTCCGCCAATAGACGTTACATTCTGTAATCCATCTAAGCTGTTCAAATAGTAGTTATTACGAATATCGAGTCCTCCCCATATAGCAGTTAATGCATTTAATCCATTAAGATTTGTGATATCATCACCAGAAATGCTTACATCTCCCTCAATCTCAGTACAATTGGGATAAATTACTTGAAAACTATCGATTTGTGCCTGAGTTGTAATGTAAAGGCTGTCTGGACAAGGTTGTGCCATTACACCACCTGATACAAGCAATCCAATAAATAAAATGTAAAGTGTTTTCATAGTAGTTTTTTTCAAAGTTAAATAGCGTTTCTGATTACTACTATAAGAGATGTAACAAATGCTATCACTGATGTAACATTTTCGAATTCCCGAATATCCGAATATGGACATATTGCTTTTATTCAGAGGTAAATATACGAAATACATAAGGTGAAGTCAAATATGTTGGAAGGGGTGCGCGGGACGGGGATTGGAATTTGATGGTTTGGAGCTTTTCTTGGAACTTGGAACTTGATGTTTTGGAGCTTGTTTTGGATCTTGATCTTTGGAACTTGGAGCTTAACTGACAGGGTTCCTTCCACCGCTTCGTTACGCTCAGCGGCGTCAGGATGACAATTTTATTTAACCAGCGGAGCAGAAAAACATTACAAATTGACAATCGACAATCAAAAAAGGGAGCATCCGCCTCCGCCAAGGCTATGGCGCTCGCGGAAGCCACGAGGAATATTTAAATTAAATGACTACATATTCGTAGAAAATTAACACGAATTAACTAGTTTTGAAATAAAGAATGTACACTTTAGCTTTTCAAGCAAAAAAGTTTGAGTTGATTAGGCGGCAAACAGAAATTACTTAACTAATTAATAAAATATCTATGAGAAGAATTTGCACAACATCAATACTGGTGATCCTGGCTATTGTTTTAATTACCCAGCAAAGTCAGGCACAGTACTCTTCAAAAAGGGTGAAAAGCAAATACAATATTTATACCGATAGCCTGAAAAATGTAGAATATAATTATATCTTCCCAATCTGGGGGCAGGGAGCGTATAAAAAGGGTTTTGATATTCCTTATCCTGTTGGCATTATGGCAAATTTTATTTGGATGCATCAAGGCCTGGTAATAGAGAACTTGCAACTTGGTTTAAAAACAGATAACCGTGATATCCCATTAACCCCTATTGACTTTATTGATTTTGGTGAGAATACAAATACTTCTTATATGGTTAATGTAAGGCCTGATATTTGGATTTTTCCGTTTTTGAATGTTTACGGATTGTTTGGCTACGGGCAATCACATACTGAGGTGTTTTTAACAGCACCTGTTGAACTTAAATCAGTAGTAGACCAGAATATCAGATCAGCAGGAGTTGGCGTTTTGAGTGCTTTTGGTATTGGCCCTGTTTGGCTTTCTGTTGATGTTAACTGGACATGGACCAAGCCTGATCTGATTGAAGAGCCTACAAAGGTTAATGTATTGGGACTTCGCCTGGGGCATACCTTTGTTTTCAAAAATAAGCCTGAACGCAATTTTGCTGTGTGGGGAGGTGCAATGCGGCTACATATGTCGTCGGAAACCATTGGTGCTATAAGCATGGCTGATGCCTTACCACCTGAAACCTGGGATAGGGCTGGCGAAATTGTTGACAACTACTGGTACTGGTATGATAATGAGGCAACATTACTTCAGAAGAAAGTTGCTGACGAAGTGCTTACTCCAATTATTGATAAGATAGAAGAAGCTGATGGAGATGCTGTAATTTCTTACGGAATGGATAAACGAACAAAGCAGATGTGGAATGGAGTTATTGGAGGCCAATTTCAGCTAAACAAAAGATGGCAGTTCCGTGCTGAAGGTGGCATTATTGGCGACAGAAAATCATTCCTTGCTTCAGTAAATTACCGATTTTTGTTATAGCCGAAACATTGTAAATATTCATGCCAATGATGGGCCTGCTAGCGAATAAGCTTAATTGTATTTTTATCCATTTTCATTCCACAATCTGTTCTTAGAACCTCCTCCCACTACCAGGAGGGAAGGTGCCTTGAAATTACTGATATGCTCGACGGTGTGAAGAACGCTGATTATTGAATAATTGTAAAACTCATTTTGACCTGAATTATATTCAGAATGATCAGAGATTTTCCTTATTATTTTGAGAAAAAATTATCCATCCTTATATAGCGGGATTTGAATAAAAGTATGTTATAAAACATATATTTCATTTCTTAGTACGAGCGCTTCAATCTGGCCAGGCCTTTCTATGGGTCTGATAAATAGACATATGTACTCACTTATTGTATTTATAATCATTTTATATTAGTGCTTAGAGCATAATAAATTATGATTTGTATCATATATGTAATTATTTTTATTTGAATTTTTTACTGGAATTCTCATGAATATTTGCAAGATGAAAATGCTATTGTTAGTTGTCGGAATCTTTGTTTTTACCCTTAGCAGAGGTGATGAAGGAGAAGATCTATTTAAATTAACCTGTAAGGCCTGCCATACGATCGGAAAAGGCAGACTCGTTGGCCCGGATTTGTTAAATGTATCAGACAAGCATAGTCAGGAGTGGATGGTTTCCTTTATTAAATCATCTTCCTCAATGGTGAATAGTGGCGATGAAGAAGCCGTGGCGATTTTTGATGAATACAATAAATTGTTAATGCCAGACAATGCGTATTCTGATGGGCAGATAATTAATATTCTCGCCTATATCGAGCAGGGAGGTTCAGGAGACGGTTCAGAGGCCCCCCCGGCTATTGATATGCTTGAAGGGACCACAACAGAAAATGTTCGTCATGGGTTGAATTTATTTTCAGGAAGCCAGCAATTTGAAAATGGAGGAGCAAGCTGCACTTCTTGCCATAAGGTTAGAGATGAAAGAATATTCAGTAGTGGAACCCTGGCAAAAGACCTGAGCGAAACCTTTGATGTAATGGGCAGCGCAGGCATTGCCGCAATCATTAAAAATCCACCCTTTCCTGTTATGCAATCCGCATACAAGGATTATGATTTATCCGAAGAAGAAGTTCTTGATCTGACTGCTTACCTGAGGTCAGTAAGTGAACAAAGAATTTACCAGCGACCTCGTGATTTTAGCGTGGCATTCGCCTCTTTCGGATTTTTAGTATTCGTGATGATTTTTATGAGCACGATCATATTATACTTTAAAAGAAAAAGATTGGCTGTAAACCATAAATTACTGAGCAGACCTTCAAAAGTAGTTAACTAAACTAACATATATTTAAATGAGTTGGATTAAAGATTTGATCTCTCCCAAAACAAGACAATGGGAGGAATTTTACAGAAACAGATACCAGCATGACAAAATCGTTAGAAGCACCCATGGTGTAAATTGTACAGGTGGTTGTAGCTGGAATATCCATGTTAAAGATGGCATCGTGGTTTGGGAGACCCAGGCTCTTGATTATCCCTTGTTGGAGAAATCACTGCCGCCATATGAACCCAGGGGATGCCAGCGTGGAATTTCTTTTTCATGGTATCTATACAGTCCGATTCGGGTGAAATATCCAATGATACGGGGGGCATTACTCGATGTTTTTAATGAAGAAAAAGCAAAAACAGGAGATGCATTAAAAGCCTGGGAAAATATTCAAATCAATCCTGAAACCAGGAAACGCTATCAGAAAGCAAGAGGGAAAGGTGGACTCAGAAGGGTTAAATGGGATGAGGCATTGGAAATGATCGCTGCTTCAAATATTTATACAATTAAAAAATATGGTCCCGATCGATTGGTTGGATTTTCACCCATCCCGGCCATGTCAATGCTGAGTTATGCCGCAGGTTCACGCTTTTTGCAATTAATGGGAGGTGTTAACCTGAGTTTTTACGATTGGTATTGTGATCTGCCTAATTCATTTCCTGAAATCTGGGGAGAACAAACCGACGTGGCAGAAAGTGCTGATTGGTACAATTCAAAATTTATTGCATGTATGGGTGCCAACCTTGGAATGACGCGTACACCCGATGTCCACTTCTTTTCTGAGTCGCGCCATAACGGTACCAAAACAGTGGTTTTCTCTCCTGATTTTAATATGGTTGCCAAGTATGCTGATAAATGGGTTCCGGTACATGCAGGGCAGGATGGTGCATTCTGGATGGCAGTTGTACACGTTATATTAAAAGAGTACCACTTCGAAAAACAGGTGCCGTATTTTATTGATTATACGAAAAGATATACTGACAGTCCTTTCCTGGTTGAGATAGTTGAGAAAGATGGTAGTCTGGTACCGGGACAAATGCTGAGGGCCGGCAAGGTAAGCAAGTACAAAAAGATTGAAAAAGGTGAGTGGAAGTTTCTGAATATAGACGCTGAGAGTGGCGATCTGGTTTGTCCGGGAGGAAGTTCAGGTCACCGGTGGGATGGGAAAGATGGCAATTGGAATATGAAATTTGAAGATGCCGAAACCGGAGATCCTTATGACCCGGTTCTCACCCTGATAGATAAAAATGATGAAGTATTGCAGCTTGATTTTGTTGAGTATGGTAAAGACATAACCGCCAAACGGGGTGTACCAGTGAAGCATGTCAAAACTGTTGATGGAGTGGTGAAGGTAAGCACTGTTTATGATCTGATCATGGCACAATATGGTGTTGATCGTGGATTGGGTGGAGATTATCCAGCGTCATATGAAGAGAAGGATGCAGCCTATACCCCTGCATGGCAGGAAATATTAACAGGCATAGGACCCAAAACAGTTCTTCAATTTGCTCGTGAATGGAGCAGAACAGCAGAAACAACCAATGGAAAATGTAGTATCATTATTGGTGCTGGCATCAACCACTGGTATCACAATAATTTGATATACAGGGCCGGGACTATGGCCTTAATGCTAACCGGATGTATCGGTGTGAATGGTGGGGGAATGAACCACTATGTTGGTCAGGAAAAACTGGCTCCAACGGATTCCTGGGCTGCAATCATGTCGGGTAAAGACTGGCAGGGACCTCCACGGCTTCAACAAACACCAATCTGGCATTATATCAACTCTAATCAATGGCGATATGATGGTAACCAGGCTGATTACAACACTGTCCCGAAAAATGAATTATCAGGGATGCATTCTGCCGATATGACTGTGAAGGCGGTTCGCAATGGCTGGATGCCATTTTACCCCCAATACAATAAGAGTAATCTTGACATCGTAAAAGATGCAGAGAAGGCCGGGGCAACCAACGATGAGGAAATAAAAAATTATGTGGTTGATCAACTGAAGAGCAAAAAACTTTTACATGCTGTTGCAGAGCCGGACGAAGAGGTTAGTTTCCCTCGTGTATGGTATATTTGGAGGGGGAATGCCATTGCCGGAAGTGCCAAAGGGCACGAGTACTTCTTAAAGCATTATTTAGGTACACATAACAATTCGATCTCTGAAGATGTAGCCGATCAATTTGTTAAAGACATCAAATTCAGAAGTGAAAGTCCGGAAGGGAAAATGGACCTTATCGTCAATCTCAATTTCAGGATGGACACTTCAGCATTGTATTCTGATATTATTCTGCCGGCAGCTTCATGGTATGAAAAAACCGACCTGAATAGTACCGACATGCATTCATTTATTCACCCACTGGCTGCAGCCATCGATCCTGTTTGGGAATCGAAAAGTGATTGGGTGATTTTCCGTGAAATTGCGCGGGTAACAAGTGAGTTAGCCAAAACTCATTTCGCTGAACCGGTAAAAGACATTGTCAATACTCCGATTTCCCATGATAGTGCTGGCGAGATTGCCCAACCCAACATTAAGGACTGGAGTAAAGGGGAGTGCGAGCCTGTTCCTGGAAAAAGCATGCATGGACTTGTAGTGGTTGAAAGAGATTACACAAAGGTTTATGACAAATTCATCAGGTTAGGACCCAATATCAAGAATGGCTTAGGAGCGCATGGCAATAGCTACGATTGCACCGATTTTTACGAACAAATGCTGGATGATCGCGATCATGTCCGTGAGTTTGAAGGGACTGAATACCCTTCAATTTTCGAAGATGAAGAAGCAGCCAATGCAGTGTTGCATTTATCGAGTCTTACCAATGGTGAGCTCGCTCATCGCGCTTACAAAGTTGCTGAAAAGAAAACAGGATTAACACTCTGTGATCTCGCGGAAGGAAGCAAAAATGTAAGAATGAATTACAAAGATTTGCAGACGAGGCCACACCGCTACCTTAATTCACCCGTTTGGTCAGGTTTGTTGACTGATGGAAGGGCATATTCGGCTTACACCTATAATATAGAACGTCTTGTTCCCTGGCGCACCTTAACAGGACGTCAGCATTTTTATCTGGATCACGAAGGGTATATCAAGTTTGGTGAACACTTACCCACATATAAACCATCTCCACGGCCTGAGGCTTATGGTGAGTTGCGAAAAACTGTGGCAACAGGAAAAGCAAAAATGCTGAATGTACTTACTCCTCACGGGAAATGGCATATTCATTCTACCTATGGCGATACACT
>Ga0164313_10004642_pt1 | contig 12190 bp, 6 predicted proteins | sample GuaBasSedimGuay4_FD_113735 | JGI IMG/M metagenome (GOLD analysis project Ga0164313, IMG submission 113735) | Subseafloor sediment microbial communities from Guaymas Basin, Gulf of California, Mexico - Guay4, Core 4569-4, 0-3 cm | ecosystem: Environmental > Aquatic > Marine > Hydrothermal vents >... | reverse complement strand
TTTGCTCTGCTACCCGCTTCGGCAGGTCCTTGCAGAATCCGTGATATGCGCCGAGCTGTTTGGTGAGGAGGTCTATGTTTCTCTCTTGCTCCAACAGGACCTCGGGCACATTGATTGCTGCGATTTGTCCCCTCAGACCATCGTCGCCCTCTAGCTCTCGCCGCGCCCTCTCTCCGACACGCTCTGCCTCCCTGAGAGCCTCCTGATGCTGATCACGGTTCTTGACGGAGTATTCGGCCGGCAAGACCGTCACGTCGCTGAGCTGGTCGAGGTCTTCCTGGAGCTTGGCGCGCTTGCCAACGAAGCTCAGCACCCTGTGAAGCAGCTTGAGCCGTTCGCGCTCGAAGCGGAGCTCTTCAAGTTGTTTTACGGTTGCCTGCTGGTGTTCCTGTTTGCCCCGCAAGGTCCTGTGCAGCGTCTGCCACCGATGAACGCTTACTTCCGCCTCGCCCCGGCGTTTGCGCCATTCATCATGCTCTCGCCGCGCTTTCTGAATCTCCGACTTGCTGTTCTTGCGGCGCTCGAAGAGATCTTTGGCTTCTGCGTCGAGCCCGCCGAGCACGCCGCTGAGATCGGTAATCCCCATGCCAGCCGCGAGCAGGCTCTCTCCTGCTAGGCCGCGCAAACGTTGCAGCTCCTTCCCCCCCTCTTCGAGTTGCTGGTGGTCGATTCCGTACACCCGGTCAAAGGTCTTGTTATCGATGCCAGCCAAGAAGGGGCTGAGCACATCGTCGCCGAAGGGTGCGTCTCCGGCGGTAGGGTTCAAGATGGTTTTGCTCCGCCCTTTTCGTCGAACGTAGGCGAGCGTTGCGCCGTTCTGATTCTCCAGCGTCGCGCCAACGCGCAGAGTGTTGGGCTTGTGAAGGAAGGCGTCGCGCGACTGGTGGGGGATCCCGAAGAGCACACCGTGGATGGCGCGCAGGAGTGCGCTCTTGCCTGCCTCGTTCAGGCCGAACACCAGGTGCAGGCCCTGTTCGCCCTGTCCTAAGTCGAGCCTCTGGTCCGTGAAGGGGCCGAACTTGACGAGATCGAGCCGCCGGATCCTCACTTGGAATCCTCCGCTCGTAGCAATCGAGAGAGGAGCAGGTCCTTTGCATCGGCCAGGATGGCCTGCACTTGAGCCGGGTCGTCCAGGTTGATGGTGCTTTGCTCGGCGCGCGGATCGGTGGGACCATCCGTGAGCATTGCGTCGAGCTCGGTGCGGATGTCGGCGAGTGCTGCGTCGGCAGACTCGAGATCGCGGATCTGACGCAAGAGCTCTCCGAGGGCGTCGTCTCGCTCCTCGAGGGCGTCGAGATTCAAGGGCGACCGCGTGTGCAGACGAATCTTCTCCAGCCATACGCGCTGGTCGTAGTGGTCGGTCGCCATCCGGCGGAGCTGGTCTTCCCAGTCACCACGGGAGGCGACCAGCTGTGGGTGGGCGGCGCTCTCGCCGGTCAGCAAAAGGCGCGCTGCGAGCATCTGGTTGTCCAGTTGCGCGAGCGTCGTCGCCAGTGCCTTGTCGACTCTGGCCGTTACCGCCCCAACGTCCACGCAATCACTCACGTCGATGTCCATCTGCGCCCAACGCACGACATCCAGGTCGCGATGATCTGCGCTGACGACCTCACCTTCCTCGACTGTGACGAGAGTGCAGCCTTTGTTTCCAGTCTCGCGTACGTGACGCCCCTGGAGGTTGCCTGGGTAGACGATCCACGGATCGTCTTGGTGAAGGACCTCGCGCTTGTGGACGTGTCCGAGCGCCCAATAGTCGTAGCGCTTTGCGCGCAGCCCGCTGATGCTCGACTTGGCGTAATCACCGTGGCCTGGGTGGGCATCACAGTTGGTGTGGAGCAGGCCGATGTTGAAGAAGTCCTCAACCGGCTTGGGGTAGCTCGCGGACAGGTCGTCCTTCAATTCCTGGGTTGCGAATCCCTGGCCGTGAACCGCCACCTGTAGCTCCTCCACGCGGACCGTCTCAGGAGCATTGGTCGAGAACACGTGGGTGTTGTCTGGCCACTCGAGGCGGAAGGCCTTCGTCACTCGACTTTGGGCGTCGTGGTTGCCCTGCACGATGAACACCCGGATCCCCGCCCGCCCAAGGGCTGCAAAGCTGCGTCGCAGCTCGAGGGGAGTGTTCATGTCCCGGCACTCGCCGTCGTAGAGGTCGCCGGCGATGAGGACGAAGCTCACCTGCTCTTGGATGGCTAGGTCCACCAGATTGTCCATCGCGCGACGGGTCGCGCCCCTGAGCTCTTCGACGGGAGCTCCCTCGTAGCGATCGAGGTTGATGAGGGGACTGTCCAGGTGGATGTCTGCCGCGTGGATGAATCGCATGGCTATCCCCTGGTCTGTGGGCGCTCCAGGGCGCTTGGGTCCGCCCGACGGCGCTACCATCGCGAGTAGCGCAACCAAGACCTGCTGTCAGCAAGACGACGCGCCGCGGGTCTGCCTTGGCGTTCGTGAGATCGATTGGGCTGTCGTGGCTGGCCAGCCCAAGAAAAAACGACCGTTGCTTCTCGCGACGGTCGTTTTCGGTGGCAGTGTTGCGGCGATCCGCCCCACAAAATGACTCGAGGGCGATCTCGGTTGCCCGAGTCGCCCTCGACGGGGTTCTACTTGCGCGCGGGTGATTCCGGTAACCACCGCTACGGCTTATTCGGCCGCTGCACGCCGCCAGACTCTGCTGGGTGACAGACGATGTCTGCCTCTCAACCTACTCTGGCATCATCGGACTCCGTCGACCTCCCTCACTGCACTGGCAGTTCGCGCCGCCATGCGCAGTCGGAATAACGCGGTTTTTCGCCGCGAGAGCTTCGTCTGTTGCGTCCGGTTGAGCTCAGGCTTTACCCCGGGCCCTGACCCTCTGCGCCTTTCAGCTGGGAGAGCCTCCCGATCCGCACCATCCTTTGACGCTTCCTGTCGCCCGAACAGCTTGTGACCAGCTTCCACACTTGCCACTTGGCTCCACTGCTCCTCCGAAGAGTCACAGCGATTCCGCTACTCGCGCCAGGACCGTTCCTCCCGCTTGCCGGTTAAGGCTCACAGGGCTCACGACCCGAAACGTCTTCAATCGGTTTGATCCCGACCTTTCGGTCGGAAGTGGCCGCTCAATCACTCAACTCGCGCTGAACTTCCGAGCAACCGGAACACCCTTTTACGACCTACAGCACCCCGCCCGTCACGGTGATGGGCTGCCGCATCTCGCTATTTCTCGTCGCACCGGCAATGTCGAAACGCTACCGACCTTCGAGAGAAAGGCACCTCTTACCAATCTTTGCAGTCGACTTGTTGTCAACGAGCACCCGCCAGATCCTTCAATTCCCGAGCAGCCCGGCTCTCACCGTTCCGACCACCGTTTCGAGCCCTGCCCCGCTGATACGCACCCTCGTACGCACCTTGGAACAATTCCGTCACCGGTGGCGCCGAATAGCCGCAAGCGGCATCTTCGACCCCTAGTAGCGTCGCGGTTGGCGTCGCGAACACTAGCTGTGCCCATGGTCCAACGCTCCCCGGCAAGGGGTTGCCTCCGTCGCCCTTTCGGGCCGGACATGACCTGCGCTGAACCTTGTCGGTTCTGACGCAAGCCGCGTGGCCTGGCCACTGACACTCCCTGTCGCACTGACCTGTCGCCCCAGTTTCACCCGGTTTGACTGACCAGCACCAAGGACCCTTTCCACGGGCGACGCACCAACGCCACCGCTTTCCAGGCCCGAAGTGCCTTCCGCCTACGAGTCCCCACCACTCACCCCCAACTCACGCTGGAAGCGAACGACGGAGCCGCCGCTGGTCCCTCGGCTTTGCCGCCTCGGTCCAGTTTCCGACACGCATTCACGCGCAGGTACTACGCGCTAGACCCAATCACCTTGCCGGTTATTCACCGGAGCTTTCAGGCCACGTGCCGCTCGTCGACTTCAACAATTGAAAGGATCCACGAGCACAACCTCGCCCTCTCCAGACCCTGGTGCTGAAGTGCAATGGTAAACCACCGCGCACCGGGTGACGCCGCTCTTGCGAGACAACGCCTGCTGAGCAGTCACAGCTCAGGGGTCAGTCCAAACGCTTTCACGTTTGGTCAACCCCCACAGTGACCTCCGTAGTCACCGTGGATTTACCCCAAGCCGATCGACTCAGACACCTCTTGTCGCTTGCTAACACTGTCTGCGCCCCGGATAAGGAATGCAAACAGCGACCGTGCGGATGTCGGCCCCTCCCGACCCCTTGCGGGATCTTAGGAAGGATCAGCTCGCCGGGCTCACCGCACCCCCGAAGGAGCACGCCTCGCCTTGAAGGGCCGTCTCCTGCTGCCACTCGCGAAAGCAGCTGCGCTCGACCGCACCCAAGGTGCCTTCCACCCTCGAGACCTCTTTACTGGCCAGCAACTGCGTTTCCGCCGCCGCTAACCTCGATCGCCCGCTCGGTTACCCTCGCGTTCGACCTCGAAGTAGAGTGCTTCCCCGGTTTGGTCATCCCTCACCGGCTCAGCGACCCCGACACCTTTGTTACCGCCGACAACATGGCCCTGACAGGATCCATGCGTCGCCAGCTCAGCCGAGCGTTTCGGAGAGCTCCCTAATGGGCCCACCGACTCGTGATCGGCTGCAGTGCCCCCTGAGGCTTCTGCGTCTGGAAGAGTCCGAAGCTTGATGTGCCGCAGAACTTCCAAGACGTAATGTGGTCGAAGCGATCCCTATTTGCAAACAAAAAAGAACGAGAAGATCTCTTTTTTTACCCCACAGGGTTATCCACAGGTTGTCCCCAAGTGCTTGAAATGAGGGGCGTTGTTGCCTGTGGAAGGTTCGCCGTGTCGATTATACAGATAGTGTTTGTTGTAATAATTGTATGTAAATAGAACGAGCCGTCAGCGACCGAATAGAACCAAAAAAAAGGGGAAAACGCTCACGTCGTCGTGAACTGAGCGACCTGCGTGGGATCACCGATCGCTATCAGAATCTGGGCTGTCATTCCTTGGGCTCAGGGCTGTCATCCCTTAGCCACACGATGGTCGCACCCCAGCCGCCGCGATGGCTGGGCGCGTTGCTGAAGTCGTCGACCAAGGGATGCTGCGCGAGCAGGTTTTGCACCTGATGACGTTGCACACCTTTGCCCCGCCCGTGAATCAGTCGCACTTCGGTGAAGCCCTTCTCAGCGGCTGCCTCTAGGTAAGATTCGACGACCGATAGGATGTCGCGAGGCTGAAAGCCGTGCAGATCGATGACGTCCTCGATCTCGATGACCGCAATATCGTCTTCTGCTGGTGGGCCGCTCACCTGTCGAGCCTATCATCAGCCCTCTCGCGCCGGTGCTCAGCACCAGCGGGTCAAATGGCTCGTTGCGGATCGTTGAACCCAACCACCTGTCGTTCTAGGACCGCGGCATGAAGCTTTGCCAAAACAGGATGAGCCTCGTGGCGTGGGTTGCCTTGTGTGCTGCCGCCTTGATGAGCCAGGGGTGCGGTCCCACTGCGCCGGCCCGGGATGTCGACCAAGCGGTTGTCGGCGATACGCCAGCTGCGCCAGCCGATCCTTTTGCCATCACCGGCGAGCTGCAAACAGAGCAGTTGGCTGCCAGCGCACCATCCTACCCGTTGGTGCGCCGCGAGCTGCCGGCTGCACCGCCGGGGCTCTGGGCGCCGCCAGCGACATGCCGTGCCTTCGAAGCTCGCAAAGCCGGCTCCAACCCGAGCTGTATCGATCCGAGCTCGGCTCATGGATCGCTAGATGCGGCTCTCGCGCTGTCTGATCCCTCAGAGCGCGACGAGGCGCTCTTGGCTCTCGAGCCATGCAAGCACTTGTCGATGGGGATGGTTCGCGCCCTTCGTGCCGAGCTGGCACCGCCCGAGTGTGGCGACGTCATCGTGGGAGCTCTGGTTCGAGAGCCTCCGGCAGACATGCCCGGCGTGATCTACGACGCGCTGGTTGGCCTCGCCTTGTCTGGGCGGCTGTCCCGGGCTGCCGTGTCGCCGCCTCAGCTCGAGCCCCCATACACCAAAGAGTCGGTCACCAAATATATCGACAGCGCGATGGGAGCCTGGGTCAAGCAGCAGGCCACCGCGATCCAGGTGCTGGCCATCATCGGCGCCAAGCTTCGCCATTACGGCAAGGCGGTCGTTGCGGTCGAGGCCGGGCTGGCTGAGATGCGCTTCATTGATGCCGTTCGGAAGGTGCCGGTACCCGAGGAAATCGCCAAGTTCGATGAGGCCAAAGAGACGTACTACCAACGTCTCGAGTCTCAGCTCGAAGCGCGCAAGCGGCGCGGTCGCGACGCCGCCCTCGTTGGTCTCGGCCAGCTCGCTCAGGTCGGGGTGATTCGTGGCCTGAGGGTGGACCGAGCGCGGGCGATTCTGTCGCGTATGTACGGTGGCAGTCCCATCAATGCACTCGATGGGTTGCAGCTTCCGCCGCTGCAGCCTGCGGGGGCCACGACTGCGGAGCAGCGGCTCGCGGCGCGCCTACCGACCTTCTATGCGGGTCTCACGCTGCAAGCTGATGCGGTCAAAGAACCGATGATGCTGCGGATGATCATCGAGAAGGGGCTGCCGATCGCTCATCGTATCGCTCTGGGCAAGACCGAGCTCAGTCCGGCGCTTCGCTTGCTCTATGCTCGTGGCCGCTTCGAGTTGGCGCAGAACTACTGGCGCAGCGTCGATGTCGACGAGGCCATCGGCCTGCTTTCCGAATGGCCCGCTGACCGTCAGCGGCCCCCTGAGGCGAGCCTCTTGCTTGCCCTCGGCATCGCCTTGCACGGCGGTCCCGCCAACGCTGCGGAGATGATGGTCCGCGCGCCCCTTGCGGATCTGCGCATTGGCAATGTGGTGGCCTTGGACGCGTTGGCCGACGATGGTGGCAAGCTGGCTACCATGGCGGCCTTCGATGCTGCGCTCATCAAGCAGCTGTCGGCACCGGCCACGGCTAACGCCGACTATTGGCGCGACGTAGCAGCACGGTTTCGCAAGGCTGCGGGCTTGATGCAGGACGTGCACGACAAGGCCGATGCCGAGCAGCGCGCCAGCGAGGCAGATCAAACTGCCGCCGCCATCGAGCCGGGCGCTGGTGACTGACCGGCCGCGCAGACCCCAGCGATTGGAACATAGCGTGTCGTGGAGGAGCGCGATGTGCCGAGGTCTGCGCGGTCAGTGGGTTGTCAGGTGACGCCCAGATCTCTTGCACCCACCGTGCCGACTCGCCACGTCCAATGATCTCGGGAGGACCTCATGGTCCTGTGAACGCTCCTTCACACTAGCGGCGTGAAGCGGGCGACACGCTTCGCGTAGCCATGCTGAGGTCAGCCGATTACCATTGGGGGATCATGGTGCGTTCGGTCTTCGAAGTGGGCGAATCTTGGGTGGTGCTGCGTCGCTTGTGGCTGGGCGGCCGCGTCGCTGCGTTGTGCGCTCTTTGGAGCTGCGCCGCAGCGCCGCCGACCGAATCAGGGTCCCACTCTGTCTCAGCCGCCGGGAGCACTGCGGTCGAGGAGAAGGTGTCGGACGGCAAGTCCACGGTCACCGTGCTGTCCCGCCCAGGTGACGAGCGTCGCAAGCCGAAACCCGCCGTCGGCGCTACGCCACCCTTGACCGACGAGGTGTGTCAGCAGCGGCCGGCCTGCGCAGAGCGCGGCCTGTGTGCCGCCTCAGGCCAAGACTGTGTCGCGCGATCCTACGCGGACTGCGAGCGCATGACTGCCTGTGCAAGCGGTAAGTGTGCCTTCACCGCTGGACAGTGCCAGCCGGTACCTGATTGCAAGGACGCCCACGAGTGTGGTGTTCGGGGTCGGTGCCAAAATGACGGTGCTGGTTGCGTGGCGGGCGCGGTGGAGGACTGTCGTGGAGCGACCCTCTGCCCAAGCGACGGGCTCTGCAGCTTGGCCGACGGTGTCTGTGTCGCCCAGTTGCCTGGCGATTGCCGTCGTGCTGCGGCCTGTCTGAAGCAGGGGCGCTGTAGCCCCCGCAGTGGCGCTTGTGTGGCCCTGCGGGACAACGAGTGTCGCCGGTCAGAAGGTTGTCGGCGCGACGGCAAATGCTCTGCTCGTGGTGGCACTTGTGTGAAGAGCTGCCGGGAGTCGGAGGCCTGCGCGAATGGTGGTCGCTGCGGCGAGCCCCCGGCTGCCCGGGCGGGCGAGGCGAGTTGCATCGTCGTCTCCGATCAGGACTGCCAAAAGGCTGCCATTTGCGCTGAGCTCGGTCACTGCTCCATGGGACTCGCCAGGCGCTGTGAGGCGGGCGATGACGTCGAGTGTCGCCGGTCCCGGTTGTGTCGAGAACAGGGGCGCTGCACCGCTACGCGTGGTCGCTGTTGGCCTGGTTCGAAGGCAGAATGTGAACAATCCACCGTTGCGTGCAAACGAGAAGGACGGTGCAACCATGACGCGGGCCGCTGCGTCCGCTGAGTGGGTAAGGGGGTGAGTCACCGAAGACGAAGCACTCGAGGTAGCAAGTGAAGACAAGGCCAGCCAAAGGACAGAACCAAGCTCCAGAGCTCGACAACGCCGTGGCGTGGCTCAACGTCGATCGGCCGATCACCATGCGGGAGCTGCGCGGCTCGGTGGTGGTGCTCGATTTCTGGACTTACTGCTGCATCAACTGCATGCACGTGCTTCCGACGCTGCGGGAAATCGAGCACCGGCACCGAGCCGATCCGGTGATCGTCATCGGCGTGCATAGCGGCAAGTTCAACGCCGAGCGTGATCCCGACCGGATCCGCGAAGCGATTGGGCGCTATGGCGTCGAGCACCCCGTCGCGGTGGACGACGACATGACCATCTGGAGCCGCTATGGCATTCGCTCGTGGCCGTCCATCGTCGTCGTGCGGCCTGATGGGACCATCGCGGCGGTAGCGCCTGGGGAGCCTGAGCTCGAGGTCCTCGACGCGTTCATCACCCGAGAGCTCGCGGCCGCACGGACCGACGGTACCCTGGCCGCGGCGCCGCCGGACATCGACCTGGCGCCTCTCACCGATGCAACGCCGCTTCATTACCCAGGCAAGATCGATTTATTGCCTGACGGGCGGCTGGCCATCAGTGACAGCGGCCACCACCGGGTGTTGATCTGCGAGCGGGATGGCGAGGTGGTCATCACCGCCGGCAGCGGTTTGCGAGGCTGGGCCGACGGCCCGGTCGAGGAGGCGGCCTTCGACGATCCCCAGGGCATGTGTTGGTACGGCGGGGCCCTCTACGTGGCCGATACTCGCAACCACGCCATTCGTCGGGTGGACGTTTCGTCTGGCCAAGTGACCACCGTTGCAGGCAACACCGAGCTCGGCGTGAAGCCGCCAGCAGAGAGAGCTGCAGCGACCGAGGTGGCCCTACGATCGCCATGGGATCTATGTCTCGTGGGTGACGTCATCTACGTGGCCATGGCCGGCAGCCACCAGATCTGGCGCTTCTGGCCTGACGACGGTCAGATCGACGTCTACGCCGGTACGGGGATCGAGGCGCTGGTCGACGGAGAGGTGGAGCGCAGCGCCTGGGCTCAGCCATCAGGGCTCAGTGAGCGGGATGGCATCTTGTACGTTGCCGACAGCGAGACGAGCGCCATCCGGGCCATCGACTTGGAGCAGAACACGGTGCGCACGCTGGCCGGGCAGGGGCTCTTCGACTTCGGCGACGGCGAGGGCGAGGCCGACGGTCCCCTGCTGCAGCATTGTCTCGGTGTCGAGGCGACCGCCGAAGGCGTGCTCATTGCCGACACTTACAACGGCAAGATAAAGCTCTGGACTCCGAAGGAAGGCAGTGAGTTTGGCGCCATTGCAACGGTCTTCGAGGGCTTGAAAGAGCCGGCATCGGTGGCTCTCGCCAGTGACGGCACCTGGTTTGTGGCCGATACCAATGCCCATCGGATCGTTGAAATCGTCGACGGGCAGTTGCGGCAAATCAACCTTCGTGATGCGCCCCCGGCGCTGCGAGGTCCACTGACGCCGGTCAGTGCTCACGAGCCACCTCCCGTGCCGGTTGAGGGCTGGTTCACGACCCTGCTCAAGCTGCCTGCTGACGCGGGCCTCAAAGCTGGCGATGGCGGCGTGTTGCTCATCCTGCACACGCCGGAAGGTACCGAGCTGGCTGAAGGATCACCGATTCGCGTAGCCGCCGAGGTGTCCCGGCGCTCCGATCTGTTGATGTTGGTGCGGCCTGAGTTCAGCCTGGAGGCTCGCGGGGGACCGACTCAGATCATCCACGTTGAGGTTCGGGTCCTGTCGCCACCGGAGCCTCGCATCGAGGCCGAGCTGGTGGTCACTCTCGACTACGTGGCCTGTGAGGCTGGCGATGGTGCCAAATGTACCCCCGGACGGCTATTCGTGCGGGTGCCGGTGCGGCTGCTGTCCTGGGGGGGCAAGCGACAGCTCGAGTACGGCATCGAGCTGGCCAGCGTGCCAGATTGAGCGTAGGCAACAGCGGTGCCTGGCAGTAGTTTCGGACGCGCATTTCAGGTGACCACGGCCGGGGAATCCCACGGCCCCGGCAACGTGGTCATCGTCGATGGTTGCCCGCCGGGCATCGCGCTGTCCGTCGACGACTTGCGGCGAGACTTGCGGCGGCGCCGGCCAGGGCAGAGTCCCTTGGTGACGGCCCGCGACGAGGCTGACGAGCCGGAAATCTTGGCTGGGGTTTTCGAAGGCCGGACCACCGGTACGGCCATCGCCATCTTGGTGCGCAACACCGACGCGCGAAGCGATGATTATGCCGATTTACGGGGTGTCTACCGGCCGGGCCACGCTGACTATGGTTACCAGGTCAAGCTCGGGCACCGGGACCATCGTGGTGGCGGGCGCGGCAGCGCGCGGGAGACCGTCGCTCGTGTTGCCGCGGGCGCCATTGCCAGGAAGGTGATCGCCGAGGCCTTCGGTGGACAGGTGGTGGGCTATGTGCGGCAAGTGGGGGAGGTGATCGCCGAGGTTTCGGAGCCGGCCTCCGTCACCTGCGAGCAGGTCGAGACCCTTCCCAGCGGCGAGCCCAACCTGGTGCGCTGTCCCGACGCTGCCGCGGCGCAGCGCATGGTCGCGCTCATCGAGCAAGTGCGCGACGACGGCGACTCAATCGGAGGGGTGGCCGAGATCGTCGCCACTGGGGTCGTCGCCGGCCTCGGCGAGCCGGTGTTCGACAAGCTCAAGGCCGATCTCGGCAAGGCGCTGCTTAGCTTGCCTGCGGTGCTCGGCGTGGAATATGGCGTCGGCTTCGGTTGCGCCACCATGCGGGGCCGGCAGCACAACGACCGCTTCGTGGCCGCGAGTGATCCCGGCAGCGCTGAGCTGGCCATCGCCACACGGACCAATCGCCATGGCGGCATCCTCGGCGGCATCTCTACTGGGATGCCGCTGGTCGTGCGTGCCGCAGTCAAGCCCACCAGCAGCTTGCCCCATGAACAAGCGACGGTCACCGCGCAGGGCGAGCCGACTACCGTCGTGAGCCAAGGGCGCCACGACCCATGCCTGCTGCCCCGCTTCGTGCCGATGGCCGAGGCGATGGTCGCCATCGTGCTCGCCGACCACTACCTGCGCTGGCGTGGGCAGGTTGGCTCCTGCTAGTCATTCTGGGTCCAACCTGCAAATCGGCCTGGCTTTTGCTGGATCTTTCCCCGGTTGCGCTGCGCCGAGCTACCGTAAACGCGACAATGGGTCAGCTGCCTTCGCAAGCGGCAGGCCCACAAGACAGGAGGCAGCTATGCGCCATCAGGCTTCGGGCCAACGCCCTGCACCCCCAATGTCCCAGGGCGCGATGCCCGCGGATCGACTAACTAGGGAGATTGGCCTCCCCCGCACCGAGTGGACCGCGGATCGACTCGTCCGGTGGGTCTCAGACGCGGGCATTCATATCGTCAGCCTCATGCACATCGCTGGCGATGGCCAACTCAAAACCCTCGACTTCGTTCCAGGCTCCGAGAGCCACCTCCGAGACATCCTCCAGGCCGGCGAGCGTGCGGATGGTTCCAGTCTGTTCCCTGAACTCGCGATTCCCGCCGAGGCGTCTGACGTTTTGCTTCGCCCGCGGCTCGCCACCGCCTTCGTCGATCCTTTCTCACCGACGCCCACCCTCGCTATCCTCTGCGGTCACGCAAGCCGTGAAGGAACGCCACTGCCCGAGTCCCCCGACACCATCGTGCGGGCCGCCCACGCCCGGCTACAGGCCGAGGCTGGTACCGAGTTGCATGCCCTGACAGAGGTGGAGTACTTCCTCGGGGGGCCGTCCGTGGCCAGCGCCAGCGCCTGTCGAAGTGACTGCG
>Ga0164313_10004639_pt1 | contig 12195 bp, 9 predicted proteins | sample GuaBasSedimGuay4_FD_113735 | JGI IMG/M metagenome (GOLD analysis project Ga0164313, IMG submission 113735) | Subseafloor sediment microbial communities from Guaymas Basin, Gulf of California, Mexico - Guay4, Core 4569-4, 0-3 cm | ecosystem: Environmental > Aquatic > Marine > Hydrothermal vents >... | reverse complement strand
CCGTCCCCAAATGGTCTCCCTTGCGAACAAAAGGGTCGTTGTGCTCGGAACCGCGCATGCGGGTCCCCGCAAATCCCGACCCAATCTCAAATCCTTTGGTGGCCGGAATGGAAAGCATGGCGTGCGCCAAGAGGGCCTCCATCTTGTCGAACACAGGCTCTCCCAGGCCAGCCGGAACATTCCGGCAGACACAGGTAATCATACCGCCCAGGGAATTGCCCTGATCTTTAGCCTCCATAATAATGCCAGCCATGGCCTCGGCTGTCTCCGGGTGGGGGCAGCGCACTGCATGGCAATCCACATCCACACGGCTGATGTCAGCCCGGTCAAATGCCGGAGCATCCAACAATCCCACCGAACTGACCCAGGCCACAATATCGATGCCGGCTAAATGCCGGATCATTTTTTCGGCCACGGCCCCGGCTGCCACGCGTGCAATGGTCTCCCGGGCACTGGCCCGTCCGCCGCCGCTCGATGAGCGGGTGCCGTATTTGACCTGGTAGGTGTAATCGGCATGCGACGGCCGGGGAACCGACCGGAGGCTCTGGTAGTCCCCGGGCCGCTGGTCCTTGTTGGCCACGAAAAGCGTGATGGGTACCCCTAGGGTCTTGCCGTGCTCGACCCCCGACAATAGAGCCACCTTGTCCGCTTCGCCCCTGTCCGTCGTCAGATGACTCTGACCCGGACGCCGGCGGTCCAGTTGAACCTGGATATCTTCTTCCTGCAAAGCAATGCCCGCAGGATAGCCGTCGATCACCACGCCAACGCCCCTGCCGTGGGATTCACCAAAAGTGGTTACCTTCAATACCTGTCCAAAAGAACTAGACATATAGAATCACTCCAACATTTAGTTGTCATTCTCAAAATAGCTTCCAGAAAATATTTCCCGGATGATGGCATCCACGATCTTCACTGTGTCTTTGTTGTCCGTGTTAATGGACACATCCATAGCCCGCTCATAGAGAGGCGTCCTAGCCTTCAACACGTCAATAATTTCGTCATAAAGGCCCTTTGATGTCAAGGCCGGGCGCTGCTCATCCGTGTTATCATCCCGGTCCATGCGCTGTTGCACTGTTGGCGGGGACACCTTCAGCCACACCACGCGACCGCTTTTTTGCATTACCGCGACATTTGCGGAATCTATAATGGCCCCGCCGCCGGTGGCGATCACCGTGCCGTCCCGGGAGCATACTTCCTGGATCACCTCCTGTTCCAGCCGTCGGAAGCCTTCCCAGCCGTCCTCCTCGACAATATCTTTTACAGAACGGCCGTCCTTCTCCTTCAGCCGGTCGTCCGTGTCCACAAACGGCCACCCCAGTTTCCGGGCCAGGTGCTTCCCCACCGATGTTTTGCCCGAACAGCGGTAGCCTATCAGGATTATATTCATCATTACATTATTATGTTCATATGGCTAATTCATTGAACCGCTAAAACGCCAACTATCTAGAAGTCAGAAGACAGAAATCAGAGCCTTTGGCATTTAGTCTTCCGTCTCTGACACTGGTCAAGTCCTGATTAAAAGTTGTCACAATAAATGCTGTATAGCTTGGTGCCGGGTTACGTCCTCCGCTCCCTAACCTAACCGCTCGCTTCGCTCAAGCCAAGGACGCCAAGAAGATCTTTTTTTGTCGAATCGGGTGACTGCCAGTCTAAATAAACTAACAGGCAGATTACGATTCGACAAAACCTTCGACCCTGCGGGTAGCAAAATCCTAAATGTGATAAAATCCTTTGCGATCTTTGCGCGCAGTTAAAGATGGTCTCCGTCCTCTGGTTTTGGCCTTTCCGTCTTCGCGGTTCAAATGGTCCTTTTAAAGTACCCCGAATACTTCCCAAAAGTCGGGGAACGATTTTTCAACGCAACGCTCGTCGCGGATGATGACACCCGGCGTCACCAGCCCGGCCACGGCAAAACTCATGGCAATGCGGTGATCGTCATATGTGTCGATCTCAGCACCGTGCGGCCGGCCGCCCTCCACCACCAGACCATCTTCCGTGCAAGTCGCAGTTATGCCCATGCGGGTCAGTCCGTCGGCCACGGATGCCAGGCGGTCGCTCTCCTTGACCCTGAGGTGGGCTACGTTTCTGATCCGCGTGGTCCCGCGGGCGAATGCAGACACCACCGCCAGGGTGGGCACCATGTCCGGCATATCCGACATGTCCACGTCTATGGCGTTTAGCGATCCCCCAGTCAGCCGGAGTCCGTCTTCTTCCTGTTGGACCCGGCATCCCATGGCCTCAAACAGCTGCAGCAGCCGTATGTCGCCCTGCAGGGAATCCAACGTGACCCCCTCAACCTTGACCCCGGTTCCGGTGACGGCTGCCGCCGCCCAGAAATAGCCGGCCTGGGAGCAGTCCGGTTCGACAACATACCTTCCGGGACGATAGGCCTGGCCGCCTGCAACCTTGAAACAGGTGTATCCCGACCGTTCCACATGAATACCGAATTGCGCCATCACATGGACGGTCATGTCGATATAGGGCTTGGATACCGGCCCTTCGACAACCTCGATTTCAACACCCTTGCGGGTACACGGCGCAATCAGCAGGATGGCGGACAAATACTGGCTGCTGGTTCCGCAGCGCAGCTGCATGCTCCCGCCTATTGCAGAACCCCCGGTCACCGCCACGGGTGGGCATCCGTTGCCCTTCATTGACTGCACAGGTACATCGATCTGGCCGAGCCCCTCCAAAAGGTCATCAAGGGGCCGCGCCTGCATACGCCCGCTACCGGTCAGAACATATGTCCCTTTTCCCAGGGCAGCCAACGCTGTCAGAAGGCGCATGGACGTACCGGAATTCCCCAGAAATACGGGTTCCCCACTGGCATCAAAACGGCCGCTCATCCCTTTGATTGACAACCCCTGTCCGTTGTCTTCGATTTGCACACCCATTTGCTTCAGAGCCTTGATGGTAAAACGCGTATCATCGCTCTTAAGGCAGTTGTGCACCGTGCACGTTCCGTTTGAAAGTGCCGCTGCCATCAGCATCCGGTGAGAATAGCTCTTGGACCCGGGCACGCTGACCGTACAGGGTTGGACAAGATGGGGTTTTATCTCAATACTGCTCAATATGAATATTCCTGATAATAGATTCGGTTGGGGCTATTCAGCTGTTCGAGCACTGCCTCGCGCATGACATCCACCGGCGCCTCCAGGCCGGTCCACAATTCGAACTGGCGGGCCCCCTGCAGCACAAACATGGTCAGCCCGTCAATGGTCCGGCTTCCCGCTGCCCGGGCCTGCTTCAAAAATTCGGTTTTAAGGGGCGTGTAAACAATGTCCATCACCAGCATCCCCCGGCGGAATATACGCTTCGAAACCGGCATATCGCCGATGCCGGGGTGCATGCCCACAGGTGTCGTGTTGACGAGAATGTCGGCCTCCAGCTCGCCGGCCTTGTCCAGCGGCACGAAAACCGCGGACAGATCCCGGGCCAGTTGTTCGCCTTTTTCAGCGGAACGGTTTACCACGGTCACCTTGCCGCCGGCATCCACGATCCCCCAGCCGATGGCCCGCGCAGCCCCGCCCGCGCCGATAATGGCAATGTCCTTGCCTTTGATATCCGTATGCTGCACCAGGGCACTGACAGCCCCAAAGCAGTCGGTGTTACAACCAATGAGGATCCCGTCCGCATTCACAATGGTGTTGACCGCCTTGATACGCTCTGCCAGGGGGTCCAGACGGTCGAGATATTTCATTACCCCGACCTTGTGCGGCAGGGTGACGCTGATGCCTCTGATGCCCAGCGTTCTTATGGCCATGACCGCCGGTTCGATCTTTTCCACGTGAAAGGGAAGATACACGCCATTGTACCCCGTGCAGGCAAACGCTTGGTTGTGCATGACCGGGCTCAGGCTGTGGGCCACGGGATTCCCGAACACACCGAACAGCTCGGTGGGGTTGTTTTTCTGCGTGCTGTTGTTTTTATCCAAAACAATCAAGTCCTGATCAAAAGTTGTCACTATCACCTGGTTTCGGGTGTCTGGTTTCAGGTTTCGGTTTACTTTCTGAGATGTTCTTCCGGCCACTGACGACAGACTACCGTCAACTCACCTTCTTACCTTCTGATGTTCTGGCCTCTGTCCTCTGTCCTCTGGGGCTCTGGTCTCTGTGGCTCTGTCCTCTGGGCCTCAGTCCTCCGTCCTCTGGGGCTCTGGAGTTCTGGAGTTCTGGGGCTCTGGTATTCTGGTATTAAAGGCGCTTGACGACATCGGCCAGTTCTTGCAGACTCACATCCTGAACCAATGCCTGGCCCAACCCGTCGGCCAGCACGAACTTGATGCTGTCGCCCTGCCGTTTTTTGTCCTTTTGCATGGCATCCAGCACAGCCTGCTTGTCCACCTCCATGCGGACCGGGAGCCCCAGGCTTTTCAATAAAGCAACGATTCTACCCTGCTCGTCAGGGTGCAGCAGCCCCTTTTCCACGGAAAGGGCCCCGGCGATCACCATGCCCAGGCTAACGGCTTCCCCATGGCGCAGGCCAGCGGTTTTTTCGATGGCATGGCCGAAGGTGTGGCCGAAATTGAGTTTGCGGCGCTCGCCCTGTTCCCTTTCATCTTGTTCGACGACCCCGGCCTTGATGTCCACGGATTCAAAAACCAGGCGCTGGATCACCGACCGCTCCAGGACCAGGGCCTTTGGGCTGTTCTGCTCGAGAAAGGCGAACATGTCCGCATCGGCAATGATGGCGTGCTTGACGATTTCGGCAAACCCGCAGGCAATCTCCTTTGCCGGGAGTGTTTCCAAAAGGGCTGGGTCACAAATCACAAACCCGGGCTGGTTGAACACCCCCACCATATTTTTGTAGCCGCCGAAATTCACGCCGGTCTTGCCCCCGACGCTGGCATCCACCTGGGCCAGGAGTGTTGTGGACACATACCCGAAATCTACGCCCCTGAGGTAAAGTGAAGCCGCAAACCCGGTAGTGTCGCAGACAATACCCCCACCGATTCCGACAATGAAGACCGACCGATCTGCTTCCATCTCAATCAGTCGATGAAAAATGTGTTCAAGGGTCGCCAGGGTTTTGATCTTCTCACCAATTCCGATGGATATCACGTCGCCAGACGGAAACCGCTTCCCGTACAGGTCCCGGACAACGCTGTCGGTAATGATGATGATGCGCCTGTTCTCAGGAACATAATGTTTCAGATTATCCAGGGACTCGCCTACGTGGATATCCGACTGCCCCCGGCCTCCCTGTATGCTGAGCGTTTTCACCAGAGGGGCTCCTGAATTTTATCCAAGGGTTTCATTCCTGCCGGACCGCCGTAGGTCAGCGTACTGTGCCGCAGGCGCCCCAGTTTTTCATGGGCGTAGCGGACCAGCTTCTCCGTGGTTTCCCAGGAGATGCACTCATCGGTGATGGACACACCATATTTTAACTGGTCAAGGTCTTTTGAAAATTTCTGGTTGCCCTCGTGCAGATGGCTTTCCAGCATCATGCCGACAATGGCATCGTTGCCGTTGATATACTGGTCCACGATATTTTTCCACACAATGGCCTGGCCCTGGTATTTCTTTTTGGAATTGGCATGCGAGCAGTCCACCATGATCCCTTCGGGCAAATTTTTCCCGGCCAGTTCCAGGCGGGCTTCCTCGATGCTCAGGGCATCGTAATTGGGCCGCCGGCCGCCCCTCAAGACGATGTGGCCTGTCTGGTTGCCATTGGTATTGACCACACAGGTCTGACCCTCCTGGTCGATTCCCAGAAAACTCTGGGGCGCCCTGGCAGCCACCATGGCATTGATCGCCGTGCTGAGATTGCCGTCGGTGGCATTTTTAAACCCCACGGCCATGGACAATCCACTGGCCATTTCACGATGGGTTTGTGATTCAGTGGTCCGCGCACCAATGGCGGCCCAGCTCACCAGGTCGTCAACATACTGCGGTGTGATTGTCTCTAAAAGTTCGGTGGCAGCCGGCAGCCCCATTTCATTGATCTGCAAAAGGAGTTTGCGTGCCCTGCGCAGCCCGGTCTGAATGTCGCAACTGCCGTCCATGTGGGGGTCGTTGATCAGGCCCTTCCACCCCACGGATGTCCGCGGCTTTTCAAAGTAGACCCGCATCACCACGAGCAGCGACTTTTCGACTTTTTTTCGCAGTGCGTTCAAACGCTCCGCGTATTCGAGGGCGGAGTTTTCATCGTGGATGGAGCAAGGGCCGACGATCACGAGCAGGCGTTGGTCCTCCCCCTTGAGAATGCTCTCAAGCCCCTGGCGGCCGACAAGGACGGTGTTGCTGGCTGCCGCAGTCATGGGTAGCTCTTCTTTCATGGCCCTGGGCGCCACCAAAGGAATGTACCCGCCAATTCTTAAATCGGTAATCTGCTGCATTTTTTCCGTTTCCCTTTCACTTATGTTAATTTCCAAATTTTCATGCCCAACCTCAGAAAGATCTTATGAACATGAACAGTGATTGCCCCACGAACTGTGGTGCCTAGTCGAGCATGAAAATTTGATAGAGACGGAAAAGGCCGTGGGATATTCCCGCGGCCTGCAAAAAAAAAGCCGCGGGCTTTTTCTGCCCACGGCTTTTGCGCTCTATGCTTTATACGTTTATCTCAGCGCACCCCAGGCAGACCGGTCCCGTAATAAAACCAGTAATAATAAGAATAGTTGCCTGAGTATATGTTCTTCACCGAGATTCCTCAATATCTTTAAATTTTCTGCCGGTCTACAGCAATCATCCGCCCATGTCAAGGCTTTTTCCATTAGACACCGGAATAGATCAGCTCTATCCAGCGATCCCCCACAATTGTTTGGCAATCATCCGAAATGAATTCGATCCTGATGCGACAAAAGAGGGTTCAAGGAATGTCACGAGCATCCTCCAACGGTTCGAATTCACATCGCATCAGGAAGCATCCACCCTCATGGGGAATAAGCGCATGCGGTTTCACTTCTATTTTTTCAACGACCTCAAACCCGCAGTGTCGGTACAGATGCTGAGCATTGGTATTGTCTGCAAAAACAATCAGGCTCAACAGGTTGAAACCGGCATTTATGGCTTTCTGTTTTGTTAGAACGATTAGTTGGTTACCGATACCTTGGCCACGACAACCTTCATCCACGCACAGAGCATCCAAAAGCAGGCTGTTTTCTACACGAGCAGAAAATAACTGCTTTAAATGTTCCAATCTATCTGCCGGAAAAAACGCCTCCATCTCCTCCGTTATCCTGTGGTGGTTTGAAGGTATCGAAAGTGCTCCCCCGACCAATTTGCCCTCTTTTTCAGCAACTATCGTATTCTCATAAGAACGAGAAGATTCCTCGTTTTCCAAAATCTTTTGCTCGACCTCAACCGGCGTCATGCCGGGAATCAATTCGTGATATAGAAACTCTATGATGCCACCTGCAGCTATACTGACAAATTCAGCCAAGGTCGCGCAATCTTCTTTGCGGCCATTACGATAGGCTATGTCCATGCTAGGCCTCCCAAACTGAATAGCGTGTATAGAAATTAACGTCCTTCCAATGTTTCGCGAAGTTTCCTTTTCAATATTTTCCCCGTGGGTGTGCGCGGGATATCTTCCATGAAAATGATGGTAGATGGTATTTTATAGGATGCCAATTTATCTTTGCAGTATTGTTGAATTTCCGTTTCTGTTGCCTTTTCCCCATCGTAAAGGACAATGAATGCGGCAACGCTTTCGCCCAGCTCCTTATCATGTTTTCCCACCACTGCAGCATCCATAATCGCCGGCATGGTATTGAGCGCTTCCTCTATTTCGGCAGGATAGATATTTACGCCCCCACGGATGATCATATCCTTGACACGATCGACAATGAAGACATAGCCGTCTTTATCACGAATGGCGACGTCACCGGCTGTCAAGAACTTGTCCATATAGGCTTCTTTGGTAGCGCTTTCATTCTTGTAATAGCCATCCATCATAATGGCATTATACACATACAGCACACCCCGTTCCCCATCAGGCAACTCATCACCCATCACGTCAACTATTTTTAGTTCATTGTCGGCAAAGGCCTTACCCACACTGGAAGGTCGCTGACGCATCTCCTCCGGGGTGATAAACGTATTAAGGCCGGTTTCCGTGGAACCGTAATATTCATACAAACAAGGACCATATCTATCGAGGAAGGCCAGCTTGTATTCCGGGAACAGCGGTGCCGCGCCACAGACCGCCGACCGCATACTGGTGAGGTCAAGGCTTTTGCTGAAATCTTCGGAAACGTTCAGCAAGCGGGTGACCATGGTAGGCACCAAGTGGGTGGAGGTTACCTTGTATTTCTCCACGAGTTCAAGAAATTGTTCAGGATCGAAACGCGGCTGGTAAACAGTGGTACCGCCTAAAATACCAGTCACAGTGGCAAAGTATGATGGCGCAGAGTGATAAAGAGGGCAGCAGACCAGATGGACCTCATCTGGAACCATTTTAAGAAAACTGATGGACGTGAACAGGTAGTCCAGTACACCGGGCCGATTGACAAAGTCCGTACTGCGTGCTGCTCCTTTCGGCCTGCCGGTGGTTCCTGACGTGTAAATCATGGCATTGCCGGCATTTTTGGCAGGCGGCAAACCGTCAAGATCCATTTCCACGGAATCATCAAACAGGCTTTCAAATTCCAGGGAACCTTCGGCTGCCGGGCCGCCAAAAGCAATAAAGCCGTCAGGCAGCACTTTTTTATATTTATCCTTGTACGGGAGAATGCGGTCGGCAAACTCATGCCAGAAAATAATTGCTTTAGAATCAGAGTTGTCCACAATATATTCTATTTCCGGGGGTTGCATCATAAATCCTACACTGACCAGTCCCACTTCCAGGTACACCAGTGAGTTGGCAACTTCTGAGCATTCCGGCATATTGTATGACATCATAGCAATCTGGTCTCCGGGGCGTATGCCCAGTTTGTAAAGATTTTTAGCAAGTGTCCGTGCTCTTTTGCGCAATTCGCCATAGGTGAAGGATCGTTCCAACCCGATGATGGCGGTTTTGTCCGGATGATTGCCGGCATGGATCTCAAGGAAATTAGTAGGCTTGGACCTAGTTTGCTCGTCGTTCATACCCCCTCCTTTTCTGTGGTCATTAGTTGACAACTATCATTCTGTAAATATGACTGAAAGAAGATGCTACGTTCTCAAAAGGCAGGCAAAGACCCATCCCACCCTGAACCTCGTAGATGCGCCACCAGGATGTGATGGGTGTCTTCTGCATCGGGACAGGTGATATTCGGATGCGATATAAGAGAGTTACTCGATTTATGGAAGTAGGTCAATACCGGATTGCTGCCCTCGGTCTGAATCCCATACAACTACGCGGCTTGTCCTGCAGTATTCGTTTTACCATCGGGACAGACAACGGCGTATGTATTTTTCAATTTATTATTACTTCATCATATTCAGATAATTTGATGAACGACAACGCTTTTTATCTATTTTATACGCCCAAGGCACCAACGGGAATAACAGCCACGCCATCCTTTCGCATATATCCGTAACCGGTGCCAACAATGACCCCAAGCAAGGCTGATGACACATACGAACCTTCGGATTAACAAATTCAATCAACGCATATTACCCGTTGCAGCAACAATTAGACTTCACATGGATTATGTCAACTATCTGTTTTTACATATATTTTGAACTATGTTACAAAGTCATAACCTGAGTGGAATCACCGGGGTCGATCAAGCCATTTGTTTTCACTGAGGCCAATGATCGAAGGTTTGAAATTGAAACCTTCGCAGGGTTCAATTTAATCAAGAATGGCAAAAACATTTATGCAATTCTCTATGAAGGATTATGAGGTAACCTATCTGGTAAAGGACTAATTATTGAAATAGAAAATCTCCGAAAAGTGCTACTTTGATTTTCTTCCAAACGGAATTCCAAGTTTTTTCATTCTTGTTCTCAATGTGCTAGGATGAATACTGAGCAATTCTGCAGCTCCTCCGGCCCCTTCAACTCTACCATTGGTTTGCGTCAGCACATGCTGGATATATTCGGCAACCACATCATTTAAAGGGAAAATGGCTTCAGGCCGATCAGGATGCTGATTTTTTTGAGATATGTTTTGAACTCTCGATAAAGTCTTGAACGTCAACAATTGTTCGCCACTCTTTACCTGGCTTTGAATAAGTTCTCGTTCCACCAGGTTTTCCAATTCTCTAACATTTCCCGGCCAGGCGTACGCCTGAAGAAGTTTCATACTGCCCGATGCCAATCTTGGTAAATTCCAGACATTTATTTCTTTGGCTTTTTTTTCAATGAAGTAGCTGACAAGGGCGGGGATGTCCTCTGTCCGTTGGCGTAAGGGCGGTATCATTATAGGAAAGACATTCAGACGAAACCACAAGTCTTCCCGAAATTTTCCCGACAAAACCATTTCTTCCAGGTTTCGATGCGTTGCACTGATGATACGGATATCAATAGGGATCGGTTCGCTACCGCCCACCCGTTCAATCTCATGTTGCTGCAGAACTCTCAGGAGTCTAATCTGGGCCGCCGGTGGCAGTTCACCGATTTCGTCCAGGAAGATTGTCCCTAGGTTGGCTCTTTCGAATCGGCCGCGCCGCTGGGAGACCGCACCGGTAAATGCTCCTTTTTCATGCCCAAAAAGTTCGCTATCGACCAGACTATCCGGGATTGCGCCGCAGTTCACCTTGACAAAAGGCTTATCCTTTCGATTTGAGCTTTCATGTATGGCATTAGCCACAACTTCTTTACCGACGCCGGTTTCACCTATCAATAGCACCGGACTGCTCAGGGGCGAAACCTGGCGTACCATCTTCATGGTATTTTTCAAACCGAAATCAGCACCTATTATCTGGTCCCCTGTCACCGTAAGGAGTTCTCTGCGCAGAAAGCGATTTTCGTCTGCCAGAAGATCCCGAAGTCGCGATATTTCATGGTACTGAAGAATATTGGATGTAGCAATAGCCAGCGGTTCGTGGAGCAAAGAAATCAGATGGGCATGTGCATCTGTGTATTGATGTTTCCCGTCTGCTGACAACATCAGGGCACCGAGCCTTTTTTGTTCGAGTTCCAAGTCCATCTGGATGTGCGATGAGTCTTCCGGATAGATGCTAAGCAAAACCTTTTGATTCTCTTCATCTTCAAGCAGGATATCATTGATAATATGGGTCTGAGGCTCTTGCGACCATCTTTTCCGGGCCCATTCACCAGCTTCTTTTGAAAATGGGATAGTGTCAGTGGATCGTTTCGAATGATCGTGCCCGACCCAAGCAAGAATTCGACCGATGTTCATTCCCGGGTCGTAAAGCCCCAGTCCTATGCCCGTTACCGGTATGTAGGTCTGTAAATAGTCCATCAGTCTCTTTAGTGCCATATCCACATTCAAGCTGCTGCAGATGAGTAAAGCAGCTTCCCGAAAAAATTTATTTTCATCTGTCATTTGTTATGTCCCCATCAGGTTTTCTATCTATTTCTTTTCTAGGCTTTTAAAGAAGAAAGTTCGCGGTTTTATGGATTTGAACATTTATTTTTTCAATTACCCTGTATTAATCCCAGTAATATGTAGAAGACAGCTACTGTATATAGCGGTTTCTTATCATTTCTGTCAAATACAATAGTTGAACTGCGCTATAAAGTAGTTTGCCATCTATGATATTTTTAACTGCCTGTATTTAAAGAATTAATAACTTTGGCATGATTCTGGCTATGTATCCTGCCAATACATCAACTATCATATTTGAATATAGCTGAAAGGTCGGGGAGAAAATAAAATGGAATGGTTTGAAATTATTCATATCCGGTTATTTTCCGAGAGGGACAGGCAAGTGGCTGTGAACGCCTTTTCGCAACTGGGTCTTCCAGATTTCAAAGGAGCGGTCAAAAGCATGAAACTCCTGCAGGATGTTGTGCTGGAAACCGATCTCAGGATTATGATTCAATGGCAGGGAAAAACCATCGAAAAGGCCAAAAGCGAGTTGGGGATGCAGTTGGCAGCAGCTTTTGCCGAGTACGGACGAATTCATCATATCGTTTGTAAAGAATGCACTACCATCAATAGGGAGTAAACTATGAATAAAACGCCTTTTTCAGACAAAAAAATCGGCCTGCTGATCGTTGTTCTTGTTGTTGTTATAGTTTCCGGTATCGGTTTTTTTGTCTTGCACAGTGAAAATGGTGCCAATGCAATACCGGTCCAGCAACAACCTGTCCGGCCGGTCAAGGTTATGGAACTGAGCGAAACGACCCACAGTGAAAT
>Ga0164313_10004638_pt1 | contig 12195 bp, 9 predicted proteins | sample GuaBasSedimGuay4_FD_113735 | JGI IMG/M metagenome (GOLD analysis project Ga0164313, IMG submission 113735) | Subseafloor sediment microbial communities from Guaymas Basin, Gulf of California, Mexico - Guay4, Core 4569-4, 0-3 cm | ecosystem: Environmental > Aquatic > Marine > Hydrothermal vents >... | reverse complement strand
TCCCAGCGAAAGGTGATGTCAGAGAACTGCTCGCGTTTTACGATCTGGTACATCGCCGCTCCTGAACCGCGCGGAATCGATGTGCCCGCGTTTGGCGAATCATACATAGCCCCCCCGGGGCTTCTTTGCTGTGAGACTTCGGTGGATTCTCCTCGTTCCGGCGCGCCGGCACGATGACCACTCGGCGCGCCTTCAATCGAGGGGAATCGGCACCACCTCGGTCACGAGGCCCGCATCCCAGAGCGCGCAGATGGCTTGGTTGTACGCCACGACGCTCATGCCATCGCAGATAGAGTCCTCTTGCCCGTAGCGACAGCTCACCGATTCGTCATCACACGGCGGCAGCGCCGTCCCGCAGCGAAGGGTCGGCACCAGCGCTTGGGCCTCGTCCTCGCGTCCGGCGAAAACGCAGAAGCCGACATCGGGGGCGGCCCGGCACAGGGGCCCGTCGTAGAGCACGGGGGACGAACACAGCCCGGCGTCCGAGCCCGTGTCCGGCTGCGCGTCATCCCCGGCATCCCCGGCATCCCCGGCATCCCCGGCGTCCGCCGCCCCGTCGACCGAGGCATCCCGCGTGTGGGACTGGGAGCAGTCGCATCCGGAGATGCAGAGAGCGAAGACGAAGAGATAGCGGACGCTGGTCATGGTCTCGTCCTCACCCTTCGCAGGCTGCCACGGCGTCGGCGGCCCACTCGTCGAGGCGCCCGAGGTCGGCCATCAAATCGAGGGCGACGTAGCGGCCGCGGATCTGCCGGCAGACCTGGACGGTGTGGACGGCGTGCTCGGGGGTGACGCCCAGCTTGGTCGGCCGGTCGGCGGCGCCCGCGGCGGCGAGGGCGTCGCTGATTTCTCGGGCCGGGATGAGCAGCAGTGAGAGGGCATCCTGGACTTCGGGCCAGCGGTCACGGACGGCGGCGATTTCGTCCCGGAGCGCTTGCCCGTGGCGCTGCTTTTGGGCGAACTGCTCAGAGACCTCGCCGATGACGTCGTCGGTGAGGTGCGGATGCTGGGCGGCGACGCGCGCGGGGTCGATGGGGCCGGGGCGTTTGGCGGCGCAGGCGTCGGGGTCGATGTCCGAGGCGTCGAGCTCGAGGAGGCGTTCGAAGAGCATGGCGGAGATGCGGGTGGCGACGCCGACCTGGGCGCCGTGGAGGCCGAAGAGCTCCTGCCCCTGGCAGTGCTGCTCCATGTCCCAGTAGTGGCTGACGAGGTGCTCTCCGCCGGATGCGGGGGCCGAGGTGCCGGCGAGGGCCATGGTGAAGCCCGACAGCACGATGGTGCGCGTCAGAGTTCCGATGGCCTCGGGCTCGGCCTTGCCGACGCCGGCCGCTTGGCTGATGAGCTGAGTGTAGGCGTCGTCGAGGAGCTGGGCCGGCCGCTCGTGGAACTCCACGCCGCGGACGAGATGGCTGAGCATCCAGTCGGCGGTGCTGAAGGGCTTGGAGAGCAGGTCGCCGAAGCCCGCCTGGTTCAGGTACGCGGGGGCGGCGGCGACCACGTCGAGGTCGGCGAAGATCGCTTCGGCCTGGGAGGTGGGAAGGGTGCGCTTGACGCCGCGGGAGAGCACGGCGGCGATGGCAGAGGTGTAGCCGTTCATGCTCGCGGCGGTGGCGAAGCCCTGGAAGCGCCGCCCCGCGCGGTGGCTGGCCATCTTCACGATGTCGGTCACCGTCCCCGCGCCAACGGCCACGGGGTTCAACGCGTCGTTGGCTCGCAGGCGGGTCTCGAGCTCGCCGATGAGGTGGTCGTCGCACACCAGGTGCGCGTCGCCGTCTCCAGGGCTGAGCACCAGCGTCTCGACGTCGGCCCCGACGGCCTGGAGCGCCGCGACGACCTTCTCGCCGGCTGCGGCGAAGGTGTGGGCATCGCATACGACCAGGTGGCGCCGGGCGGGGTGCTGGGCGTGGAGCCACGCGGTGGCCTCGTCGATGATCCCCCGGCCCACTAGGAGGTGGGCCAAGCGCGCGCTGTCCCCGCGGCCTTCGTCCACCAGAGACTGCAAAAGCACGTCGATCGTTGGCTCGTTCACGGCGTCAGCCTACACGATCGCCCACCCGTGCGTCCCCTCAGATTGCTGCTCGTTGTCCTCGCCAGGGGATGCTAGGACCCGTCCGAAGTAACGCTCTGAAGGAGTTGCCGTGAACAGGATCATCATCTGCACCGCCCTTGCGCTCACGGGCTCGCTGCTCGCCTGCGACGAAGGCAGCACCGACACCGCCGCCGCCGCCGAAGGACAAGGAGAAGAGCCCAGCGCCCCGGTGGCCGCGCCCCCCCTCGCCGAGGCGCCCCCCGCCGCCGCCCACGCAGCGCCCCCCGCCGCCGCCCACGCAGCGCCAGGTCAGGGAGGTCAGGACGTCATTCGCGGGACGGTCACCGAGACCATGAACTCCGCCGGCTACACCTACCTGCTCATCGACAGCGGCAGTGGTCCCGTCTGGGCCGCCGCGTCGGAGATGACCGTCGCCGTCGGCGACCAGGTCGAAGTCGCCGGTGGCTCGATGATGGCCAACTTCACCAGCCGCACCTTGGATCGCACCTTCGAGCAGATCCTCTTCACCTCGAATGCCCGCGTCCTCGGCGCGAATGCCGGCGACGCGCCGCCTGCCGCCGCACACCCCGGTGGCGATGCGCCCGCGCTTCCGGCCGGGCACCCGTAGGCGACCGCCGGCGGCGCCGCCCGCCTATTCCGAGCCACTCGACATCGCCTGCGCAGGGGCCAAACCGCCACCGGCCGGGTCGAGAGGGCTAGGCCGATCCCCGGGCGGTGCGTGATCGGCTATGGCGACGGTGCGGCCGAACCACCAGCTCGCCGCGAGGGAGCTGAAGAGCATGACGAAGCCTGCGCCGATGCACGTCGCTCCCCACTCGAGGGCCGTCGTCGGTTCGGGGACCCATCCGCGCTGCCCCGTCAGATGGACGACCACTGGAACGAGCGGCGCGAGGAGCATCGGTCGGTGCCATCGCCGAGAGGCCGCGAGCAACGCGACGCCGACGAGGGCATCGAGCCACAGGTGATGTTCGGGAAGCGCGCCACCGGTCCACCCGGCGCTCCAGACCGCGAGGTAGAGGGCGAGGGCGGTGCCGACGAAGAGGCGAGGCCTCGCGTTCGGTCGCAGGTCGTGGACCATGACCATGGATGTAGAGTGCAGCGGGTCGTAGCTCCGATAGGGGGGGGCACGACGTGGCTCTACGATGCGCGTCCTGTGCTCTAGCCGTGCCCGCGTTGCCGCGAGGAAGAGCGTCATCGCGGCCATGAGGGCGACGACCCAGGTCTCATGTGGCGCGATCCACATCACGGCGAGGACGGTCAGGCTGACGGATAGCCATACGAGCGATTCCCGCCGCGCGTAACGCGCCGCCACCAGCGGTACCGCCGCGGGGGCGATGCCGAAGCCGAAGCCGAAGTGATACGACGATGACCAGAATAGAGCATGGCCAAGCGCGAGCACCGCCAAGAGCGCCCAAGCGCCGTGAACGCACCTGCGTCCGCGAACGTCCCAACCGACCGCGCTCTCTACGTTGCGCGTGGTCCAGGCAGCCGTGGTGCCGAGCCCGAAGAGCCAGAGGGCGACGAGAATCGACCTCGTGCCCGGTTCGACGACTCGAAATACGTGGGGCAGGACGGCGAGCCCGAGGGCACCGAGCGCTGCGACGAGGACGGCGGAGCGTGAGAAGCGGAGCTCGAGGGCGCGGCCGAGCAAGTAGAGCTTTGCGAAGAACAGGAGCAGCCAGGCTCCCGATGCCACCATGCCCGTGAGACCGAGGTACGAGCACGTTTCGACGTGCAGCATCAGGTCTCCTTGAAAGAGAACGGCGAGCAGGCCGAGCATGGCGGCGGGGCGCCGGTGACCAAGGCGCACGAGGAACGCTGCGCCTCCAATCAGCGCGAAGGCATAGAGCTCCGCAATCGCGGGTGTACCGAAGTGTGCCCACACCGAGTCTCCCGTGGATACCTCGTACGACACCAGCGTGAGCCCCCCGAATACGAGGGCCGCGCTCAGCAGGTACATCGGGTTGTACTCGACCAACCAACGGTGAAGGAGCGCGTTCAAGCGCGTGCCCTCCGACGGCGCGGGCGGTACTCCTTCGGTCTCCCCTGCGAATTCTTGCATGCGTCTTCTCCCGGCGACGCTCCCTCGGTGACGCCGCAGAGGGCGCTAGTGCAACTCCGGTGCCACGGCCTCTTCGCACACGAACCCGAGATCAGAGCCGTTCGGCGACGTCATCGGATGTCAACGTGGACACTTCGGACCCGGCATCTCTGCCGAAATGTCAAAGGGGCATCCTCGGGGAAACGATCCGGGGCAAGAGCAGATCGTGGTGCGGCCCGACGAGGCCGCCTTCGGTGCCCTGACGGCTCCGGCACCCGCTCGGACGTGATTCGGCCCGTTCTGCCGGTGATTGTGGACGCCTCGCTCTGGAGCGCTGGCGCGCTCGGCTTTCAGGGCTAGTAGATGAGGGTGCATCTCGGGATCGACGTCGGCTCGACCACGGTCAAGGTCGTGGTCCTGGCCCCCGGGGGGGAAGAGGTGCACCGCCGTTGCGAGCGGCACCGGGGGCGGGCCGACGAGGTGCTCGACCGGCTGCTCTTCGAGGTCAGGGCGCGCCACGACATCTCGACGACCGGTGTGACCGGAGCCATCGGCGCACACCTCGCCCCGAAGCTCGGCGCCGTCCCGGTCCACGAGGTCCACGCCGTGGTGCTGGCGACCCGGGAGCTCGAAGAGTCGCCGCGCACCATCGTCGAGCTCGGGGGCCAGGATGCCAAGCTGGTCCTCCTCGGCACCGGGACCGGCGCCGACGACATGCAGATGAACGACCGTTGCGCTGCGGGCACCGGCGCAACCATCGACCGCATCGCCCATCGCCTCGGTCTCGACTCACCGCAGCTCGCATCGTGCGGCCTCACGGGCGATCTTTCGGTCGCGGCCAAGTGCGGTGTCTTCGCCGAGACCGACGTCGTGAACCTCGTCAAGGGCGGGGCCTCTTGGTCGGATGCCATGAGCGCCCTCGCTCGCGCCATCGTCGTCCAGAACCTCGCGGTGCTGGCCCGGGGCCGGCTGCTCCGGCCGCCGGTGCTGCTCCTCGGCGGCCCCCACGCGCACCTGCCGTTCCTCGCTGCGGCCTGGCGAGAGCTGCTCGGGGAACTCTGGATCGAGCGCGGCGTGAGCCCCGGCCCCGTAGTCGTACCGGAGGGCGCCGAGCTCTTCGCAGCGCGGGGTGCCGCGCTCCATGCGGCGCATGGGGGGCGCCCCTTGGCGCGGGTGAGTGGCGTCATCGGGGGGGAGCGGAGCGCTGGGCCACTCATGCCCGATCGGGCCCGTCGCCCAGACCTCGACGCGCTTCGCCCCGCGGCTCCGAAGGCAGCGCTGAGGGGTGGGCCCGTCAAGGTGCACATCGGGGTCGACTCGGGGTCGACGACGGCGAAGGTCGTTCTCCTCGACGAGGCTGGTGAGCCCCTGGCACAGAGCTATGGCGTCTCCGAGCAGAACCCGGTGCTCGACGTGCGCGCCCGACTCCTGGACATCGACCGAGAGGCCGCGAGTGTCGGGGCGGTCCTCGAAGTGCTCTCGGTCGGGGTGACGGGCTACGGCGCCGAGCTGGTGGGGCCGGCCATCGGCGCCGATGTGCGCCCCGTCGAGACGGTCGCCCACGCCGCAGCGGCGGCCTCCGCCATGCCGGGGGTCGAGGTCGTGGTCGACGTGGGCGGCACCGACGTCAAGGTGATGTGCCTCGATGGCGAAGAGGTGACGAGCTTTCACGTTTCGAACCAATGCTCCGCCGGCCATGGCGCTTTCCTCGCCGCCGCGGCCGAGGACCTCGCCGTGCCCCTCGGCGAGTACGCGGAACACGCGTTCCGGGCAGAGCGCGCCCCGCGCTTCACCGTCGGCTGCAGCGTCTTCATGGATACCGACCGCGTGACCTTCCAGCGTGATGGCTATACGACCGAGGAAATCCTCGCCGGCCTCGCCCGGGCGCTCCCCCACAACGTCTGGGAGTTCATCGTGCCCGAGCCGCCCGAACGCCTCGGGCGCCGCTTCCTCCTCACCGGGGGGGCCCAGCGGAACCTCGCTTCGGCGTGGGCCCATGCCCTCTATCTCCGAGAGCGTGTTCCAGGCGCGGACGTGCAAGTGCACCCTCAACCCGGGCTCGCGGGTGCCATCGGCGCCGCCCTGATCGCCAGGCGCCACCACCGTTCCACCGGGGCGCCGTCCGGCTTCGTCGGCATGGGGCGCCTTGCCGACGTGAAGGTCGAAGTCCGGCGCGACGAGACGACGCGCTGCACACGCTGCGAACTCGAATGCGAGCGCAGCATCGTCGAGCTCGAGAGGCCTCCCCGCCCATCGGCTTCGCTGGTGGTCGGCAACACCTGTGAGCGCGGCGCCGACGTCTCGGCTTCGAAGAAACGCTCGGCGAGGCACGCGCCGGACCTCCTCGCCGAGGAGGCGTCGCGCCTCTTTCGGCCGCTGCTGCCTCCGCCCCCTCGCTCCCCCAGCTCCTTTGGACCACCGAGCACTTCGGCCTCTCGCGTCGTCATCGGTATCCCGCGCGTCATGGGGCTCTACCGAAGCGCACCGCTCCTGCTGCACTACCTCCGCGCCGTGGGCGTGCCCGACGAAAACGTCGTGCTCAGCCCGCCCACCTCGTCCTCGCTCTTTCAGAAGGGCGCCCGGTGGGGCGTCACCGATCCGTGTTTCCCGAGCAAGCTCGTCCTATCCCACGTGGACTGGCTCCTCCGGTCCCACCGCGAACGGCCCCTCGACGCGCTGCTGATGCCGACCCTGACCCACGCCGCCATCGCCGTACGAGGGACGGCCGATACCGCCTCCTGCCCCCTCGTCGCCGCCTCCGGCCAGACCTCGGTCGCAGCGCTCAGGCGCGATGGGGATACGCTCGGGGACCTCGGGATCCGCGCGCTCACGCCAGAGCTCACCCTCGTGGATCGCCCGCGCCTCGAGGGTCAACTCCTCGAGGCCTTTGGTGAGCTCCTCGGCATGGGCTCAGACGACAATGCCAGAGCCCTCGACTACGCCCTCGCTGCCCAGCGGGCATTCCACGAGCGCACCCGGCGCCGCGGCGCGAAGGTGATCCGAAGGGCCGTGTCCGAGGGAAGGGCGGTGGCTGTCGTCCTCGCCCGTCCCTACCACGCCGACCCCGGCGTTTCGCACGGCATCTCGACCGAACTCGCCTCCCGTGGTGTGCCGGTGCTCGGCATCTCCTCGCTCCCCATCGACGACGCTTCACTGCTCGACCTGGGGTCGGTCCTGCCCCTCGCCACCAACAGCGGCTGCGCCGAAAAGGTGTGGGCGGCCCGCCTCATCGAGCGCACGCCCAACCTCGTGGCGGTCGACGTCTCGAGCTTCCGTTGCGGTCAGGACGCATCGATCCTCGGCCTACTCACGGACATACTCGGGCGCCCGCACAAGCCCGTCCTGCGCATGCACGACCTCGACGAGGATCGGCCCGGCGCCACCTTCCGGCTACGCATCGAGACCTTCCTCGACGGGCTCCGCCGCTACGAACGACGCGCGCTGGGCGTGGGCGGTCGCTCCGAGGTGGTCTCAGTGCAGCCGAGGTCGGTTCTGTGAACGGGGAGCCCTCTCTCGCGCGGCGGCTTCTGGTGGGCGGCCTCGGGGCTCCGCACGATCAGCTCGCGGCCGCCGCTATCGCCAACGCGTTCGCCGCGGCCGATAATGGCACGGGCGTCTCCACCCTGGTGCACACCTGGGGCGCCCTCGACGAAGGCGCCTTCGAGCGCGGGCGCTCCGTCCTGCCCCGAGGTCAGTGCGCCCCGGTCCTCTATACGACGGGGGCCCTCCTTCGGACCGCCGAGAAGATCGAAGAGGAGTTCGGCGAGGCGACCGCACTCTCGCTCCTGAGCGTGCGCAGCTGCGGGCCCTGTCGCTATGCCCTCTTCGAGCCGGCCTGGGAGAGGGCTCTCTCCCGAGCGGGGCACCCCCCTCCGCGCGTGGTTGCGGTGGAGCAGTCCATCGACGGCCTGCGCGAGCTCGTGGGCGACGAGGGCATGTCGACTCTTCTCGACGCGCTCCTCGTGGCCGACGTTCTCCGCGAGGTACTTCATCGCCTCCGGCCGCGAGTCGAAGAGGTGGATGAGCTCGAGGGCGCAGCCGCGGCGGCGGTCCTCCGTATCGCTTCCGCGATCGAGTCGGGGACGGCCCCGATCGAGGCCCTCGCAGAAGAGTCCGGCTTTCATCGACACCTCGAGCGATGTGCCCCGACGCCCCTCGCTCGAGTTCTGATCCTGGGTGACCCGTGGTCGATGCACGTAGAGGGCGACGGGCAGCTCAACCTGCCGAGGGTCCTCGCCCGCGCCGGCGCCGAAGTGGAAATCCCGCCCTTTGCGCTTTGGCTGAACTACGTGCTGTGGCAGATGCGGGGGGCGCCCTATGGGCGCAGCCAGGCCCCCACCGAGGCCCGCATCTCCCTCGCCCAGAGCCTCGAGGCAGAGCTTCGTACGCGCCTCGCCGCGGCCAGTCGCGCCGCAGGGCTCGGCGGCTTCGAGCTGCCCGACATGGACGAACTCACGGAGCTGGCGGCGCCTCATCTCACCGCCGGCGTGCGCGGTGGTTATGGCCACGTCGAGGTGGGGCTCGCCGTGCGCGCCCGGCGAGAGCGCCGCGCGCACCTGGCGATCTCGGTCAAGTCCTTCGGTTGCATGCCTTCGAACGGTGTCTCGGACGCCATCGTGCCGACGGCCCTCGACGGCGCGATCCCCTTCCTTTCGCTCGAGGTGTCTGGTGACGGAGAGGCTGCCCGGGAGAGCCGACTCATGCTGCGCATCGCGTCGGCTGTCGAGGCGGCCGCCGCGGACCTCGCCGATGCGCGCGGGCCTTTGGACCCGCACGAGGGGAGGGGGGCCGCGTTCGCCGGTGCGGCGGCAGCAAGCGATGCCCTCGCCGGCACCTTCGAGGCAGGGCCCCGAACTCATGCGTGCACCCTCGCTTGCCATGTGTACCATGCGTCGTCCCGGAGCCTCGCCATGGGCTCCGGCGCCGAGCGATGATCCGACCGACGTTCCCACTGCTTCTCGTCCTGACGACGTGCTTCCCGCTGCTCAGCGCGTGTTCGGACGACGAGAGAGAGCCCCGAGGCGCCGAAGCCCTGCGTGTCGGCTACAGCGCGCTACGCATCAGTCTCCCGGTCTTCGTCGCGAAGGAGCGGGGGCTCTTCGAAGCAGAGGGCCTCGACGTCGAGCTCCAGCGCTACGAGACGGCTCAGCCCCTCGTCGAAGAGGTCCTCGACGAGCGGGTGCTGGCGGGGGGCTTCGCCGCGCTGCCCATCGTCTTCACCGCGGCGTCGCGGGACGCTTCCGAGGTGAGGCTCGCCCTCGCGATGGTCGAAGACGCGGCGCACCCGGTCAGCTACTTGCTCCGGCGCCCCGGGGATACTTCGATCTCGAGCGTCTCGGACCTGCGCGGAAAGACCGTCGGCATCTTGCCCACCGTGGCGTACCGCCGCTGGCTCGACGCGATGCTCGTTCACGCGGGCGTGCCCCTCTCGGAGGTCTCGGTCGTAGCCCTCGCGCCGCCGCAGCAGACGGCGGCCCTCGAACACGGCGGCGTGGACGCGCTCTTCACCAACGACCCCATGGCCACCGCCACCATCGCCAGAGGTGTTGGCGTTTCCGTGGGGGAGGTCGCACCGGTGACGGCGGTCTCGGGCGGGAGCCTCGTCTTCGGTTCTTTCCTCGTCAGCCCCCGCCTCGCGCGCGAGCGGCCCGGGGTCGTCGCAAGGCTGCTCCGAGCCCTCGACGACGCAACGCGCCTCATCCACGCAGACCAGAGCGCCGCCCGTCAGGCGATGGCGCGCTATGTACGCGCGCCCGAAAGGCCGTACGTCACCCGGTACCCGGACGCCCGGTATCTCACCTCGACCGAGTTCGACGACGGTGCGCTCTCGGGTGCCGTGCGGTCGATGCTGGACCTCGGCGTGCTCCCCGAGCCCATCGACGTCACCGGATGGACGCTCCGGGCGGAGAGGCCGGCGGCCCCTTGATCGCGCTCGATGGGATAGGGGTGACTCTCGGGAGCAGCCCGATCCTCGCCGACGTCTCGCTCTCGGTGGACCCCGGGGAGCGACTCGCCATCGTTGGGCACAATGGCGCGGGAAAGTCGACGCTCCTCGACGTCATGCTGGGCCTCCGCCCCATCGACGCGGGGACACTCTCGGTCCTCGACCAAGCGCCGCCCGCCAAGGGAGTGGGCTTCGTGCCGCAAGAGCCAGGGGCGAGCCTTCTGCCCTGGTACACGATGCGCAGAAACATCGTGCTCCCGCTCCTCGCCCGGGGTGATTCCGGTAGCGCGTGTGATCGCGCGCTCGCGGAGGTCCAGGGGCGCCTCGACCCCGAACGCACCCTCGACCTCGACGCCCGTCCAGAGAATCTCTCCGGGGGGCAACGGCAGCTCGGTGCGCTCATGCGTGCGCTCATCGCAGAGCCCCGCCTGCTGCTCTGCGATGAGCCCTTTTCCGCCCTCGACCCGGGTGCTCGGGCCCGCATGCGAGAGCGCCTGAGGAGCGCCTGCGAAGCCCCGGGGGGGCCGGCTCTCGTGCTCGTGACTCACGACATCGAGGACATGCTCAGCCTGGTCGATCGCGTGGTCGTACTCTCTGGACGGCCGGCGACCATCGCTCATTCGATCGACTCTGGCGGGGCGAGCGCCCGCGCCGACATCGAGAGAGCTCTGGCCTCGTGATGAAGGTGCGACCGCCACCGTTTCTGCTCACCCTCTTCTCGGTCATCGCGCTCTGGGCGGTCGTGACGGAGACGGGGCTCTTGCGACACCGTGCGGTCGCCGGGCCCATCGACACCGGCCGAGCGCTCCTCGAGGGCTTCGCGGACGGCACCCTGGGCGCCGACCTCGGCGCCACCACCTTGCGCGTCGTCCTCGGCGTGGGGCTCGGGCTCCTCGTCGGGCTGCCCCTCGGCTTGTGGATCGGTACCTCGACGCGTCGGCGAGATCTCCTCGAGCCCGGCATGGACTTCCTCCGGGCCATCCCCCCCCTCCTCGTCTTCCCGCTCCTGCTCCTCGTCTTCGGTTACGGCGACCGGGCGCGGGTGGGAGTGGTCGCGTACGCGGCGGCCCTCGTCATCGCGCTCTACGTGGTCGCGGGGATCCAGCGTGCGCGCCCCGAGCGCGTGCGCGTCCTGCGCGCCATGGGGGCGTCGAGGTGGCAGATGCTTCGGTGGTTGCACTTCTACGAGGTCCTGCCCGGCTCCATGACCGCCCTCCGCCATGCCGTGGCGACGGGCCTCGTCGTCGCGGTCGTGACCGAGATGGTCGTCGGGGCCCCGGCGGGGCTCGGGTCGAGGGCGGTGAACGCCCAGATCGCCTACGATGCTCCCGGAATTTACGCAGTAATTCTGCTGACTGGGGTCGTTGGATCCCTGGCGGGGCACGCTCTTTTGGCCCTCGAGCGTCGCGTGATCTTCTGGGCTGGCTGACCTGGGCTGCGAGAAGACACCAATCCGTGACCCAAGTGACCTAGCGCAACAGCGTTCGAGGGGGTGCGGCTACCCTTTTCGCGTGAAATTCCCCGGGTCTAAGAGTGTCGTCATCGTCATCGCCATCAGCGCGATTTCGGTGGGTCTCGTCATCACATCTCAGCTCCTTGCCAGTGGGCCGGTCGCCATACCCGCGCCCGAGTCCGGCCAGGACCGAGTCATCGACCGGGTCCGAGAGCTCTTCCCGCAGACCGAGCATTGGTTCGCCATCGTGGCGACGGCCAAGTTCACGACGCCGGGGAGCGGACGCATCGTTCCAGATTACGACTCCCTCACGCACCCTCGCGTGCGCAGGGAGGACGCCTCGGGGCATACCATCGCCGCGGAGTTCGCCCAGAGGTTCCGAGTCGCGACGCGTATTGGTAGCCGCGAGGATGACGGCGCCTGGATCGATGTAACGCCCAAGGGCGGTCGCAACGTGGCCGCGCGGATCCAGGACGGCCTCGTGGTCTATCCGGATGCCTACCGCGACACCGACGTGCTCTACAAGTCGACGCCGACCCACACCGACGAGTACCTGCTCCTGCGCACGGCCGACGCCCCCACGGAGTGGCGCTACCGGGTGCGCCTCGGGCCGACGATCGCCCGGCTCCGCCAGGCAGGAGCCGCGGTCGAGGGCGTGGACGCCGACGGCGTGCCGTGGATGCGGGCCAACCCTCCCTTCGCCGTGG
>Ga0164313_10004636_pt1 | contig 12196 bp, 10 predicted proteins | sample GuaBasSedimGuay4_FD_113735 | JGI IMG/M metagenome (GOLD analysis project Ga0164313, IMG submission 113735) | Subseafloor sediment microbial communities from Guaymas Basin, Gulf of California, Mexico - Guay4, Core 4569-4, 0-3 cm | ecosystem: Environmental > Aquatic > Marine > Hydrothermal vents... | reverse complement strand
ACAAAACCAGCCCCTTTCATTAATTGGTTTCCCCTTATCCCATAGCCAATGATCCCAATCCTAATTTTCCTGCCGCCTGAAGAAACAGGTGCTATATGCTCCGGGGATCCCTGATCCATCCCCAGCTCCTTCAGGATCTCAGAATTTAAAGCTTTATCGTATTTTTTCTTCTTATAGTAACCATAAGCAAAAGCCCCCAAAACAGGTACCGTGGCAAGGCTTTTTATAATCTCCCTACGGGATTTGCCATGCTTATTTAGTTCATTTTTTTCTTGTTCCATTGCTCTATATTCTTTCTAAAACAGTTAATATCAAACCTTAAACAGACTGTTGAGCCTATACCTTGCTATTAAGCGATCCAAACCAATTATTTTGCTTGTTGGGAATACATACAATACTGCCAGGGCAAATAGCTCAATCAAATTCTTATTTATCCATAAGTACTTACCTTCGGCAGGTGCAGCAAAACTAACGCCAACAAGGGGAGGGTGTGATAAATAATAGAAAGCTAAAAGGATCATTCCTCCAATCAATGCCACCCTGCTAAAGGCCCCTAAAATCAAACCCAGTCCAATCGCTATAAGCCCGTAAACATTAAGAAAATCTACTGTATTTAATATCCCCGGGTTATTGGCAAGGCTATAAAAAAATTCTGCAAATGGCCCTTTTGAGTCAAGTAGAAATCCAATAGAGGACCAATCAGGATTTATAAGTTTTGTTAATCCTTCATACAAGAAATGCCAACCAATTATAACCCGTAATGTAACTAATAGAGTTAGTTGTCCCGAAGAATAATTCTTTAATGTTACTTTCATCGATTTACTAATAATAAATATAAAAAATAATTAGATCTAATTGTTTTTATTGAATTTCCGGAAGGAAGAATGCATTAAATAAAAGTTTAAAAGAAGCCTGTGTTGAAGCCCTGAACTGAGGACTAAAACCATAAAGTACCAGCTGGCCTTTACCCTTTTTGAACCAAACCATAGCACTTTTATTAAATAGTTTTTCTTCATGACTGGCATAACCACTCATTACAACATCCTCATCAGCGTATTTCCCAATTACCCTCCTGTCCATATCAAACATAGGAATGGATGTTGAGAAGACAGGGCGCCCCCTGGAAAAAATACCAATTTCAGAGGGGAGGCCCAATGTTAAAGGATTATTCTTTGTCAGTCTGATTTTCATAAGTGATCCTGCAACATACAGTCCTTCCTTTTGCAATGTTGAAGAAATATCCCTGAAGGGAAGCTGAAATTCCTCTTTCTCTTTACCTTTTGTAATTTTATGCAGGCCCTCGAATAAAGCCGTTGATTGTCCCCAGGATAATACAAGTCCCCCATCATCGATATAGGACATTACTTTTTCAAGTCCCTTTTTGCCCAGCCCTTTCACATACTCAGGAGCATACCTGCTCATACTGTACTGACCATTCCGCTCCCTCTTTCCTTCCATTAACATAGACTTGGAATTATCAGGAAAAATCAGCAGATCAAACTTACCAGCCAGGTCTGAACCTTCCACTTCCCCTGGATGTAGAACTGTAAATTTAATATGATAGGTATCAAAAACATAACGGGTCCAACCGGCATCCATATCGTGGAAATAAGTTTCCACCAGTGCTATTCTTGGTGCCTTAATATCTATTGTATTCAAATCCTCTCCACCCTTATAAAAAGTGGGCATAACATTTATTTCATCCTGAATCATATTCCATGTATCCGAAGATTTTTTAGTATGCCCAATTACAAAACTTCCTTTTGGCAATACTTCTCCATCCAGTGTAATATCCTGATTAAGCCTTTTAACACTTAACCCCTGTTCAAAAGCAATAAAAGCCGCCTTGAAACTTGCATTATTATTCACGTTAAAAATGGCAGACTCAAAACTTTCAGGATACTTGTCCACCAGATTTATGTCCTTTTCCACTTTCTCAATAACAGCCTCCAGTCCCTTATCACGGATCTCTATTTCATATGATGCAACCTGACGGTGAATTGGTAAGGACCAGCTGGTAATATCATAAGGCTTCATCATTTTACCTCCTGGTGTATAATGCCTGACCGGATAATTTTGACTTTCCAAAATCTCCTTGATCAATGCCCGGTATGGTTGAGCCAGGGGCACTACATAATCTCCAGCTTTAAATTGCCTGTTATTCAACAAATAGTCCGATTTTAAAGTAAAAACATCAATTCCATGCTGCCTAATAAGGTTTATCAAATCCACCAATTCACTTTCATCATGCTGCTTTCCGGGAATAATATAATAGAAAGGGGCTTGTGTAAGACCTTTATTTATTTCTCTCAGGCACATATCATTCCTAAACTTAAGGATCTCCTCTTTGTGCAGGGAAGCTGTTTTAATTATTGACATGGTTGAGGCTATCTCATATTTAACTATATCACCAAGTCTCCACCACCCTCCCTCCCATGGAAGTGGCATATTTATACTTTTTTTATACTCAGAAAGACCTTTCCCCCCAACGGAAAGCTCATTTGATTCGATATAAATGGGTGTTGCTTCCCTGGCACTGGCAGATTCAGTTAAAAATGAAATTACATTGTTCCAAAGACAGGTTTCTGTTGACCCCGGCCAGTAATTATCAAAAATATAGTGCTGCGATATACCTGCCAGCCCCGCATTAGTCATATCATTTAGCATGTTTTGGCCAAAAATCCCCACCCAGGTCCAGATACCGGCATCCACATTTTCAGCAATAGGGTCATGGTTAGGCGGAACAAAATAACGGGTCCCTGTTGAACCCATTTGGTGTTTTTCTACCATAACCTGAGGAAGCCATGTCTGGTTATAGATCCTGGCAATAGCCCTGGTATCTTCCTGTGATAGAATTACAAAATCCCGGTTATTATCATGCCCTACATATTTATGATATACCCGGGGAAGGGATGCACCCTCATACTTCGTACCAACATATTTTTTATAATTATTAACTATCATGTCCATCCCGTCAGGATTATGGCTCGGGACCATCATATAAACAACATTTTTTAGCCAGCCTGTCATTTTCGGAGAATCTGTACTTACCAATTTATGAGCTATCAATGGTGCTGACTGTGCAGGACCAACTTCCCCAGCATGCATTGATAATGTTGCCAGCACAAATACCCTTCCATCTTTCGCCATTTTTTCTTTCTCCACATCAGAGAGGGAAGGGTTTAATGCCAGTTCCCTGTTAATTTGTCGTAATGATTCCAGATTGTTTATGTTGGACTCATCTGAAAGAAAAGCAATGTACATTGGTTTCCCCATGGGAGACTTACCTATTTCAACTAATTTCAGACGTGGTGATTCTTCATCAAGCTTCTTCAGGTAAGATATTAGCCCTTCGTAATCAAACATCTTTCTATCATCACCCGGAGTAAATCCAAAAAAGCTCTCCGGAGTAGTATAAGTTGTTTTTTGGGCAAATGAATGAAACGGGATAAGAAACCCTAATAAAAAGAGAACTAAAAACCTATAATGAATTTGTAATTTCATATGGTGTAAAATTAGATTAATGTTTTATATATAAATGCTTTATCAAATATTGTTATTTAAATTTCCAGCAATTCCAATTTGACGATATTTATCCTAAAAAACGAATGCCCCGTTTCCAAGGCTTTCGTATAAACAATCCCCAAAATAATAAATTTTATTAGAAACTCTAATTGCAATTTTACAATTAACAATATACTTTACATTTAAAGCTCCTTAATTTGGATGTTTCTCCAACTTACTTTTATCCCTCCTCCTGAATGGATCTGCAAAGCTACTACGCCTGTAGCCTCACCAATTTTCTCATCACTAAAATCCACCATTTTTTCACCATTCAAAAAGGTCTGCACATTTGCCCCTACCACTTTTATTCTCAACTGGTTCCATTCACCCATTTTTAAAATATCCTCTTTATCTTCAGGGATTTTTACCAGCCATCCCCTACCATAGGATTCATATATCCCTCCTGTATCATGCCCAGGGGGAGCTACCTCAACCTGCCATCCTGCTATCTTAGTACCATCAAGGGATGACCGGAAAAAGACACCGCTATTCCCATTTGCATCCTGTAAAAACTCAAGTTTCAACTCAAAGTCTTTGAACTTCTTATCTGTAGCCAGATAACCATATTCTTTATCAGGACCACTTTCGCAAACAAGGTTTCCATCCTTTACAAACCACAATTCAGTACCATGTATTTTCCACCCGTCAAGATCTTTCCCATTAAACAAGGAGACCCAGTCCTTTTTACTATTGTTATTTTCAGAAAATTCCATAAAAGATGTAAGCCATAAAAAACCGGTAAAAATTACAGCCAGCTGAACAAAAGAAACTATTTTTTTCATTTGATTAAGATTTAATTAAAGAACTTTAATTTTTATATTACGAAAGTAAATTTTATTACCATGGTCTTGCAATCCAAGATGCCCCTTTTTAGCTTTGCCATAATCTGGATATTTATTCCACTTACTCTTTTTGACCAGCTCTTCCCACTCTTCTGACCATAATTCATATTCTACAACTTTAATACCATTTAAATAATGGGTTACATGGGGTCCATTAACAATAATTTCAGAGCTATTCCATTCTCCGGCAGGTTTAATCTTAGCATTTTTGGGTGGGTTCATTGCATAATTAGCTCCGGTAGATTGCCACTCCTCCAGTTTCTGGGGAAACCCAATGTCGTCAATAAGTTGATATTCAGGACCAGTAGCATACACAGCAGGGTAATCACCCTCTAAAACATGGAAAAAGATCCCGCTGTTACCTCCCTCGGTTACTTTCCATTCAAGCTTTAGATCAAAGTTTTCAAACTGTTCCTCACTAATTACATCTCCTCCTATATCCCCTCCCAAACCGGGAGCAATGAGAAAGCCGTCTTCAACAGTCCATCCAATTCCAATAGAATCCCTGTTGAACCCTCTCCATCCTTTTGTAGTCTTACCATCAAATAAAAGCTTCCAACCATCTTCTTTTTCAGTATCTGTCAACACATTGTATTGTTCTATCTCTGGATTTGCCGATATTATTCCCGTATCATCATTTTCGTTTGTACTTTGCTTTTTATTGATGCAGTCAACCAGTACAGAAAAAGCAATAAACAGACCAAAAACAAGAAATACAATATGCTTTATTTTCATTTTATTTTATTTTGTTTAGTTATGTAAAAAATATAGAATTGAATTCCGATAAAAATTATAGTTGTTAAAGAATCTTGCTAGAAATAAAACCCAACATCAAAAACCCGAAATTACAAATTTTATAAATATATATATTAAGAAATATCATTTTATTCATTCATAAATACTTAAAAATTGGAATAAATCTATTTTTTTTACTATTTTAACAATCCAAAACTGGTAGAGTTTCATTAAAAAGTCAGTTGGGAATTATTTATGCAGGCATTTCTTGATATATTTATAATAATTATCATATTTGGGATTATTCTGGTATCCTCAAACAGAATTGCCAGGTTTATCTTGTATATTAAATTGCCCCTCATAACCGGCCTTTTACTAATGGGTATAATTGTTGGCCCGGAGGCACTGGGAATGATCAATAAAGAATCTTTGTCTAAACTTCACTTTATTGATTATATAGCCCTCCCCTTTATTGCCTTTGCTGCCGGTTCAGAACTTTATTTTGTCGAACTAAGGAGCAGGCTGAAAATCATTAAATGGATGACAGCAGGCCAGATGTTAATATCTTTTTTCTTAGGGAGTTTAGGTGTCTTTTTTCTTACCGGATTAGAATTTTTTAATCTAACACAAGACCTTTACGGAAGAATTGCTATCTCAACCCTGGCCGGGACAATTTTTGTAGCAAGGTCCCCGGCATCAGTAATTGCCGTAATTAATGAACTAAGGGCAAAAGGGCCTTTTACAAGAATGATACTGGGTGTTACAGTATTGATTGATTTCCTTGTAGTCCTTCTTTTTGCTATGATTATTTCAATAACGGATTCTTTGCTTTCCGGCAACAGCTTTTCAATTAAAACAATCCTGCTCATTTTTTCAGAGCTTATAATATCATTCGGACTTAGCTATCTTCTATATATATTTTTAAAATGGATTTTATCCTTTCAATTTAATTCAACATTAAAAGCAATATTAATATTGGGAGGAGGCTGGAGCATTCATTTTATTGCACTGGGGTTTAATCTGTTTACAGAAACCTACCTTAACCAAAACTTCTACATCGAACCTTTACTTGTTGGTATTATTTCAAGTGTATTACTAACTAATTATTCTCCTTACAGAAGGGAATTTCAAAAAATTATTCGCGATACCATACCATTGGTTTACGTTGCCTTTTTCACCCTAATTGGCTCTTCCATTTCAGTAGATGTGGTAATTAAAACATGGGGCGTAACCTTATTACTTGTGTCCCTACGTATTTTTACACTTATTATTGGTAGTTGGATTGGTGGAACCCTGGGTGGGGACCCACCTCGTTATAACCGGATTGGATGGATGCCATTTGTATCCCAGGCAGGCATGAGCCTTGGCTTGATAACCGTAGTTGCCGTTAAATACCCTGTTTGGGGCGAAAATTTTGCTTCCATATTTGTTTCTGTTATTGTTCTTAATCAAATTATTGGGCCCCCATTAATGAAATGGGCAATACAAATTGTTAAAGAAAGCCATTGCAGGGCTACGCATAAATCCCATACCGGCCCTTTGGAGGCCATCATATTTGGCTATGAACATCAATCAATAACACTTGCCCGCCAGCTTGCAAATCACGGCTGGAAAGCAATTATTGCTACAAGCCGAACTAGTATTCCAAACCCGGAAATTAAAAATATTGAGATTAAACATATATCGGAAATATCTAAAAAAAGCCTCGAAGATATTGGAACTGCTGAAGCAGATGCTATTGTTACCCTTAAGAAGGACGGTGAGAATTTTAGAATCTGTGAAATTGCTTATGAATTTTTTGGTACCCCTGAATTGATTGTCAGGTTGAATGACCGTAATAATTTAAAAAAGTTTCATGAACTGGGAGCATTGATTGTTGAACCAACTACCGCTATAGTCAGTCTTATGGACCATCTGGTACGCTCACCTATGGCGACTTCTTTGCTCCTCGGTATGGATGATGATCACCATGATACTGCCGACATTTTCATTCGAAATCCGGCCCTGCATGGAGTTACGCTCAGAAAACTCCATCTACCATCTGATATACTTATACTTTCAACCCGGAGAAAAGGGCACAATATCATTTCTACTGGCTACACTCGTTTAAGACTGGGTGACATATTAACCGTGGTGGGCTCAGTTGATAGCATTGAGGAACTAAGGCGAAGATTTGAATAAATAAAAATAGTTAAAATGGGCTCTCTATATCAAGCTGCATATTACGAAAAGAAAGCAAATAGTAAAGTACGATGTCAATTGTGTCCGCATAATTGCCTGATTTCTCCTGGCGAAACAGGAATTTGCCTTGTCCGTAAAAACAATAAGGGTACTCTTTATGCAGAAAATTATGGTATGTTATCCGCAAATCATTTTGACCCCATCGAAAAAAAGCCACTATATCACTTTCATCCGGGTAAAGGGATATTATCAATAGGTACTTATGGTTGTAACCTGAAATGTGAATTTTGTCAAAATAGCGGGATATCACAAACCGGAATTCAATATCCGGGTCTGTTTAAGCAAACTAAGCCACAAAAAATAGTTGATAAAGCATTGGAAATTACCGGAAATATTGGGATTGCATATACTTATAACGAACCTATTATCTGGTTTGAATATGTAAAGGATGTTTCAAAAATTGCTAAAAAAGCAGGTTTAAAAAATGTAATGGTTTCCAACGGTTATATCAATGCAATCCCCAGAAAAGAAATAATTGAATTAACCGATGCATTTAACATTGACCTTAAAGCTTTTACAAAAGATTTTTACAAGAATCACACATCCTCTTTTATTGAGCCTGTAAAAGCAAGCATAAAAGATATTTACAAAGCCGGTAAACATCTGGAAATCACTAATCTGATTATACCTACACTTAATGATGACCCAGTTATTTTTGAAAAAATGATTGAATGGATAGCCAGGGAAACAAGTGAAGAAACAGTACTCCATTTATCCAGGTATTTCCCTCACTTTAAAGTTAGCCTTCCCCCAACAGAAATTGAAAAGTTAAGTGAGTTTTACCAAATTGCTAAAAAATACCTGAAATACGTTTATCTGGGCAATGTGGCTAATCCCTCGGAAGGCAATAATACTTTTTGCCCTGAATGTAATTCAGAAGTAATTGTACGAAGTGGTTACCGAACATGGACCAGCGGACTGGACTCGAATGGTAAATGCAAAAAATGCGGGACGAAGATTATTGATTACATGTAAAAAGATTGGTGAGAATCTGCGGATAAAAAATTAATATCTCACGCTAAAATCCTTGTATCCTGCAAATGGGATGATTTGTAGATCCAAACGATCCACTCTCGCCCAGCCCGGGCCTTTTTTTAGAGAATGTATAAAAAAATCCAAATCTGTTTCATCTGCTTCCGCTTCTACCAAAACACCATCCGGTTCATTCTTAACAAATCCTTTTACCTGATATTTGCCGGCTTCTTTAGTGGCAAAGTACCTGAAGCCCACATGCTGGACCCTTCCGGCAATTTTCAACCTTACACTTTTAACCATAACTGGCAGGTTTACAAATCAAAAAAACCAGTATAAAAACGATTATTTCTTTGAAATACCACTCAGTTTTTCAAACCCTTTATTCATACCGGAACAAAGATCTTCCCTTATTTTTTTAAAATCAGCCTTTCTGCCCGCTGAACTTTCTCCTTTTTTAAGTTGATTAACACGAGCTATAAAATCATTCCTCAAAGTCACAGTTTCAGAAACTATTTTCACGACCTTGGCTTCATTCTTCTTCTCATTTACCAGTAAATAGGTAAAACAATCAGAAACAAGTTCATAAGTCAAATCATTAATTTCTCTCTTCAATTCCCGAATATTAGCCATAAGTATTATTTTAAAATATTTGTAAAACTACTAATCCTGAATGACAATCCTGCCTGTTTCAAGCACTTTATTCTTATTTGAAGACCTGATAATCACAAGATAAATACCGTTAGCCTGCCCTGTCAAATCCAGTAAAAATGAAGTGCTGGCAATGTTTCGCATCTGAAGGACCATACCACCCAATAAGTTATAGACCTCCAATGACTTTTCACCTTCGTAGGCTGAATCTATATTAAAAAACCCATTACCAGGATTTGGATATACTTTTAGCCTGGTATAGAAATTATCTCTAATTCCAGTGGAAGGATATGTAAAAAATTCTTGTTCCTTTGCCAATACAGGATTACCTGAATAATCTTCAAATTTATCATTTTTAATTACCACATAATACTTCTGACCACTCTCCAGGGAGTCCTGAAGTTTAAGATAAATATAATTTTTCTCCGTATTGACAATTGCCTTAAAAGGCACATCCTCTCCATTAATTTCATCCTTCCTGAGCAAAATCAGCTCATCAACATTATCGTAGGTAAGTTCAGTTCCACCGGCTCTCCTTACAGGTTCATTAAAACTTATATTTATTAAAGCACCAGCCGGAACAAGAGCGGAATCTGGCATAATACTTAGCTCGGGAGAAGCATTGTCTTCCTTTTGCCCATACAATACAATCTGCCTTGCAATTCTCTGCGTTTCAGTATCATAACTCAAGGTCATCACATCCTTCATGTATCCATAACTTGCTTCTTCCGGATTAAAAGATAATGTCAAACCAAGATCACCATTCGCAGGAATCTCACGTGGCAGTGTATCAATCACTTTAAAAAAGCCTGTACGGGTTGAAAAACTGCTAATTGAAATAGGTTCATCGCTATTGTTATGAAGAGAAATTGATTGCTCAGAAGGAGAAGAACCATCCCACATACCAAAATCAATGGAATCAACTGAGGTTTCAAACACCTTTGTTTTCCACATAAATTTCTCAATTCTGGGACTAAAACTATGTTCAGTAAAATCTATATCCAGTGCCATAGATCGATCCGGATGAAACTCAGTAAAGGAAGGCCAGTAAACTCCCCATCCAATAATTGTATTGCCATGTTCTTCCCTTTGCGTACAAGCACCATGGTTACTGTATGTATCAGGATCCCTTCGGAAGCGATGAACCAAAGTAGCTGTCATATTTACTTCATCCAGGTCATATTCAACAGTACTTGAAAACAAGCTGTCATGCAAATTCCCATTATCAAATAAAAGCACATTACCATTTTCCAGCCTGCTAACACTATGCTGATGGAAAAATCCAATTGTATCATTAATAAAAGTAAAATCATTCTTTTTACCCCCTAACCTCCAGATAATATCACTCGTCCTTCTGTCAATTTTTGTAATCTCATCCATATGCCTGGAGGAAATAAGGATACTTGTATCTGAGTCAATGGCCACACTATTAATATGTACAGGGTCTATTTCATCTTTGGTAAAATCAATAAAGGGGGAATCTTCATTTGCATCTGTAACTTCAAAATGATCAGCAGAGTTCCAGGTATAAACCAAATTTTTATCTGCATCAAACTCCTGAACAATGGCATCCAAAATGGTTGCTGCCGTATCTCCACCTTCAACAATCAGGCTCATATCCTCCGTATGCTTAGACCTGCCCATAAGTACCGTGTGGCCATTATTACTGTCATAGGCCCAGTCATGACCGTCAATTTTGTATCCTTTGGTAGTTAAGGTATCTGTGACCTCCAACATCTCATTCATAAAATACAATACCCGGGGTACACCTGTAAGATACGCTATCCGTCCATCCGGAAGAAGGCGCATATTACCGGAAGCCTTTTCCATTTTGCGAAAAAACACCGGTAATCCAAAATTATCTACAATGGCCAGGTACTGGGAAGCATTGTCTGCACTTAAGCCTTTTGATGCCAGGAAAAAGTAACCGGGAGCCGGATTATTGGATTCAAGAATTTTTATTTGGGGAAATAAGGTATCCAAACCAGCTGTTTGGGAAATTCCAGTACTAGTTAGCGTAAAAAAAACAATTAATATCCCAAAAGCAAACCGGATTATTTTTCTTGATATCATCGGGGAGTGAATTTAAAACATAAAAGTGTGGACAAAGATAATAATTACCGGGAAACAGTAAAGTAGCTGATCATAAGGTATCTGTCAACCGCCCATAATGCTTTATAATTTTAAGCAAAAGCTCATTTTGCGGATCAAACCGAAAATCTTCAATTTTTGAAACAGGTAGTACTCCCGGAGAAGTTCCCGTGATAAATACAGCTGAGAATACGGCAATTTTTGAAACGGAAATTTTCCTAAATTCTACTTCAATCCCATTCGATTTTGCAATTTCTAAAACATACTTCCTGGCAATCCCGGACAGGACATCCCTATCAGGAGATGTAAAGATTTCATTGTCCTTAATAAAAAAAACATTCGACCGGCTCCCTTCTGTAATAAACCCGGATTTATCAACCAGCAAAGCTTCATAAGCCCTTGTATCCAGTAGTTTCTTAAAGATTGTTGAACGTAAATGCTGATTAATAATTTTCGCGTTTGGAAAGGCTCTTTCAGCCTCAAACAATATCGTTTTCACTCCATTTTTTATCTGAATATCAGAAGGATAATGATGCTCAATAAAATAAACCAGAAAACGGGATATTCCTTCATTTGCCTCACCAAAATTAAATACCAACTTAATATTTCCAAGATCCACCTTATTTATATTAACAAGAGCAATTACCTGTTTAATAATTTCTCTGTCAGAGAGATTAATTTTTTTTGATCGAATTTTCAATGTATCCCTCAGCCTTTGCAAGTGATCCTTCAAAAACAGGGGTTTCCCTTTAATGATCCGGATAACCTCATATACTGATTCGCCTGAATATACCATTGACATTGGAAATTCAGTACACTTTAATGGACTGCCATCCAAAAAAAAATATTTATTAAAACATTCTCTCATGACTCCTGAAAGTAATCAAAATAAAACAACTTAAACCTAAAGGGGACTTCTAATTATTATTTCTTTTCAAGAAACAAGTAGAGTGAATGAGATACAAGATACAAATTTTTTTGAATAGCCGTAGCTATTGAAGAAAATTTTAACGAAGAATATCGTTTGCTATCCTTGTTCCCATAGGGTTTTCATAAAATCCCATATCCTTCATCATATTTATTCACAATATCCCGATATT
>Ga0164313_10004635_pt1 | contig 12201 bp, 15 predicted proteins | sample GuaBasSedimGuay4_FD_113735 | JGI IMG/M metagenome (GOLD analysis project Ga0164313, IMG submission 113735) | Subseafloor sediment microbial communities from Guaymas Basin, Gulf of California, Mexico - Guay4, Core 4569-4, 0-3 cm | ecosystem: Environmental > Aquatic > Marine > Hydrothermal vents... | reverse complement strand
GCAATACCTCTACGATGATGGCGAAATGCTTCAATTTATGGATACCACTACCTTTGACCAAATTGGGCTAACTCACGAACAAGTAGGTAAAGATACTTTTGATTATATGATAGACGGTATGGAAGCTGATATATTGTTCCATAATAATAAAGCCATCTCAGTTGAAATTCCACAGACTATTACGCTTACAGTAGTAGACACACCACCTAACTTCAAAGGTGACTCACAAGGTGGCAAAAAGCCAGCAACACTTGACTCTGGTGCAGTAGTACAAGTACCATTTTTTATCCTTGAAGGACAAAAGATTGTTGTAGATACCATTGAAGGAAAGTATTTAGAAAAAGCTAAATAATCATCTAAGGGTAGAGAGTAAAAAACTCTCTACTTTAAGTACTCAGTTAACACCTTTTCAAACTCTTCTTGTAGTTCTCTAGGTTCAATAATCCTAATTTGTGGTAACCATTTTTTCAGAACAGTAAATATTTCTTCTTTATGGCTAATGCTTACTGTAAGTTCAGCAGTACCGTCATTGTTCTTTTTCAAGTATTGACCTTTGATGGGTTTTCTTTCGAAATATACTATAGCATTGCTATCAAGTAGCAAAATAACATCAAAAGGTTCCGCTTTGGGGTTGAACCAAATATTGAGTGCTTTCTCCATTCTGTCTAAAACTTTTTCATCTTGTTCAAATGTTTTTTCTAAGATATTGAGATTTCGTATCTCTTTGAGATAGAACTTTATATAGTGGTCTTTGTATTTAGTTAGTAGATACCAAAAGCCATCAAAGATGATAATCTTGTAAGGTTTTACATTTTCGTAAGTTTTGATATTATCAGGGTCATGCCATTTCTTATATTTAAAAGTAATCATTTTTTGTTTAGAAATAGCATATTCCAAATCTTCTACAAGGTCAAGTTTATTTGAAATATTTTCTACATCAATGCGTGTATAAAAAGGTGAGGCAATATAGCTTTGAAGTTTATGTAAAGCAGCTTGTGCTTTTGTATAAAACTCTCCACCAATGTCAGAAGAGAGACTGTCAAGCATTTTTATGGCTGTACCTGCACTTTTGGAGGTTATTTTCTTTGTTGAAATCATAAAACGCTTACCATCATCCGCTCGCATTACCCCATAGTTACCATCCATGAGCTTAATGAAGTCTCTTTGAACAGTTTTTGTGATTATGCCCCATTCTTGAGCAAGTACTTTTATAGAGAGTAGTTCTCCATTACCTAATCTTTCCAGTATTTCATTGTGACGTTGGTGTTGTTTCATTTTATTTCCTCTGTATTTATATTTTACTATAATATTGCTTTAGTTGGACATTTATTGTCTTTGTGTTGTTTTATACTGTGATGAAGAAAAAAAGACAGCAGTACAAAGGAGCAATTTTGAAAGATGAATATATAAGTAAAATAAAGGGTGTACTTCAAGATGCCGAAGCCATATTAGTTTTTGCAGGTGCAGGAATGAGTGCCGATTCCAACTTGACTACATACAGAGACAAAGAAGGTTTTTTTAATGATTACCCATTGTATAGAGAGCTCAAGAAAAGCTATGTCTCTATGATGTCTTATCAAGGTGTGTTTGATGACCCTCATTTCTCCTGGGGGTATTTTTCACATCAGTATGGTCTGTATAAAAATGCTATACCCCACGAGGGCTATATGGGACTGTTGAAACTGTGTCAGTCTAAAGAAGATTATTTTGTAGTAACCACCAATGTAGATGGACTTTTTCTAAAAGCAGGTTTCCCGACTGATAAAATACATGAAGTACATGGAAGCATACATAAACTCCAATGTTCTATACCCTGCGAGAGAAGTGTCTGGGATACAGAAGGTATAAATGTAAAGATAGATTACTCTAGCATGAAAGCTTTAGACAATTTACCATGTTGTCCCGTATGTGGTTTTGTATCTCGACCAAATATATGTATGTACGGTGATACAGATGAGAGTTATATCTGGGAAGAGGCTCAAGAGAGTGCCAAGAAGTTTAGAGAGTGGAGAGCTGACAATAAATTAAAAAAAGTAGTAATCCTTGAGATAGGTGTAGGTGCAGAGGGGTTAAAGCGTCATAGGAAGCAGTATCATAAAGAGTTTTCTGATGTCATTTTGGTTCGTATTAATCCTGAGTTTGATGGTTCGTATGATGATGTAGCATTCCAAATGTCACTTGGTGTAAAAGATGCTTTCTTGGCTCTCAACAAAAGCAGCCATTAATGAAAAAATACTTTAAAAACACAAAGAATATGAGTCTTGATGAAAAGATTTCATGGGTTATAGGCAAAGTTCCCCACATCTTACTTAATGATATGAATATTGATATATCTGATGTGGATAATGTACTTAACAATAATGCTGACACTATATGTATTTTAGAGAGTGAATATTGTGGTGATTATGCAGCTAAAAAAGCTGTAGATTCTGCTGTTAATCTTTTACATAATATTGTACTACTAAAGTCTACCAATAGTATTTTAATTATGTTGACGATACCTCCTGATTATATATTTGCTGGGGTTGATCCTCTTGATGTGATTGATTCTCATGTACCACATGAGTCTCCCCTCACACTTGGTACCTCTACAAATTATACTTTCTCAGAGAATCATGTTAAGGCAACTATAGTATTTGTAGGATCAAAATTTTGAGGGAGGTAAGTATATTATGAATATAAAAAACAAGAATACTTTAGAATACAGGACAGGCATAGACTTCAAAGTATTGCATAACCTGAGTACGCTCATACGAGAAGCTAAAGAGCTAAAGTCTACTGATTTAGAAGTATCAATGTTAGAATATTTTTTGAATGGTTTTGATGAATATATGGACTATCGTAGAATAGAAGAACGTGCTGGAGGGAAGGAAATATATTTTGAGAAGGTCAATACCTTAGCCAAAATTAAAATTAGCATATTTCTAAAAAGTCAAACCTCGTAAATACGAGGGGGTATTTAAAAGAAAAAAGCCTTTTTTATAGCAAAAATCAAAAATGGCTAAGGTATTGAAGGTAGAGAAGAGTATTGAAGTACTAAAAGCCTACCTTGTCTTTGCATTAGAAGGAAATATATCAATTTTTCTAAAACTTTATGATGGATCATCTTCTAATAAATCAGTACTAGAGCTACTACCATATTTAGATAAGCAGTTGGAGGAATTTTTTTACTATGAAAGCTCAAATCTTAGGAAGTTTAGATTCTCAAAATGTACGGTTCCTTTTTTACATATATTGCAACAAGGGCATGGACCTTTTGAGGAGTACAGAATAGAAGGTATAAAAGCCAGAATCACTTTTCCATTTGTGAAAGGAGAGCATGAACACTATGCTAAAATATATTCATCTACTATGAAGTGGGTAGCAGACCCAAGTGAAGAAAGACTTATACATATGAATGGTGATGGAAATTTCTATGATGTTGATATTGAAAAGGTACTTGATAGTTCTAACTTTAAACACTTGGATTATCCAACATGTGAATTTTATTATAAAGATGAAAAGATAAAATTACATGATGTTGACTGGGTATGTAAAATATACAATGCAAAAGTAATACTAAGGTGTAATGAAAATTTATTTACCAGTTCTTTTGAAGATTTCAATGAAAATCTTTTGAACTATCCACCTTGTGATCTATCATATTTGATGATAGAAATATATGGTGATTTAGAGTACTTCACGATATAATATTAGGCTCTGTCTACCTTTAATGTAGACAGAGTCATAGAAAAAAATACTAAATAAACGACTATGAATGTGTTTCATCGTAGAATAGAAAATTATATTAGGGAGATAAAAGATGAATGAAAAGATTAAAGAAGAACATAGTCATTTCTTTAAAGAGATGAAAAAATTTAAAGAGAAACAAACTAAACAAAAAGAGCGAGGGTTAAATGATTATAACCTATTGACTACTGTTTTATCAGCAGATGATGAAGTTCGCTTACACTCAAGGATGATTCATTCCCTTTTAGATCCTAATGGATGGCATTATCAAGGATCGTTATTTTTAGAAATTTTTCTAGATGTTATTAATTTTCATAATAAAAATTTTGATACTGAAAATGCTGATGTGAAAGTAGAGTATAAACAGATAGATTTGTACATAACAGATGGAAAGTATCATATTATTATAGAAAATAAAGTAAATGCTGATGATCAGGAAGCTCAAATAAAAAGATACATTGAAATAATTAGAGATGACAATAAAGAATCCCTTGAAAATATAACTGTTATTTATTTATCGGTTGATAGAAAAGAACCATCTGAGTATAGTTTAGGAAAAATAGCTCTTGATCAAGAAAATGAATATTTTATTATCGAGAATGATGAACTAAGGTATAAAGGAAATAATGAATCTTTAAAAGGATGTAGTACTAAATTTAAATCAATTCATTATAAAAAAGATATATTGGACTGGTTAAATAAGTGTAAACATGAAGTACAAAATATTACTAATTTAAATGAAGCTATTAAGCAATATATTGAAGTAGTCAAAATTATCTCAGGAATAGATACTAGCAAATCAAAGCAAATCAAAGATTTTTTAGGAGAAAATACAAATCGGATGAAGATTGCAGCTGATATTTATAAATCAAAAATATTTGACAATGATGATAATACGGAATTTGTAGAAGATGTACATAATAATTTTTTAAAAACTTTAGATGAGAAATATAAGTTTGTAGGTAAAAGTATAGGAAAATCATTAATAAAACGATTAAAAGAAAAGGGTGTTAATACCATTAAAGATATTCAACCCTTCATACTTAATACACCTAAAAAACGATATGCAAATGATCATTATATAGACTTGATTTTAGAAAATGGTATACGTATTCAACTACAATATAAAAATGATTTTAATAAACTATATAGTATAAATGTATATCAAGGTAATTATCATAAAAAAATTGACTCACAACGTAGAGGGATTAATATTAATTTTAAGATAGACGATTTTTATGAACTATTAACAAAGAAAGATGATATAGAGAAAATTTGTAATGAACATATTGAAAATACTGAATTAATAGAACAACTACAAGAAGCAATTAAATATGCTAACAATATAGAAAATTTAAGCGATGGAGACAATTAATATTTTAAATTATTACACTCCAGAGAAAAACCCATAAAAGAATTTTGAGGGATTATTCCCCCTGGAGAATCTGTAAAATATTTACCATTTTTTCTAAAAGACCTACCTAAAAGTTTTCTCCTAGACCTATACACAAATCCAAATCCCCTTTGTCTAGAGAGGTCTTCCATCAAAATATCAACATAGTTATAACCTATCTCCATCATCCTTTGAAGATAGCTTGTAGAGGTATTTCTGGATGAACGAATAATCCTCTTCGCAATTCTAAATTTCTTTCTATGTTCTTGTGCTTTGGTCATCTTGTCGCTCCTTTTACGTTATTAAGAGAGTCTAAAAGTTAAAGACTTGTTGTATATCATTATGGTGTATAATCCACAGATTTCCATTAGATTCTCCATATATAAGATATGGAAGCATACCATAAGACAAGGACATAGAGTGTCTATAAAATAATGCGGACATTCATTGTCTTGTTTTGTTTGTATACTATTGTATCTTGAAAGCAAGATACAATAAGCAAGATATTATAGGATTTAGCTACTATTTATCAATTACAAAAGGAGAAAAAATGGCAAATATACAATGTCCAGCATGTGGAGCAAAAGGTGGTTACCAGGTGTGGCACTGTTCTGATTGTGGAGATACAAGATGTTCAAAATCAGGATGTAAAGGTACTATGAATAAAGGCTTGCCTGCATCAGGCAACTATCATCAATCAGGCTGTAGAATATGTAAAAGTAAAAATGTTAAAAGGATAAACTAAATGGCGAGTATAGTAGATAGGCCAAAAGCATCAAATCAAGATGATTTACTTGAGATAGAAAAGTATACAAATGGACTTATAAAGTTCATAGAGTCATCAGCTACACCCATAACCATTGGTGTACAAGGTGAGTGGGGAAGTGGTAAAACTTCTTTGCTTAATACTATCAAAGAAGATTTATGTGATAAAGCTGGTGCAAAGCATTATCCAATATGGCTAAATACTTGGGAGTATTCGCTACTTTCATCTCCTGATGAAACACTTATAAAAATTATCTCTGGACTTGTAAGTCAGATTGGTGATTTAACCCAAAATCAAAATAATGAGAATGGGAAGAAGGCTGCTGCTGCATTAGGGTCACTAATGAAAGGATTTGGTGGTGTAATGGGTGGCTTTGGTGGTAAGGCTATAGAGATGGCTGGTGATGCCATTGAATCATCTACAGCAAGGAAATCATCGGATAATTCCATTAAGGCTCTAAGAATTGCACTTCAAGATGTTATCGATGAAGCTATCAAAAATTCAGATAAAAAAGCATTTATATTTTTTATCGATGACTTAGATAGACTTGACCCTTCGGTTGCTGTAAATATATTGGAACTTATCAAAAATCTTTTTGATCTAAATAATTGTATCTTTGTACTTGCGATTGATTATGGAGTTGTTGTCAAAGGATTGCAGTCTAAGTTTGGAAAGATGACTGATGAAAATGAGTGGGAATTTAGAGCATTTTTTGATAAAATAATTCAACTACCTTTTTCTATGCCAATCTCTAGCTATGATGTATCAAGATATTTAAAATCTCATCTGGTTAAAGTACAGTATTTTGAAGAATCAGACTTGGACAATGAAGAAACATTGCAAAAGATTGTAGATATTGTTGGATGGTCAGTTGGTACAAATCCAAGAGCATTAATTAGGCTAGCTAACTCCGTGGGACTGATAGAAATTATTCGTGGAGATAAGAAAATTAAACTCGAAGAGAGAGTTATTGAATTTGCTCTTGTTTGTATTCAGGTCGCATATCCTGTCATCTATGGTTTTATCCAAAAAGAACCTAATTTTACGACTTGGGATGAACAATTTTCATTAGAAATTTTAAAAAATAAGAAAATAGATACATCAGATTTAGAAAATCTTAAAGACCGACCAGAATTTGATGAGGACTGGGAACAAAACCTATGGAAGTTATGTCAGATAAATAGTTTTTTAAAGCAGAATGTATATCAGCTCTCAAAACTTTTAAATTTTATAAGAGACAATCTTCCAAAAATTGACAATGAAACTATAGAGATAACACTAAATAGACTCCTCAGTATGTCTTCTGTTACTAGCGTGAGTACAGATAGTGTAGTGGTTAGTTCAAAATCTAGAACTCCAAGAGCAAAACAAAAATTTGCTAAATTTCTTGAATTATTTATAGAAGAAGAATTATCTGACAAATATCCAAGTGACTATATTAATTTGTTTAAAATCATTTCTAGAAAAGATTCTGGTGCTCTTTATATACCTATTAAAAAAGATAAATTAGATTTTGATTTTTACATATATACTGATTATAAAATAATTAAAATTTTTATTAATAATAGGACAGCTAAAGAAGGAGCTAGAAAGAGGACTATTAGCTGGTTTGATGAAAATATGAAAAGTGACTTTAATCAGATGAGATTTAGAGACAAGAATAGAGTTAAAGATAATATTGTTACATTGGATACTATAAATGTAGAAAATATAGAATCTCGTGATGATGTTTTGGATAAATACGCAGAGGTTATAAAAGAGACATTAGATATATTTTTAACAAAAATATCTGAGCAAAACTAATGAAACCAAATCTATTCAAGTATGCAACAAGTGAACTAAGCCAAGATGCTATTATTTGTTGGCTTTTGGAGTGGGCTAAACCAGAGAATAAAAATGAAAATACAGAGTTGCATCAAGTTGGTAAATTATTTTTGGATTCATTGTTTGATAAATTTGATGATAAAGAGACACCCAATCAATATAATACTATTAAAATCATTAAACAATATAAAGATATAGATGTATTTTGTGTAGTAAATGAAAAATATGCCCTTATCATAGAGGACAAAACCAATACAAAAGATCACTCTGGACAGCTAGATAAATATTTCAAAGAGATTAATAAAAAATATGATAAAAGTAAAATCTTTCCAATTTATTTTAAAACTGGTGACCAAAGTAACTATTCTAAAATTATAGATAAGGATTATAAAATCTACCTAAGAAAAGATTTTTTAGCTCTACTTGATAATCCATTTAAAAGTGATATTTTAGAAGATTACAAATCTCATCTACAAAAGATTGAAGATAGTGTAAATAGCTACAAAACTGTTGAGATAACCTCTTGGAATAGAAATGCTATAAAAGGTTTCTATTTGGCTTTACAAAAAGAGCTAGGAGAGGGTCATTGGGACTATGTTGCCAATCCTAGTGGAGGTTTTCTTGGTTTTTGGTGGAATAAACATCAATTAGATGAATATAAAATCTATATGCAAATAGAGCAAGTAAAAATACCTAAGAAGAGTGAAGAGTCAGCAAAAAGATATATTCCCCAATACGGATTTGTATTAAAATTTAAATTATCATCAGGCACAAAAGAAAAAGTTGATAAAAGTATAATAAATAAATGGAAAAAACATATAATAAATGATACTCCTTCAATAAAAAAACCAAGGGTAGTTAGAGCAGGAAGATGGACAACTATAGGTTTAATGAATGAAGATTTTATAGCTATTGATGAAAACCGTAAGGTATGCATCAGTAAAACTGTTGAAAATCTTAAAAAGATTGAACAAGTTCTTAAAGATAAGGTTGACACTGCTATTTAGTTAAAAATGGAGAAGTAATAATGAATATGATTCAAGCTATATGTGAGTGTAAAAATATGTCTGAAGCAGATTTTGTAATAGCAGTAAAAGATGAACCATTTAGTTTCATAGATAAATGGGGTTTTTGGACTTGGTTTGTAGTATTTGTTTTAACACTCATAACAAGTGGTATTTGGTTGGCAGTTATTTTTGGTGCACATTTAATTGAGATACTTAATCCGAAATATCGTTGCAGCCAATGCAATAGGGATATTTCTCCACAACAATTTAGAGTGCAGAAGTACAAATGACCCTTGCAATGACAGATAAAGAGATAATAGCTCCATAAGATGAACCAAAAAGAGTAAAAAAAGTGAAAGTTAGAAATAACTAACTATTTGTTATAATGTAAAAGAAATAAATTATTGGAGTTATTATGCAAACAATAGCGGTACAAATTCAAGATAATTATGTACAAAATTTTATGAATTATGTTCATAGTCATAGTGAAAATATCACTATAAGTAAAGATGAAAATTTACAGTATGATTCATGTTTTCATGAAAGAAAAAAGAAATTACATCAAATTAGAAATGATATTAAAAATGGTCAAATGAAGCTATTGACTCAAGAAGAATCAGATAATGAAATTGAACTGTTTTTTAAGGAGCTAGAAAACAACTAATACAATGCCTTCAAAATCTCAATAAATAAAAGTTGATATATTTATGCTATACTTAAATAAATCATATAAGGATATGTCATGACAGCTAAAATGGATAATAGCTTTATTAATTTTGTTGATTTTATAGATGTAGCTCTTGAAGCATACAGTACAGCCCCAAGAAAACTCTTTGAAAAAATGATGCATATGATGCTATCTACATTTCATTCACAAGAAGTAGAGCTAGAAAAGTTAGTATTGGCAATAGATGAAATAAATATTATTCCTGTAGCTGATTTGGATGAATTTTATGATACCGTACTTGACACTGTGGAAGATGTCAAACTTTTTAAGAAGAAGATAGAATCTCTAAGCTCTAAAGATACACTTTTTTTAGAACTACATACCCAATTAGATAAAGTGCATACGTCACTTATCCAATATATGGATAGAATGGGACAACTTGAAGTCCGTGTGCTTCAATCAGCATAGTAAAATAATGATAATTACTCAAACTGTACAATACTTACGCACAAAAAAGAAACTACTCAAAAAATACTCTTTGTCTGAAAATGATATAGAAATAACGCTAGATATATTTAAAAAAGATAAAGAACACACATCGCTTCAATATAAAAAAATGATTTGTAAAAAAGACAAAGACAGATACTCTATAAGGGTGCTAAATACACAGTATCGTATTTTGATGACCATGTTAAATGATGAAGCTTTTTTGCTCTGTGTTTGTAGTCATGACGATTATGACAGGATAAATAAAAACTGTTGATAGTGACTGATATAGGACTATAGTTGTCCATATAAAACTCTATACTTCCCTAACCAAAAACAGGAGATCCAAATGACCCTCTCAAAATCTCAATACATCAGAGGCTTACAATGCCACAAATCACTATGGCTTTACAAAAATAACCCAGAACTCAGAGATGCAGCAGACCATGCTCAGGAATCTCTTTTTAACACAGGTCACTCTGTGGGAGAGTTGGCAAAAGAACTTTTTCCTAATGGTGTAGAAGTAGAGTTTGACGCTAGTAATTTTAACGGTATGATAGCTAAAACCAAAGAACTCATAGCCAATGGTATAGAAGTTATCTATGAAGCGACATTCTCTGAAGATGGCATCTTTGTTATGGTAGATATATTGGTTAAAAATGCTGATGCATGGGATATGTATGAGGTGAAAGCTTCGACACAAGTAAAAGAGGTACATAGCAATGATGCTGCCATACAGTGGTATGCTCTAAGTAAAGTCATCAAGCTAAACCATGCCTATGTCATACATATAAACAATCAGTATGTTCGCGAAGGTGCATTAGACATAGAAAAGTTGTTTATTCTTGAAGATGTTACAGATATGGTACTTGAAAAACAAAAGGAGATTGAGCCAGAACTTTTAGAGATGGGGAAGATGTTAAAAAAAGATATGCCTGTCATTGATATAGCTAAGCATTGTGACAAACCATATAGTTGTGACTTTAGCACACACTGCTGGAAGCATATACCTAAAAAGCATTCTGTCTTTGATATCTCTTATGCTATGGGTAAACAGTGGACACTTTATGAACAAGGCATACTTAGCATAGATGATGTGCCAGATGACTTTCATCTTGGAGCAAATGCAACCTTGCAGATAAAACACCATAAGTCACAAGAGATTAAGATAGATACGCCAAAGATAAAAGAGTTTTTAGACAGTATAGAGTACCCCATAAACTTCTTTGACTTTGAGACTTTTCAAAATGCCATCCCAAGATTTGACAAGCAAAGACCTTATGCACAAATGCCATTTCAGTATTCTCTACACATTATGTATGAAGATGGTACGCTAGAGCATAAAGAGTTTTTAGGAGATGAAAACTCTGACCCAAGAGAAGCATTGGCAAAACAGATGTTAGAAGACATTACACCTACAGGTTCCATAGTGGCATACAGTCAAGGCTTTGAAAAAGGAAAGATTAGAGGTTTAGCAGAATTATTTGAAGATTTGGAAGAAGAGTTGTTAGCACTCAATGAACGGTTTGTAGACATAGCACATCCTTTCCAGAAGAAACACTACTATCACCCAAAGTTCAATGGCAGATACTCCATTAAAGTCGTATTGCCTGTAATGTTCCCCAATGATGATGAGCTTGACTATAAAAAGTTGGGTAGCATCCAAAATGGTGGAGATGCTATGGATACTTTTGCTAACTTACATTTACTCAAAGATAGCTCTAAAATAGACGAGATAAAAAAAGATTTATTGGCCTATTGTAGGCTTGATACTTTGGCTATGGTTCGGATATGGGAGAAGTTACATCAGATAATTGATAGGAATAAGTATGATAGTAATATATTTCTATAAAGGCATACAGTAAAATTTTATATTATAGAAAATACATTAGAGGTGAAAATATTTGGGGATATTTGGATAGGTTGGAAAATGAATATACCGTCATAAAAAAGGTCAAACCAATCTTTGCAAAAGAAGGGGCAGAACACTCAAATATAAAATAATTAATAATTTTTTCAACTTTTGGTTTAGGCTCATATACAAATACAGTCTACCATAGAAGTAGAAACACCACCCAACTTCAAAGGTGACTCACAAGGTGGTAAAAAACCAGCAACACTTGATTCTGGTGCTGTAGTACAAGTACCATTTTTTATCCTTGAAGGACAAAAAGTTGTTGTAGATACCATTGAAGGTAAGTATTTGGAAAAAGCTAAATAAAAGTTACTTTTTCTTTTTCTTTCTTTTCTTAAATACTTTTTCACAATCCTTTATCATGGCATCGGGTATGGTGGCAATGGTCATAAATTCTGACATTTGTAATAGAGG
>Ga0164313_10004633_pt1 | contig 12204 bp, 6 predicted proteins | sample GuaBasSedimGuay4_FD_113735 | JGI IMG/M metagenome (GOLD analysis project Ga0164313, IMG submission 113735) | Subseafloor sediment microbial communities from Guaymas Basin, Gulf of California, Mexico - Guay4, Core 4569-4, 0-3 cm | ecosystem: Environmental > Aquatic > Marine > Hydrothermal vents >... | reverse complement strand
CTTGTTCGCGTCGGTGGCCTTGCAGAGGCCACCTCGGGCCTCGTCCACGAGCTCAGATCTGTCGGCGTCGATGTCGAAGTGGTCATCCCTGACTACTTCGACACCCCGCTTACCGACGAGACAAGCGTGTTCCTCGACGTTCCGGACTGGGCAGGACCGGCGGTGGCGCGCAGCGGCATATCTGAACAGGCAGGACCCGTAACGCTCGTCAGCGTCCCAGGTATCCAGCGGCCCAACCCGTATGTGGACGGTGACGGCAACGGTTGGTCGGACAACCCTGATCGGTTCTTTGCATTCTCTGCAGCGGTGGCTGCGCTTGCCGATCTGTCAAGCCCCGATGTTGTTCACTGCAACGATTGGCACACGGCGCTGACGTTGGGGTTCCTGCCTGAGCAGGTGCCGACTGTGTTCACCATTCACACACTTGGATATCAGGGGTGGACGTCGGGAGGGTGGCTCGACCGGATACCTCACCACAGCGAGGCGTTCGAACGTCACGGAGGCACGAACCCCGTCGCTGGTGCGATCACCCTTGCCGACCGGGTTGTCGCAGTGAGCCCGAACTACGCAGACGAGATCAGAACTCCCGAGGGCGGATCAGGGCTTCATAAAGAGATGATCGCCCTTGGTGATCATCTTGTCGGAATCCGCAACGGGATCGACACAGGCGTGTGGGATCCATCTACCGACACCTTCATCGAGGCGGACTATGCCCCCGACGCTATGGCTGGCAAGACGGTATGTCGCCAGAAACTACTCGATGCTGTCGGATGGGCGGATACCGGGGTCCCGGTTGTGGGCGTCGTCACGAGACTTGTCGAGCAGAAGGGAATCGATATTCTCCTCGATACTGTTCGATACGCTGGCCTGATGCCGTTCCGGCTTGTCATGCTCGGTTCAGGCGAGAAGTGGCTTGCCGACTATGCCAGGCACCTGGCATCAGAATTTCCAGAGACGGTTGCTTTCCACGATGGATACGACGTTGCGTTCGGGCATGAGATATTCGCAGGAGCAGATCTTCTTGCGATGCCATCGAGATTCGAACCCTGCGGGCTGGCCCAGATGCAAGCCATGGAGTACGGCACGGTCCCGGTTGTCACCGCTGTCGGAGGGCTCGTCGACACGGTCATCGATGCTGACGAGAATCCTGCAATCGGCAACGGTTTCGTGTCACAATCTGTCGACACCACAGGGTTCGTCGATGCCCTCCACCGCGCAGTACGCGCATGGAACGATCCTGGGCGCCGAGGTGCCATCCAACTGCACGGTATGAAGGCCGACTGGTCGTGGAAAGACCCAGCGCGGAGGCAAATCGAGCTGTATGAGGAGATCGTCGGTCGATAGCTCAGTCCCCCTTTCAAGGGGGACGGCAGAGGAGCGTTAGCGACGATGCAGGGGGATCCACCGTCCGGCGCGTAGTCCCGCGTGGATGCGGTTGGCTTCGCGTTATCCCCCTCGCTCGAAGACTCGCTTGTCCCCCTTGAAAGGGGGACGGAAAGCGGAAGGCGCCTCAGTCGTAGCTGATCTTTGAGCCTTTTCCGATCGCGACGATTCCTCCGTCGGAAATCGTGAACTCCTCGCTGTCGCGATCAGCGTCGATGCCGATCTGCCGATTGCGCGGGACAACAAGATTCTTGTCGAGGATGGTGTTCTTGACGACTGCACCGGGGCCGATTATGACGTTGTCGAAGAGGATCGAGTTCTCGACCACCGCTCCAGGCTCGATCCGAACATTCGGCGAGATGATGGAGTGCTCAACCGTTGCGCCCGTGATGATCGATCCCGGCGAGATCATCGAGTTCGACACTTTCCCGGCACCGAACTCCCCATGAGCGACGATCTTCGCTGGAGGAAGGGTCCGGTGCGCGTTGTACACCGGCCAGTCCGTGTTGTAGAGATTGAAGATCGGGTGCGGGTTCACGAGGTCCATGTTCGCCTCGTAATACGAATCCAGCGTCCCGACATCACGCCAGTAGTGGGCGTCGCGCGGCGTTTCTCCAGGGACGATGTTCTCAGTGAAGTCGTACACGTAGGCATCGCCACTCTGGACCAACGCGGGAATGAGGTCGCCACCGATATCGCGGCCAGAACGGTTCGAGGCAGCATCTGCATTCAAGATGTCGACGAGAGCCTCAGTGGTGAACACGTAGTTCCCCATCGATGCAAGCACTTGTTCGGGCGCATCGGGAAGACCTATGGGGTCTTTCGGCTTCTCCCGAAACGCTGTGATCATGGATGAATCGGGGCCCTTCTCGATGACTCCGAATTCAGATGCCTGCTCGATCGGGACGCGGATGCCAGCAACTGTCACCCCGGCGCCACTTTCGATGTGTTGCTCGAGCATCTGGTCAGGGTCCATCCGGTAGATATGGTCTGCGCCGAACACGAAGATGTACTTGGGTGACTCATCATCGATCAGGTTCATGTTCTGGTACAGAGCATCGGCAGAGCCAGCGAACCACTGGGGCCCTCTTCGCATCTGTGCGGGGACGCTCGTTACGTAGTTCTCGAGGATGGTCGACATGCGCCATGTGGTCGAGATGTGAACATCGAGGCTGTGGCTCTTGTACTGCGTAAGCACGACGATGCGTCGGTATCCACCGTTCGCCAGGTTCGAAAGGGCGAAGTCGATCAGTCTGTACTGGCCGCCGTGGGGCACTGCCGGTTTGGCCCGGACACTGGTGAGTGGCATCAATCGAGTTCCCTTGCCCCCGGCGAGGACTATCGACAGGACCTTTTTCTCTATTGCAAGACGGTTCATGGTTCCATTGTCGCACACACCAGCGACTCCGCGGTCACAGATGCCGCAAGAAGCTCCGACGAGGTCTGTTTCAGCTAGATTGTGACCATGGAAGCAACACCTGCACCCCTGAGCGCACAAGACCGCTGGTCCTTCAACGAAGGCACTCATGCGAAACTCTTTCAGGTTCTTGGTGCTCATGTGGAGCCTGGGGGAACGACCTTCCGCGTCTGGGCACCATCAGCATCACGAGTCATGGTCATCGGCGAGTTCAATGAGTGGGGTGAAGGGATCGACCTCCACGGCGAGGAATCGGGTGTGTGGTCGGGAACCATCCCCGGCATCGGTCACGGCGACGTGTACAAGTACCGGATCACCGGACCGAACGGCGGTGAACCCTTCGACAAGGCGGATCCCTTTGCGTTCAAGGCGGAGGAACCCCCGCGAACCGGTTCGATCGTATGGGATCTTTCGTACACATGGGACGATGCCGACTGGATGGGTACGAGAGGTGAGCGCAACGATCTCAACGCTCCGATCTCCATCTACGAGCTGCATCTTGGATCCTGGAGGTACGAGCCAGGTGGATATCGTGCCATCGCAGATCAACTGGCGGACTACATGACGGACCTCGGCTTTACCCACGTGGAACTGCTCCCGGTCATGGAGCACCCGTTCTACGGATCATGGGGGTATCAGTCCACAGGCTATTTCGCCGCCACGTCGCGGTACGGGGACCCGCAGGACCTCATGTTCCTCGTCGAACATCTGCATGATCGTGGGATCGGTGTATTCCTGGACTGGGTCCCATCCCACTTCCCCTCCGATGCGTTCGCGCTTGCGCAGTTCGACGGAACGCACCTGTACGAGCACGCGGATCCTCAGCAGGGATATCAACCGGATTGGGACAGTCTCATATTCAACTATGGGAGACACGAGGTCAGGAGCTTCCTCCTGTCGAGCGCCATGTTCTGGCTCGACAAGTATCACGCAGACGGCATCAGGGTGGATGCCGTCGCCTCAATGCTCTATCGCGACTACTCCAGGAAGGAAGGTGAGTGGCAGCCCAACGTCTTTGGCGGTCGCGAGAACCTCGAAGCGATCGACTTCCTCAAGCAGTTGAACACAACCGCATATGGGGAGCACCCCGACATCATCATGGCTGCTGAGGAGTCGACAGCATTCCCTCAGGTGACCGCCCCCGTCGATTCTGGTGGACTCGGCTTCGGTGAAAAGTGGGACATGGGTTGGATGAACGACACGCTCGACTACGTCTCGCGCGACCCGATGTACCGCAGCCATCACCACTCCGAACTCAGCTTCCGCATGGTCTATGCGTTCAACGAGAACTTCATATTGCCTTTGTCCCACGACGAGGTCGTCCACGGGAAGGGCTCGCTGCTTGCGAAGCAGCCTGGTGACCGATGGCAACAATTCGCAGGACTGCGGCTTCTCTACGGTTATCAGTGGGCCCAACCGGGCAAGAAGCTGCTGTTCATGGGTGGTGAGTTCGGTGCAGACACCGAATGGAACCATGAGCAGGAACTTGATTGGGGCTCGGCTGGCGCTGAGGATCACGCAGGTGTACAACGGTTCGTTGCCGATCTCAACGCACTGCTCACATCAACACCAGCCCTGTTCGAACTTGACAATGACCCCGCAGGCTTTCGGTGGGTCATCGGAGACGATGCGGCGAGCTCTGTATATGCCTTTCTCCGGGTCTCTGCCGACGGTGACCCATTGCTGTTCGTTGCGAACTTCACCCCGGTCGTGCGCTCCGATTATCGCATCGGTGTCCCTAAGTCGGGAGAGTGGACTGAGGTGCTCAATAGCGACGACCTGCGATACGGTGGAAGTGGCGTTATCAATGGGGCCGTTGTAGCCGACGAGGTCTCAACCCACGGTTACGACCAATCACTTGAGTTGACACTCCCCCCACTGTCAGCGAGCTTCCTGAAGCCCGCCGCCCGCGTCCCCCTTTCAAGGGGGACAAGCGAGGAGCGTTAGCGACGAGTGAGGGGGATCCACCACGCGCCGCAGTCTTTCACGGCTTCGCGTTATCCCCCTGGCTCGCAAGCTCGCCCGTCCCCCTTGAAAGGGGGACGCCCTTCTAGCTCCAGTCGAGGATGACTTTGCCGCACTCTCCTGAGTGCATGACGTCGAGGGCGTCCTGGAAGTCGGCGGCAGCGAAATGATGAGTGATAACCGGTTTCACATCGACACCGGTCTGGATCATGGCGAGCATCTTGTACCAGGTTTCGAACATCTTCCTCCCGTAGATCCCCTGGAGCGTCAAGCCGTTGAAGACGATGTCGTTCCAGTCAATGGGAGCCTGTTTCGGGGGAATGCCAAGGAGGGCGATGTTACCTCCGTTGTTCATATTCGTGATCATCTCGTGCAGAGCTGCCGGCTGGCCAGACATCTCAAGTCCGACGTCGAAGCCCTCAACGATCCCGAGTTCAGACATCGTTTCACGCACGGTCTGGTGTGTGACGTTGATCTCGCGGTCCGCTCCGAGGTTCTTCGCCAGTTCGAGCCTGTAATCGTTGATATCGGTGACGACGATCATCCTGGCGCCGACATGGCGTGCGATCACCACGGCCATCATCCCGATCGGCCCCGCACCTGTGATGAGCACGTCTTCGCCGACGAGGTCGAAATGCAGCGCCGTGTGAACAGCGTTACCGAGCGGGTCAAGGATCGCTGCGACATCATCTGAGATGTCATCTGGAATCGGCTGCACGTTGGTGCCTGGGATCGCCACGTACTCGGCAAAGGCCCCAGGGCGGTTGACACCCACGCCGATGGTGTTGATACACAGATGTCGCCTTCCAGCCTGACAGTTCCTGCACCTGCCACACACGATGTGACCTTCGCCCGAGACCCGCTGGCCGATCGAGAGGCCCTCGACCTCGTCACCGATGACCGCAACCGTACCGACGTACTCGTGGCCGATCGTCATGGGAATAGGGATCGTTGCCTGTGCCCACTCGTCCCAGGCGTCGATGTGGAGATCGGTACCACAGATGGAGGTCTTGGAGATCTTGATCAGGACATCGTTTGGACCCACCTCTGGCAAGTCGACATCCTGTATCCACAGGCCAGGTTCGGGCTTTGCTTTTACGATCGCACGCATCAGCTCACCACCCCGAGTTCCTTGCCGACGGTTGTGAACGCATCGATGGCGCGATCGATGTGATCGAATGTGTGTGCAGCAGACATCTGGGTACGTATGCGAGCCTGGCCACGTGGTACAACAGGGAACGAGAACCCGACGACGTAGATGCCCTTGTCGAGCAAGCGGTCTGCCATCTCACCGGCGAGCCTGGCATCGCCAAGCATGACAGGGATGATGGGGTGGTCGGCGCCCGCAAGGCTGAAGCCCGCAGCCTCCATACCCGAACGGAATCGCTGTGAGTTCGCGGTGAGGCGGTCTCGAAGATCGCCGGACCGCTGGAGCATCTCGAGCGTTGTGATGGTCGTGGAAGCAATAACGGGGGCGAGGCTATTCGAGAAGAGGTATGGGCGCGACCGCTGACGCAGCCAATCGATGATCTCCTTGTGCCCCGATGTGTATCCGCCAGAAGCACCACCAAGTGCCTTACCGAGCGTACCTGTGATCACGGTAACCCGGTCGGTAACGGCCCAATAGTCCGGGGTTCCACCTCCATTGGGTCCGACGAATCCAACGGCATGTGAGTCATCGACCATGACCATCGCTCCGAACTCATCGGCGAGGTCACAGATCGCGGGGAGGTTGGCGATTATGCCGTCCATAAAGAAGACGCCGTCTGTGGCGATCATGATGTAGCGGGCGCCCCTGGCTGCCTCAAGCTGTGTGCGTAGGTCGTCCATGTCGTTGTTGGCGTACCGGAACCGTTTCGCCTTGCAGAGACGTACTCCGTCGATGATCGATGCATGGTTGAGTGCATCGGAGATGATCGCATCCTCTGGTCCGAGAATGGTTTCGAACAGTCCACCGTTTGCGTCCCAGCATGATGAGTACAAGATCGTGGATTCGGTGCCCAGGAAAGAGCTGATCTCGGCCTCGAGGGCTGCGTGGACGGTCTGTGTCCCACAGATGAACCGCACCGACGCCATTCCGTACCCGTACGAGTCGAGCGCGTTTTTCGCTGTCGCGATGAGCTGTGCATCGTCAGCAAGTCCGAGATAATTGTTCGCACAGAAGTTGATTACCTCGGTGCCGTCTTCGAGTGTGATCACAGCGTCCTGAGGCGAAGCGATGACACGTTCGGACTTGTATAGCCCCTCTGCATGGAGTTGTTCCGTCTGGAGGGCAAGGTGGTCGAGGAAGGGAGTGGTCATGGAACGAAGAATAGGAGCTGTCCGCTGTCCGCGGTCCGCTCTCCGCCAGAACTCGGAGCTCTACGTGATTCCTCGCGGAAGGCGGAAGGCGGATTGCGGAAGGCGGAAGGCGCTGCTCTCTGTAAACTCCACCTTGTGACTCCGCGTTTCACTATTCATGAGACAATCGAGGTTGGTCCCGACATCGCCAGGATTGTTGTCGATGCTCCGCGAGTCGCTCGTCATGCACGTGCCGGGCAGTTCGTCATCATCCGTCCTCTCGATGACAGCGAGCGGATTCCGCTCACGATCTGTGGCGCTGATCCAGACAAGGGGACGATCACGCTTGTCGTCCAGGCGATCGGTGGAACCACCACAGAGACCAACGCAATGGAGGCCGGTGAAGCTTTCAGCGACATTCTCGGACCGCTTGGGCTGCCGACAGAGATCGAGGAATTCGGTACGTGTGTCGTCGTGGCCGGCGGCGTTGGGGTTGCCATTGTTCTCCCTGTCGCCAAAGCGCTCGCCGAAGCGGGCAACCGTGTCATCGGGATAGTCGGTGCCCGCGATGATGATCACCTGATTCTCGTTGACGAGATGACCGATGTGTGCGACGAGGTACTGCTCGCTACCGAAGATGGCTCTGCCGGTACGCGAGGCTTCGTGACCGATGTTCTCGAGAAGGTGATGGGTGCCCATGACGTCGACCGGGTGCTCACCGCTGGACCGATTCCGATGATGCGAGCGGTTGGTGAACTCACGCGCCCACACGGAACCCCGACCATTGCGAGCCTGAACCCCATCATGGTGGATGGGACAGGCATGTGCGGTGGGTGCAGAGTCACGGTGGGTGGAGAAACCTTGTTCGCCTGTATCGACGGCCCGGAGTTCGATGCCCACGCTGTTGATTTCGTCTCTCTCCAGAAGCGCAATGAGGCGTATCACACGTTCGAAGCTTGCAGGTTGAGGGATGCACGAGAGGAACTGGATGCCTGAACTGACCAAGCGTGAACGCATGAAGATGGACCGCACTGTCATGCCGATGCGTAGTGCTACGGAGCGGGCGACGGACTTCGATGAGGTCAACTCTGGCTACGACACCGAAATGGCGATGCTTGAAGCCTCGCGATGCCTCGAGTGCAAACGCCCGGTGTGTGTGGATGGATGTCCGGTTGGCATCAGGATCAGGGACTTCATCGTACTCGTGGCCGTTGGAGACACCTCGGGTGCCGCGACCATCATTCTCGAGGACAACGCACTCCCTGCAGTGTGTGGGAGAGTGTGCCCGCAGGAGAGCCAATGCGAGGAGGCATGTGTCCTCGGCAAGAAGGGCCGCCCCATCGCGATTGGGCATCTCGAGAGGTTCGTGGCGGACGAGGAACGCAAGCGCGGCCTCAGGCACGCAGCATCGGTCACGCCTCCAACCGGCAAAAGCGTCGCGGTCATCGGATCGGGGCCAGCGGGACTTGCGTGTGCAGGTGACCTGATCCAGATGGGCCACAGCGTTACCGTGTTCGAGGCCCTCCACGAACTCGGTGGGGTTCTGGCATACGGTATCCCTGAGTTCCGGCTTCCCAAGGAGATCGTTCGGTCTGAGATCAGTGGTCTTGCGGACCAGGGCGTGGTGTTCGAGACCGACGTCCTCATCGGATCAGGCACGACGCTTGCGGACCTGATGTCCGAGGAGGGGTTCGACTCCGTATTCGTGGGTACGGGTGCCGGGCTACCGCGCTTCCCCGGGATTCAGGGTGAGGATCTGATCGGTGTCCTCTCAGCGAACGAATTCCTCACGAGGGTCAACCTGATGACGGCGAATCTGTCGGATAGCCAGACACCTGTCTACGACGTTGCTGGTCGGCCTGTTGTCGTGATCGGCGGAGGCAACACCGCAGTCGATGCGGCGCGAGTGGCACTGAGGCTCGGGGCTCAACCTGTGACGATGCTGTACCGGCGCTCGGAGGAGGAGATGCCTGCGAGAGATGAAGAGATCGAACATGCCCGTCAGGAGGGCGTCAAGATTCGCCTCCTGGTCGCTCCCGTGGTGTTCGATGGCGACGACGGCTGGCTCTCGAGTGTCACGATTCAAGAGATGGAACTTGGCGAACCTGATGATCAGGGCAGAGCCAGACCGGTACCGATCGATGGTGCATTTGAGACGATCCCCACGGACGTGGCGATCGTTGCGATCGGGAACTCACCCAATCCTGTTCTCATCCGATCAACACCCGACCTGGCGACCACTCCTTGGGGCACAGTTGAGACCGACTCTGAAACGGGAGCCACTTCCATTCCTGGGGTGTTCGCTGGCGGCGATATCGCAACAGGCGGCGCGACGGTGATTCTCGCACTGGCGGCCGGCCGCAAGGCAGCGACCGCGATCGACCAGTGGATGCGATGATCTCTCCGATTCTGGCGTCACACGCGCCAAGATTTTGGCGCGTGTGACGCCAGAATCAGTACAACGCATGGTCTAGAGTGTGGCCTGTGGGTGACGACATGAAGGATGGGACCCAGATGACCGATAACGAGCAGACCGAACCTGTCCGATGGTATGCCCTCAACTCAAATGAGGCAGTGACCCGGTTGGGCTCGGACGCAGCAAGAGGCCTCACAAGCTCAGAAGCCGCCAAGAGGCTGGCCGAATACGGGCCGAATGAGCTCCGGTCCGAAGAGCCGCCATCCAAGCTCGAGGTGGCGATGCATCAGGTCGTCGACCCGATGAACATCATGTTGATAGCGGTCGCCGTGATCAGCCTCGCAATAGGCGAGATAGGGACGGGCCTTCTCGTTGGTGCTCTCGTACTGATCAATGTCGTCATGGGCACACAGCAGGAGATCAAAGCAAAGGCTGCCGTCGATGCTCTCGCAAACCTTCAGATACCCGTGGCCAGGGTGACGAGGGACGGCTCTCTTGTTGAATTTGCAGCCACGGACCTCGTTCCTGGCGACATCGTTTCCCTGGAAGCGGGTGACCTTGTCCCAGCCGACGGCAGGATCATCCATTCTGCCACGCTCGAAACCCAGGAAGCCGCTCTCACCGGCGAGAGTGCACCGATACCGAAGGATTCTGGGGCACTCCCTGATGAGGAGACAGCGATCGGTGACCGCAGCGACATGGCGTTCCAGAACACCTCGGTGACGCGAGGTACGGGTGTGATCGTTGTGACGAGCACAGGGATGAACACGGAGATGGGAAGCATCGCCACGATGCTGTCGTCGGTCGAGAGGAAACGTTCCCCGCTTCAGCGCGAACTTGACAGCCTCACGAAGCTGCTCGGGTTCATCGCATGGGGCGCGGTTGCTGTGATCATCGCGATCGGCGTTGCGCGCGGAACAGACACGGCTGAACTCCTTCTGCTCGGAACAGCCATGGCGATATCGGCGATACCAACCGGTCTTCCAACCTTCGTTCAGGGGATGCTGTCATATGGGGCCAAGCAACTTGCAGAGGCCAACGCGATCGTCAAGAACCTGACCGATGTGGAGACCCTTGGTTCGACAAGTGCGATCAACACCGACAAGACCGGCACCTTGACCATGAACGAGATGATGACCAGCCTCCTGTATCTGGCTGACAGTTGGTTCAGTGTCGAGGGGAGCGGATACAGCAAGACCGGTGCCATTCGGTCGGTCGCAGGCGATCCCGACCCGGACTTCACCAATCTCGCTCTCGCGCTCGTTCTCGACTCTGACGCCGTCGTGAGCGACGACGGTGACGTCATCGGTGATCCAACAGAGGCTGCCCTCGTCGTACTCGCTGCCAAGATCGGCGTGGACGCCGAAGAGACACGCAGGGCTAGGCCTCGTCTCGCAGAGGTTCCCTTCGATTCGAGCTATAAGTTCATGTCCACGGTGCACAGCATTCCGCTTGACGGGGAGGACAGACTGATCCTCCTCACGAAGGGTGCGCCTGATGTCGTGCTCGAACGGTGTAGCGAGTCTTCGACTGGTCGTCGCAGTTGGGTGTCGATCGATGACGCGATTGAAGGTATCGAAGCTGCAAACGAACGGATGGGATCCGACGGACTCAGGGTTCTCTCCTTTGCGTTCAGGTTGATCAACAAGTGGGATGAAGACGCAGTGCTGGCTGATCCTATGTCGTTCGTTGAGGATCTCCGGTTCGTTGCGCTCATCGGGATCATCGACCCATTGCGCCCCTCGGCGAAAGAGGCGGTCCGTGTCGCCCACGAGGCAGGTATCGATGTTCGTATGATCACAGGCGACCATGTCGTGACCGCAACGGCGATCGGCAGGGAGCTCGGTCTCGGGCCTGGCGCCGTCAGCGGTGCCGAGTTCCGGGCGATGTCCGATGAAGAGGTCATCGCCGCACTGCCGAATCTGCATGTCTTTGGCCGTGTTTCTCCTCAGGACAAGCTGCGTCTTGTCCAGTTGATGCAAGGCGAAGGCATGGTCGTGGCGATGACCGGAGATGCCGTCAACGACGCCGCTGCCCTCAAACAGGCCGACATCGGTGTTGCCATGGGGTCTGGGTCTGAGGTCACGAAGCAGGCAGCCAAGATGATCCTCACGGATGACAACTTCGGGACACTTGTCCACGCAGTTGAACTTGGCCGGAGCACGTATCAGAAGATCAGCCTGTACGTCCGATTCCAGATGTCGCAGTTGCTTTCACTTGTCATTCTGTTCCTCGTTGCGAGCATCTTCAACATCGCTGGCGGCGTCGCGCTCACTCCGATGATGGTCCTGTGGCTCAACTTCCTCGTTGCGTCTGCCCCCGTCGTTGTCATCATGATCGCTCCCGTGCAGCGGGGACTCATGCAGTTGCCGCCACGTGACCCGTCCCACAAGCTCACGAACAGGGCAGAGGTCGTCCGATGGTTGCTCTACGGAGGCACACTGTTCTTCGTGACACTTGTGCCACTGCTGTGGGGTCCTGATGATCCGACAGCAACCGCTCCTTCAGCCGCCATGACGATGGCGTTCATCGTGATGGGATTCGGTACATTGCTCTCCGGCCTGGCGCTGCGCAGAGATCCTCAAAGTGGCCTTGCACCCCCGATTCTCAGGGCGCTCGGCATCCTCTCGATCTCCGGATTCCTTCTGGTACTCACCACGGTGTGGGCTCCACTTCAGCGCATGCTGATGACCCAGCCACTCACGGGCGAGCAGTGGTTGGGGGCCCTGGGGTTGGCAGTGAT
>Ga0164313_10004632_pt1 | contig 12204 bp, 25 predicted proteins | sample GuaBasSedimGuay4_FD_113735 | JGI IMG/M metagenome (GOLD analysis project Ga0164313, IMG submission 113735) | Subseafloor sediment microbial communities from Guaymas Basin, Gulf of California, Mexico - Guay4, Core 4569-4, 0-3 cm | ecosystem: Environmental > Aquatic > Marine > Hydrothermal vents... | reverse complement strand
TCCATCTAATCTTCTATCTTCTTCAGAAAGATCTTTACGAGTAGCAGCTTGAGCTTCTAATATAGCCTTCCAGTCATCTTTGGTTTCTTGATCAGATTTAGCTAGAATTGCTTCTAATTCTTTATCGGCTTCATAACGAGCAAAATCATAATCAATACCATCTGGTAAATGTGTGAAATACAGGGGTCGGCCAACTATACCACGTCTGTTTTTATCGTATTCAAGATACAAAATTCCGGCTTTATTTCTCTTAATATTTAAAAAAGCTGTTGAGGCATGATTTAAATTATTACTACCTACAAATTTACCGCCTTTGGTTTCTTGTAGAATAAAGAAAAATGAAGTTGGAAGCTTCTTTTCATTATTACATTTATTATGCTTTTTGAATAATTTGATTAACCATTTCTCTGCTGATCGTACTGTAATATTACAAGTTTCAGCTACCATTTCTACTATCTCAGTTAAAGAATCCATTATTATTAAATCCCATCCCTTGTCCATAATTCTTTCTATTACGTCCATAGTATTTTCATCATAATAATCATCCATGAATAGTATTTCTAATACACCCATGTCTGGAAATCTATCATACAATCCTTTCATGTCAATATCAGTCATTTCACCAGAAATAAATAATACTTCACGAGAAGGTTTTTCTTTTTTGGCTTTATCTCCAAAATCAATAAGTATGGAAGATTTTCCGGAACCTGCAGGTCCTTTAACCATAGTATTGGTTGCCGGCATTATTCCCCCGGTTACTGAAATATAATCATCTAATTGAGTACCAGTATTCATAGGAATAAACATACTAGGATCGAATGTCACATTCTCCATACGAACAGTAGTAATTTCTCTTTTCTCTGGAATTTCTTCTTCCTCCTCTTCCTCAATTATGGGAGGATAAACAGTTAATACTGGCGGCTCTACATATACATATCTTCCATTCACAGCATCCCATACAGGAGGTCCTTGTGGAGGTAATTGTTGTACACCAGGGCCTATATTTTGTGGAGGTTGATATGTTTGTGTTGGTTGATATTGCGGAGCAGTTGGTGATTGAGACATATGATGTGGAGCATAATTCGGTACATACGGCTCTGGTTGTACTGGTAACTGTTCTGGTTGTACGGGAGGTTGTTGAACATGTGCTGTTGTTCCAGTTCTAGCATCTGATCGTACTCTTTGTGGGGCTGCATAATGCATTTCGAATTCTCCACGTAAAGACTCTAATCCTGTAAGACTTGGTAGAGACATATCTAAATTGGGAAATTTATTCCCGTTAAGTTCTTTTTGGAAATAAACATTAAGCACTTCTCTCACAAAATCGTGTGGATGTGCTTTGGTGTTGCAAAAAGCCAGAACATCTGGTCTTATGTGACCTAATAAAGGCATTACTTGATTCTTTATGAATCCTAAATTTATTCTAATCATGTTTTTTGTTTTTAAAATATTCCTAATTGAAGCATTTCTGCAGTTGTTAGTTCAAAACGTTGGCCGACTTTTTTATTATATGCTTTAATAGCTCCACTTAGAGTAAATAAGCGAATAAAAGCCCATACTCCTAGCCCTCCAAATGTTAAATAAAATAATATTTGTAGCCCTATTTTATCTAAACTACCATAACTCCATCCTAAAAATAAGAATAGTAACCAAATTGTTGTTGAATCTTTTAATTGGCTTTGTGCCATCATCATTCGTTGTGTTGAATTTTCCATTTTATTGATTTTTATTTAATTAATAATTAATAAGTTAATCGCAGTCACCGCTCTCTATCCGAACGTTACCTCCATTTAAATTTCCGAAATCTATTTCAGCTATAATTTCTTGTTCACAGTCTTCTATAGTTTCTAATAATTTACCACTATAGAATCCTACCTCTCCAATAGTATACAGGAAAGGAATAGATAAATGTACCTCCTCTCCTTCTTTTAGTTTCCTTGTATTATAGCTCATAATTGTTCTAAATCAAATTGCTGTTCGTCATAATTATTATCTGTTAGCCATTCTCTAATTTCATATTCAGATATTTGATCTAATTCAATAATAAATATGGCAAGAGTATTAAGCATTTCATTTAATGCCATAGCTGGGTTTATTCTATAAATGGTAATAGTTTTATGCCCTGTTGGGCCCATTACTAGGTCATCGTCGTAGAATGTCACATCAATTGTGTAGTATAGATTTTCTTTCATGTTTTTAAGTTAGTTTTATTAAATAATCTATGTAAGTAATTCCGTTGCTTGTACTAGTAAGTACTTTATTTTGTAGTGTACTACAGTAAAAAGATTTAATTGTAATAGTTTCAGCACCAGTATCCATATGCCCAACTACTTCATTTACTGTAAAAAGAATATCATGCGAATTTATAGCTGTCCTACTATCTGTTGAAATGAAATCTTGGTTCCTGGGCTCCTCTAATTCTTTCCAATAAGTAACTAATTCTGGATCTTCTTCATTATCAATCCATCCATACTCATTATCATCGTCATCTATGAATACTCCAATTTCAGCATAAAAATCTACTTCTATCAAATTGCCTTTAATTGTGATAATTTTACATCTGCAGTATTCTTTTGAGGGTTTGTTCTCATTTATGTGTATAAACTTCATAGTTTTTTAAAATTTAAACGTTGTTTAGCTGCTTCTCTTTCTTCTTCAACTACATCATAATCTCCGAAAAATTGCTCTACATATCCTTTATGCATCTCAATATAAAATGAGTTTTGTGATCTAATTCTACCACTTGTCATCATTACGGCATTTACAAATCCAATTCCTCTACTTCGAAGATAAAATATCTGTTCGCCTACTTTCCCGGTAATACGCTCATTTTTATTTAAGTATTTTATGAAAGCATGATTTTCTTTTACCGGTTCTAAATATTTAGATAGTTCAACAATATTATACTCATGAGGTTCGATAGTAACATTCCCTTCTCGTGTACGAATTCGCATTCTGTATTCAAGTTCTATAGGATCTTTATTTTCTAAATATGATTTCTGTCTACTAGTTATTTTTTGATTTCTATTAAATCGATCGATAATTAATTTAGCGTTTTGACTGGCTGTGGTACTGGTACCCCCTGCTAGATATTCTATTAACCAACTGTGATCTCTTGTATTCCATTCTAATTTATTTTCGTCTTTAAAAAATAATCTATTATAATCTGGAATACCGTAAAAAATACTAAGAGGTTGAATAAATTCTTTTACAGGAATTCGTTTTTTGATAAGGATCCATTCTCCTTTTTTATTTGGTATTTTCATCATTTCTAGTTATTTGCCATTCAATTCCATAATCAAAAAGAGAGCCTTTGAAATCTTTCCACATAGTTTTCCATCTTATATATAAATATGCTTTTTGTAGTGATTTAAATTCAGGTTTTAAATAGTATGTATGTCTATAATAGAGAGGAATTACAATGATAGCAGTCTTCCAATTAGCTATCTTTTCTTCTGGTAAATGATCCCAAAAATCTGGCATAAACCGAATAAACGGCTTATACCAGAAAGGGATTTTAACTTTTAGTGCATGCATATTACTCAAGCATTTTGTTAAGTTCATCAAGACTTTTACCCTCCAGTTCAGAGTCTTGTTTTCTTTGGATAACCTCCATAATTTTCTCATTACGAGCTTTTATTCCGGAAGCTGCGGCTTTAAGATCACGCTCTTGTACTTTTGTATCAAGGATATCTCGTACAATATCAAATCTTAATTTCAATTCTTTATCCTTTTGAGACTTTTGAACCAAAAATGACTTCCCACCTGATTTCTCATAGGCTTCTTGATATGCTATCGCCATTTTATCAAGTGCATTTAGAGTTAAATCCCATAAATGCTCTACTGATAAAGGTCCTTTAGTTGTTGTGAACCTTAGTTTTAATCTACTACATTCTTTGTACATAATTTATTAGTTTTTAATAATGAATAATTAGTAAGAAGAGGAGGATTTGAACCTCCGACCTCAACCGATGGTACGCCAGCCCGGACTCGAACCGAGAACCTTCGTATTAACTACGACGCTCTAACCAATTGAGCTACCGGCGCGAAGTGGTTGCGCTCTGACCAACTGAGCTATCTTCTAATATACCTTAAAATTGAATTTTTAACATTCGTTTATGTGATCCAGATACTTTTACAATTAGTTGATCTCGAACTGTGCTATTAAAGCCCAATCCTGCTAATTGTTTTTTACCCGGAGTAATCATATTAGTATTTCCCAATACTTCTATTACTTTTTTATGCGCCAGTAAATCTGGTAAAAGATTTTCATTGTGAAATCCTCTTATATCAGATTTTGTTTTGCATTTATCAAGCATAAAGAAATAGTGTAAATTACCTACTGCATTACTTCCCCAATGATTTGGAGATAAACACATAAGATTTACTTTATGAAAAGCATTTGTATCTAATTTCCATAAAGTTTTAGAAGAATTAGATTCTGGTAAATTGTGTTTAATTGAGAATACGCCATTCTTTAAAGTTACGATAGCTACCTGTACTTTTTTTTTATGATGTAAAGATTTATCATAACTGTAAGAATATATTTCTCCATCAAATTCAATTTCAGCTTTAAATCCTTTAGAATTTCTTGCAGCATATTGATTAACCCATAAAATATAATCACCAGCTGTCATCTGATTTTTATTCGTCCAAGTGATATTTTCTACAGCTAATTGACCTCCAGGACCTTGATTATCTACATCTAATTGACCTGAACAAGGGCTTTTAGTGTTATATTTTTTCATATAACGGGTAGAAAATCCTATCCTAGTTCCAGAAGGTTCTTTAGCCCATGCATCTAAATCGGAATTATCTTTATCTTTGTCATTCCATGCTAATCTGAAATTTAATACACCTTCCACATTACCGCCGGCTGCTTTAACAGCTTCTTTAATTTGGGATTTACCTGCAAGATTTCCATTAAAAGTCCAGGAATAATTGTTATCCCATTTGAAAATTGGTTTAGATTTCTTGAGTTTAGCAGTAGTAAGCACAGCTAAATTGCCTTCCATTCTATTTTCCAAAAGAACTGCTACTGATGTAGCAGTAGGTAGAATATCCTTCATAAATTTATCAATAGTGACTACTTCAAGTTTGTCGAATTGACTTCTTTTATGTTGGGTAGAAATAGATTTCACAGTATCAAACATCGATACTTCTTTAATCTTACCATCTCCAATATTAATATGCTTTATTTCTGAAGCTTTAATATCATCAATAGTAGCTAGTCTTCTACTGAAAGAAGCTTCATATCCATTTTCTTCCACGAATTTCTGAGCTGCTTCTATTTGGCGTTTTGTAATGGGTGCCGTAGCTTTATGGTAGTTGGCCGGATCTACTCGTTTATTCCAATTCAAACATGCTTTATTCAATTCCATACCTTCCGCGAGTTCAGTACATAGAACTCCTATAAGATCATTTTTGAATCTAGAATGTCCGATAGACATATCATATGTTACATACCAGCAGTAAATATCTTTTGGTATAGCGGTAGTATCATACAATTCTTTATATCCTATTGCATTTTCTACAGCATGTAAATGAGCCGGTCCGTCTAACAGCGATCCTTGGTTAATTAAATCTTTTACAAGTTTTAAAGTATCCAATGGAATTTCACGCATAGCTCTTTCAAATACATCATATTTAGCTCTATATCCAGCTAAAATACTTTCAATAGAAGATGTAGTTTGATTTACGTATTTCTTTGGCAAATCAATAGAAAAGTGATTAAATTCGTATATTTTACCGGCTTCAACTACTCCGAAAGTGGCAGCTTCTTCTTCAGTATATTTCTTACGATTAACTGCAATTCCTAATTTATAGGTAGCTTGATTTTTCTTACAAGATTCGTAGTTAAGTTTTTCATTTAACATTTTGTAAGACTCAAGAAATATGTCTTTTATTTTGGAAGCTTTAATTACTTTATCGAGCGCTTTAGCTGATACAGTATATTCTCCGGCATCTTCTATCCCACTAAATAAAGTTTGAATTTTTCCATTATCATCTATAGATACTATATTACCATATCTTCTAATGAAATTAGTACAGTTATTACAGTTATGTTCAGAACTTTCTGGATCTCTAAATGTGGATTCATCTTCGAAAGATGTTAAATAAAGTTTCCATAATGCACTACCTGGTATGTCAGCCCTGTATAGCTGACCGGTTTTACACATTTTCTTGAACTGCTGCTGAATTTGGTTGTTAAAATTTTTGAAAGTCATTTTTGTTGTTCTTTAAGTTTATATTGTTTAAATGTTTTTGGAAGTTTTGGATTGATTGTTTCTGGATTGTAGTTAAATATAAATACATGTCCAGAACCAACCACCCAGAAATTCTCTTCTTTTGTAAAATACCAATCTGCTATGAGTTGGATAAAACTAAATCTAGCAAATCGTTTAGTGATATCAAAACCGTATACATATCCTTCCACATCACATTTCTCTAATTTATCATCTATTAATACTTCGATCATGATTTTAGTTTTAATTCTAAACCGTAAAGAGTAGTCATTTTAGCTATTTCGTATTGGTTTCTTGGTTTAAAATAGCCTGTACTAAATGGACGTTTTATCCATTTAGATGGGTCTGTATTTTGTCCTTTTCGAATGTCTTCTCGCACTAATTTTAGTAAAAGAATTCTTTCTTTATTTTCAAGATCCATATTAGTCTAAAAGATTGACACGAGATTCATCTACAATGGAACTAACATACAGATTAATGAAATGTTGTTGGGATTTCTTAGTCACATATTCGAATCTTGTTTTATAATGTTCATTCTCCTCTACAAGCATAGTACAGATACTGAACATCGCAGAATCTAAATACTTCTCAGAAATATAGATTTTTTTCTTTTCTACATCTGTTTTAGCAAACATGTTTTTATCCCCAAATATTCCATACACGAAAGATAATTCTGGGTCCATATAGTAGCCGGCTATATCTAAAGCATTTTTAGCTTTAAGTATTTTGTCGTGCAGAGTATCGTTATGGATTTCGAAAAAATCTTCTACAGTTTTTGATACCATAAGAGCTCCAACATCTTTAAAATGTTTAGTAAGTCCTTTATACAGTGGTTCAGGCACTGTCATATAAGTATCAGGATCTACTTTTATTCCACGATCTATCAGCCTTTTCAAGGCTTTAGCGTGAATTATTTTAGTATCCTTGAGAATTTCTCTCCAAACATGATTAAAATTTTTATTGTACCAACTATAAGCGTAATCAACATTCTTTCCTTCGTAATGTCCTTCTGTTACATGTTCCAGAAAATATTTGATTGTTTTAACATCTGTGATATTGACCAAGGCTTCCATAATATCACTTTCCATTAGTCCTTGATATTCTCTAAGTTCATTTAATCGGGCATTTTTGATGTCATAATTAAATACACTATCGGTAGGATTTGTTTGCACTAAAATACCCTGTTTGTACAATCGTAATTGACCGTTAGATGGATAAATATCTACAGTATCACTCACATAAATAGGTACCGCATTTGTTATGAAATATTTGTCCCAATTATTGTATATCTCTAAAATATCGATTGTTAGTTCAATATAAATAGTTGTATATCCATATCTTGAGTCTAAATCTTCAGTAATACCTCTGTAAGGATCTCCCTCATCTACTGCATTACTCCATATTTCCCTGATAATCATCCAGGCTTCCCAATCTGTTCCCATATTGGTTGTAATAGAAGTTTTTTCTCCATCTATATAAATGATATCATAAGTAGTGCCGGCTATAGTTTCTTCTTTGGTTTCAATTTTGATTTCTTTTTCTCCGGAGAAAATTTTTAGATCAATATTATTACGAAGTAAGTAAGCCATAGTGTATTTTAATCCCGTACCAAAATGACCTATTTTATCGTAGTTACCGGATTTGTTAGTAGCTCCCATAAGAGATACTATTCTAGCGTCTAATTCGCCTTTGTTTGTTATTTTTAAATATTTCATGTTTTTGTAAAATTTTCAATTTTTAATTTTGGGTATTTGGAGGTTACTCCATTAAAATAAAAACAACCTAAACAATTTCCTAATCCATAATGTAATGGAGTAACACATTTTAAACAACCGCCATGAAAAATAATATGTCGTTTTTCATCTATATGATTTCGTGCGTATTGTTTATCATTTTCTTTTTTAAGACCATAGTTTTCCATTATACTAATGTGTTAAAAAATTTAATATCTTTTGCCTTTATTATAGCTGCCGGTCCAATAGTATATTCGTCAAATAATTTGTTTTTAAAACAATAGTCTATTTGTGTTTCATTCATACTATCAGCTAGTATAAGTGTATCACAGATAGCATCTTTAAAAATATTAGGAGGAAGAAAAGGATCGTTTCGTAGTAATGATTTAGCTTTCAACCACCCCATATTTTTACGTTGCATGTAAATAGAGTCTTTTCCTATAGTGTCTTTGCGTTCTTTTGTATCCACTAAATATTGTAAAGCATCTGTTAAAGCTTTATTTCTAGCTTGTAGTTTTTCCACTAAAATTTTATTTTCAACTTGTAGTTTTTCGATGTACTTCATCATTACTTTCTGATTTTATAGTCCGTTCGTATTCGAAGAATTCTCGTCCAAATATTTTTATTTTAATACGTTTTACTGGAACTAATAATTCTATAGATGGTAAGTCCAAATGTATTGGATCTCCAAATATTATTTTGGATTTTTCATTCATTTGATTCTAAATTAAGATTAGTATTTAAATCTTTAGCTATTAAATATGAGCAATCCATTGTATGTTTAATTTGGTTCATACTATTTTTGTTAGCTAATTTTTTAGAATCCATTATATCATGTTCACAAAAAGGACATTCAAAATAGTCGGCCCCACAATGACCCATTTCAAATGTAGCAGGTGTTTCTAACACAGCTACAATTACTTTATTGATATCGGATTCTCTACTCATCTTGTTCAGGTTCGGTTATTATCACAACTTTTCCTTCAAATGAGCTATTTGAAAAAGGATTTGATACCCCAGAACGTTCTTTGGATTCTATCCATTCTCGAATATCTCCAATAGTAGCTTCTTCATTGAACATCCTTTCTTGTGATTGTACTTCATAGTCGTCTGGCCCTACTTGTACTGTTTTATTAAATTTTATTAATACCATGATTTGTTTACTTTTTTTATTATTATTTCTGTATTAAATACTTCTGCTTCAGAACTATCCCCATATTCTATCATGGAAGTATCTTTAAAAATATCCCATATTTTTGTTATAGTGTAATCGTTACCTGGTATAGGGTCTGGATCATTCCATAATAAAGGATAATTTAAAGCATTAGCTGTTTTAAGTTCCTTCCTTGTCATAAAGTTCTAATTCTTTTGTAGTCATATTTTCAATGTTTCTTTTTTACCTGGTTCTAAATAATCGAATATATCAAGAGGCTCGTCTTCAAATGCGTATTCTCTTTTCTTTAATTCCCAATATTCTTGAGATGCTTCTTTATTTACAAGAGTTGCTTTTGATTTATTATAAAAGTATACTCCTGCTTGTTTAGACCCTGATTCTTCGTATTCTATCTCAAGATAACTAGGTTCTAGTAATTTAATTAAAGCAATCACAGTAGATTTATCTAATCCCCATTTTGTTTCAAATGAAAAACTATCATCGGATTGTAGAAATATGTCTACAAATTCTAACTCAAATATAGCTTGTGAGCCTATTTTAGATATTGTGAAAGCACTTGGAGAGTTTTTGATATCCTTAAACATTAATTCCGCTAATCCCTCTACAGAAGCTCCTCCGTAATTACACCAATTGTATGACCAATCACCCATAATAGATTTTTATTGGAATTCCTCTTTTTTCAATAATACTGATAGCTTCATCTATTGGAAATTTAACACCATTTTGAGCTATAAATACAGCATCTAATTTTTCATTTAATCCATTTACACTTGCTATGTATGCCTTCTTTTCCTTGGAACTATTACTAATTTGTACTATACCAATAGTACTTCTACCTGTGAACCAGGCTATGCCTTCGATTGTATTCATGTTTTAATATATTTAGTGGGTATAAAATAAGCTGAACTGCCATGTTTCATTTCTATATCTAAAATAGCTTCATCATCAAACCAGGATTTATTCATATATTCTTGAGATTCTGGCCAAGGAATAATAGTGTAAGTATTATTTGGCAGTTGTTTAGCTGCAAAATATTTTTCTATTTCTTCTATTATTCCTTCTTTTGTTGGTATATATAATTGAAGTTCATTCATTTGAATTAGAGCCTCTGAAATATCTTCACTATTTAATATAAATGTTTTCATTTTCTATTTTTTAGTTAGTTTTATGTTCTTTTACTTTTAAAAGTAATTCAGTTATATGAATAATAGCATTTGCGTATTCATAATTACCTAGTAATTCGTGAACTAATTTTTTACGCTCTAAATTAGTCTCTCTAATAATTAATAGATATTTAGCAATATCGGTTGGATCAAGTTCGTAATCTCTAATTAATCTATTAAATTCAGCTTCTTTTGTTTTAAAAGTATCATGTGCCCTCATAGGGCCGTACTCTGTTTTATGTAATTGTAGTAAGTTTCTCATTGTATGGTTTTAAAGAGATTCAAAATATTTATCAACTATTAATAGATGATGTAGAATATGATTTTCTGGGATATCATCTGAAGTTATTTCTCTTGCTCCAAAATTATAGCCTGATTCTTGTTCGAAATTTCTAATTTCATCTTCATACATGTAATTGAATATTTTTTCGAAACTTTCTTTTTGTTTACTTTTATGAGGTTCTCCTCGTGCAGATTTTAAATGATCTTTCAATTCTTCTGGAAGTTGTCCTAGTCTTAGTAATTCCAATTTAGTTTTACTTACTCGACGCATCCAGTAAGGAAAGTACATGTATTTTTCAGTTTTTGAATGGGCTATTATTCCAAGAGATTCTACTAATTCTATTAAATCTTCAGAAGTTACTATTTGTGTATGTTTACTCATGGTTTTAAAGTGTTTTTATACTCAGTTCGTTTTTTAATACCGTATTTTTGAAGTGTGCTACCATAACAGTAAAGGAAACGATAAACATCCTCCATTAATATGCGAAAAACCGGTCTGAATTTAATCACGCCGGCTATAGTATCTATTTCAATAATATCGTTTTCTACTTTTGCTTCTAATCCAGTAGTGAGAGTTATTTCTTCCGCTACTGTTTCAAAATAGTCGAGTTGCTTGTCTTTATATCCCATTATCCAAATATTCGTTTGTAATCTTCTGAAGTACATTTTTCCAATGTAATTTCTAATTCTTTTACTTCTTTAAATCGTAAAAGACTTTTAACTAAATGAACTTCAGATAATTTTAAAGGATTGTTGTAACTGCTCCCATTATGGCGTAATACTGTGACATCTAAATATTCCCTTTTATATTCCTTTGGTAGGATTAGGAGTAATTCAGATATGGAAACTGGCTGTCCTTTATTCTCCTTTAAATAACATAATTCATCATAATGAAAATGAATATCAGATACTACTCGTATCTTTTTTTTATATAATACGAGTATTTCTAAAGATTTTCCCGTACTATTTTTTTTAGGAAGATCTGTTCTAAGTAATTGACGTGTTTTCATAATGTAGCTCCATATATTTCAGGATCTTCATAGCAATCTTGACAGAATACTCCTTCCATCATTTCCATTACTTTGTAACGAACTCCATAATTGAATAACATTCTTATAAATTCTGTAAGTCTATCTCCATCTTCACTATAAAATACAGTTTCACAAGTAGGGCATTCCCATTTGAATATATCTTCTACTTCATTTTCAAGTTTTTTATACAGTAAGAGTTCTTCTTTTTTTGCTGTATCATAACTTTTTACACTCTTTTCTAATTGATCAATATATTTATCTTGTTCGGTAGAATACTTTTTAAGGGCTTTTACAACTTCTGCATACCCTTTTAGTATATCTTCTGGTTTAAAATTTTGTCTAGCTGGTCGTTCCATGGTTGTTATTTTAAATTGTAAATTTTGCACATTCAATATCTAATTTTAAACTTAAACGTATCGGTATTTTAGTATGTCTTGGTAGTTTTCTCCAATTCCAATCATTAGTAGCTATGTATTTAGTATTAATGATAATACGCCCAAATAAATAGGTACGCTGTCGGGTTAAAATAATATGGCCGTGTTCGTTAATTTCTTTTCTTATGATATCCATATCAGT
>Ga0164313_10004629_pt1 | contig 12207 bp, 7 predicted proteins | sample GuaBasSedimGuay4_FD_113735 | JGI IMG/M metagenome (GOLD analysis project Ga0164313, IMG submission 113735) | Subseafloor sediment microbial communities from Guaymas Basin, Gulf of California, Mexico - Guay4, Core 4569-4, 0-3 cm | ecosystem: Environmental > Aquatic > Marine > Hydrothermal vents >... | reverse complement strand
TCCCGAAACTGCCAAAGAGGAGATTTACCATGAAACTGATTCCCTTGAGTTTAAGCATTATGTTGGCCATCGGGTCTGCCTGGGCAGACGATGGCGATCTTGTACGAAAAAAGATGACACCAAAGTCGGATGGTGCTGCACCGCCCGTCCCAGCGGGACACATTGCAGAAGCCGACCATGCCTTCATCGATATGATGAGATTCTATGTACCCATGCAGGCGGCAAATGGCTTAGTGGAGCCTGTTGACTACCTGAACATCGACGAGGTCATTGTCGAATCACATGCCACGGCTAAACCACTGGTCAGCGTCTACATCTACGGCCCATCTGTGAGCTTTGATGATGTCGGCTTTGTCGGCCACGGCACACGTGAGGCCTACGGGGCGGTCAGCCTGGATGACGGGGTGACCTGGAAAGCCTCCAACCTGTCCGAATCTGCAGACCAGGTCTCCAGCGACGTTTGTCGCGAGGACCTCATCGATCTGTATGGTTCCTGTGACAGCGGCGGTAACTATCCCGGTGACGTGGTCAACGTGTTCCAGGCTACGGCTGGCACAACTACAGGTCTTGCGAACCTGGCAGGCATGAACACGCTGGCTGTCTGGCCCAGCCGCTACTGCGGTGCTGGCGAGCCGAATTATTCTCTGGATAAAAGCAATCCGGAGCGTCGCCTGGCCATCGCTGAGTGGATGGGTATCGACATTGGTGCCGATGGAACCATCCAAACCAACCCGTCAGCAGACGATCTGTATCTGATCGACATGTTCGGAGTTGGCGGTTCGCAAGGTTCCGTTGACTATAGCGAGGACAAGTTTGAACAGAACCAGAAAGTCGGTGAAGTACCCTTTAACTGCCTGTGGGCTGCCCGTGGCAAGCTGGTCATGGGGGATGATCCACGCACCGGAGATGGCACTGATGAAGGAGCTATAGTTGAAGCAAGCTACATGCGCTGGTTCAAAGCTGAACGCCTGACCTCAGGTGTGCGCGACGTTAACCGCGTCGAGACCAAATGTGTGGCTGGCGCTGGTTGTGCCATCACCTGGCAGGAAGATCCGGCAGGTTTGCGTGGCGGACAAGGTGCAGGTCCAGGTGTGGGCTGGAGCGGTGCTGTCGCACACAGCCAGACCGACACCTGGTATGCCTACCTGAACTGGGAACATTTTGACCTGGTACAGATTCCTTCTCCTGTTGATCCTGGTGACGATGTCATTCAGACTGAATTCATCCAGACTTTTGACGAGTACCTGGCATCAGAAGATACGACCAAACCTCAGGCGGGAATCCCCTTCTCGATACCGATGCGGGTGACCGACAATGCTAAATGCAATGTCCTTACTCCGAAGCCTTACTGTAACGGCTCTGCGATTTTTACCACCACAGATGCAGTCAGTCAGCTGCCTCTCGATCCGGTTCCGCTTAATCCACTGGATTACGGCATGGTTGACATGTGCGCCGACACGGTGCAGATACCAACCGGTCAGTCAGGTTCACTGGCAGATGTTTGTGTTACCGAGTACGGCATGCCGCTGGTGGGTAACATAGGCTCTACACGTCCACGCCTGGGGCTATTTGGCTACGATAGTGACGATGACAGCCTGGTTGACAGCGCCTTCGTGGTGTTTGAGTCCGAGGAGTCCAAGGGTCTTGGTTCCTTCGGTTTCAACGACACGGGTGAATCCTGTGATCCTGAAGAAGAAGAAGGTTGTATCGCCTTCGACGAAGGAAAGAACCTCTGGTACTACAGCTTCAATATGGAACTGACTGGTGACAATGCCGGCAATTTCGCCGACAAGACGAACCTGGACAGCCTGCTCGCTAACCTTGGCGGCCATGGCAACCAGCTTAACCAGCCGGAAGTCGATTGGAATCCAGAAAGCCTGACTGGCACCGGCGGTGAGTTTTACCCGGTAGCCAACACTGTCGATTTCTGGGATTTCGGCGATTACAACTACGAGATCTGGAACACCGAGATCGCACGCCGGGGTAGTCTGCTGGCGCAGGATATAGCAAAAGTCGACCCGAATGGCGACAGCAAAGCGAAGGGAGACCTGATCGCATTGCCTGCATGGAAACAAGGCATCATGAACCAGGGCGGTCCAGCCGACGTGATGGTTCGGCGCATACTTATTCCGAAAAAGTGGCGTAAAGATGTAGTCAATCCCTACGCTTTTCGTAATATGGATTGCGATGTCTGGAATTACGGGCGCGGCAACGATGGTATGCCTGAGAATCCGAATTATCCGGACGGTCTGTGCATGAGTTCTGCGATCAACCTGTCTGCTTCAATCCCGGACACGTGTACGGATTCACAAGCGGATGTGGACGGCGAAATCGACTGCCCACAAGTGGACCTCAGCGCGGGTACGACCTTCGGCATCGGTGATACCAATCCGGTACTGCAAGGCAACCTGGTAGAACCTAACCAGACCAAGGTACTGACCTGGCATTCATGCCCGGCCGAGTTCACGGCGGTAACTTCCAGTGAAGGGTTAGTTGTAGAGAACTGCGATACCGACCTGCGAACGGATGATACCACCCTGTTCGACCAATCCTGGTACAACCCGCTGGACGTCTCCAAGGGTCACCGTGGCTACATAGATGGTGATTTCATCATGATGCTGTATGCGTGGTCACCCAATTGGCGGCTCAATGCCAAGGGTAGCGACCGCTACGAACTATATATACGGCGTTCCTTTGACGGCGGTGCAACCTGGACCACGTTACCCGGTAATTTCAAACACTGGAGCAGCGTTAAGTACGACGGTGCCGGCACCGTCACCTGCGAGACATTCCGCAGTGAGGAGCAGGGCAGCGACAAGGTTGAACCACGTGTATGCAACGAGTATGGCGCGGGTGGTGCAGAACAACCCCGCAATGTAACTCAACACAAGTCGATGGCAACCACCACCCTGGATCCACGTTACTCGCCAACTGCGTCAAGCATCGTGTTCGACGGCGTAACGGGTGTCGAGAGCGACTGGGTCAACGGCGAAGATGAATGGAATCCCTCACGTTACAACATCATCTACGAAACCGGTGACAACACCACTACTGATGTAGGTGAACCGGAACCGTTGGATCTGTTCTACAGCCGCGCAATCATGTTCGGTGACGACTACCAGGTCTGGGCAGAAGAGACTGACCTTGAAGTCTGCTTCCCGTCCGATCCACATGACACGGACGTGCCGGAAGAACTGATCGGCAGCGGATTCTGCAATGAATTCGACCAGGTTGATGCCGGTAATCAGAGCATCGAGGGCAGTGAAGCCAGTGTCGAAGCCAATCCGGGTGGTGAGTTCATGTACCCGGTATGGGCGCAGTTCGATCACGACAACGCACAGGGCGAAGAAGAGTCCGACCCAATGGCACGGCGGATGTGGTGGATAGATGACTACATCTCTGAAACCGAAGCCTGGAAGCTCCCCGGCACCAACGGTGGCACCGATTAGCAACGCCACCCTGACTGCGCATATTTAGATGCGCAAACCAGCGGCGGATCACCCCAACGAGATCCGCCGCTACCCCGGGAACCGATCTACACACAGAGGAGAACTCTATGTTCAATTTCAATTCACACAAGCAGCGGACCTTGATATCCGCACTCATTGCTGCAAGCGCGCTAATAGCTGCGTCTGCAGCCTACGCAACCAGCAAAGGCATGGCCGAATGGCGTACCGCCTACCCGGACTCAAACTCGGACGATGCCGGCTGTACACTCTGCCACGGTGCGAGCACCGGTCAGCTTAATACCTATGGCGCAGATCTCTGCATCCTTTTCGATGGAACCGTCCCAAGTGACTGGGGATTCAGCCTGATTTCCATTGAAGGCTTCGACTCAGACCTGGACCCGAATGGATCCAACAACCTGACCGAGATCCTCAACGATACACAACCTGGCTGGACCACTGGACCTAACCCCTTGTTCAGAGCGGAACTGCCCTGTGACATGGTCGCAGATGACTCCACCGTACCCAAAAACGTCCCATTGCCCTATGACCTGGTCTTCACTGGCGATCCCATTGCCAACCCGGGCGGGCCCTACCCGGCGCTCGTCGATGAGCAGATTACCTTCGATGGCAGTGGTTCTTCAGACGACGGTACCGTTATGAATTGGGACTGGGATTTTGGTGATGGCAACGCTGGAAGCGGTGTAATGCCCGTACACACATACTTTATTGCAGGCAATTTTACCGTGACCCTGACAGTGACCGACAACGATGACAACGTCAACTCAGCACAGACCACGGCAATCATCTCGAATCCGGATTTGCTGGATCTTGATATCGCCAAATTCAGTGTTACCAAGGGTACACGTGTCGGCAAGGATGTGACCATCAAGCTTTCGGTCGAGAACAATGGCACCGTACTGGGACAGGCGCTCGCCACCGTGATCGGCATGCAAGGCGGTGAGGTTGTATACAACCGGCGCTTGAATGTCTTTGATTATATCGGCAAAGGTGCGACGAGCTTCAATTTCCAAAGCTACACAGCTGAAGCAAAAGGTGCGATTGACTGGACCATAACCATCGCAGATGGGGATCCTGATGACGATGTGGCCAGCGCGGAAACAATCATCAAGTAGACAAAGATGTTAAGCATAAACCTCACGCGGACCGCTGACAGCAGTGGTCCGCAATGAGCCAAACCACACGAGGTGAGACATGAAACGATCAAACAATTTAAAAACAGGGAGGGTATTTGGGCCATTACTAATACTATGTTTTTCTGCCAGCGCACTGGCCGTCCAACAACCGCCAGGCGCCTGCGTAGAAATGGGAGCCCTGGCCTGGGACAACTGGACTAAAACAGATGCCGGCGGCAATGGTATGCCAGGCGGCGAATCCGACAGCGATTACCTGCGTTGTAAAGCCTGCCACGGCTGGGACCGTCTCGGCACTGATGGTGGTTACACCCGTCGCTCCCGCGAAGCAGGCAGGCCGAATGCCGGTGCCGGCGACAGTGATGCTACTACTCGAAACATCAGCCCGGGACTCGGCAATTCCGCTGCTGTCACTGCAGAGCAGATTCTGCATGAACACATTGGCAGGTCATATGCCGATGGTTCCGGCAGTTGGATACCACTTGACCCGGATCACAGCGCTGCTAACAAGGCAGATAATGCACTAGGTTTCACGCTTGGCAACCAGCATCCGGATTTCACTACCAGCGGTGCCAATGCCGGCGACACAGTATTGACCCAGGAGCAGGCAGAATGTCTGGCAGAATTCATCAATTTTGGTGACTCTAATCCGGGCACTTACTTCATGGATATCAACACCCGCATGGATCCGGTTCTGTATACGATCAGCACCGGGGGCAGCGGTTCCGCCGGCAAAATCTACTACGACAGGATATGCCTGGCTTGCCATGGCGACCCTGCGACCGATCACGACGGTAGCAATAACGGCAAACCGGAAGGTGGAATTCTTGCCTACCTCGATGACGATGGGAAATTCAGCGAACTGGTTCATAAGGCCCGCTGGGGCATACCCGATACGATCATGACACGGTCTGCCCTGGACGATCCCGATTCACAGGACATGACCGACTTGCTGACCTATCTGCAAAATGTCGGCGGAACAGGTTTTGCCATCACCAATGGCATCAGTGGGAACTGGTGGAACTCCGTACGCAGTGGCGAAGGCTTTGTTATTGATGCGGCCCCCCGGGATGAGGGCTGGGTTGTCGCTATCAGTTATTACACCTACAACAATCTGGGCGAGCAGGTGTGGCTGAATGGACCGGGTATTGCAACCGGCAACTCCGTCATTGCAGATGTAGTGATCACCGAAGGCGGTACCTTTGGTGAAGACTACGACAGGAACGATGTAGATGTTGATGACTGGGGGACTATCGAGCTGGAATTCAGCTCCTGTGAATTTGGGCATGTAACCTTACGCCCAAATGAGCAGATGCTGAACGCTGGTCTGGGCTTTGAGATTTTTGAATATGACATCAAGAAGCTCACTACGACCAACACTTGCCCGTAAAAACCGGTCTCCTCGTAGTCAGTAACCCGCTGCCCCCCGCGGGAAACTGACTAGGCTCGGCGCCGCACTTCCCGTGCGGCGCCATTTTCATAAATCATACATGGCCAGGTACCTGAACAACTCCCAGTGAGCCGTGACATGGGTTTACTCATTGTCGTTGTTCAATACGGTTTTCAAAACTGTGAAATCGTGTTTGAATAGCTTAACTTACAATACGACCACCAAATGTCATGAAACCAGTCAGGCTATTCCGCCACATCCATTGCAGCACACCCGGTTACCTGTGTGCATTTCTCGAAAACCAGGGTGTGCCCTTTGAAATTGCGTGTATCGGTGAAGGCACACAGGTGCCCAACTCTCTTGACGATGTTTCAGGCCTGATATTTATGGGTGGACCCGGCGATGTCAATTCCCCGGTTGACTGGATGCGTCAGGAAGAAGCGTTGATCCGACAGGCTGCGGATTATGGCACACCTGTTATGGGTGTATGCCTGGGTGGTCAGATGATAGCCAAGGCAATGGGCGGCACAGTGAGCAGTGACTTTCGACTGGAAGTGGGCTGGCACCAGGTTCGGTCCGTTTCAGTTGACCATGATCAATCGTGGTTTAGAAAACTGCCAACAGAATTTCAGGTATTCCAGTGGCATGCACATGATTTCACCCTGCCCCCGGGCGCGATTCCGCTGTTAACCAGCGAATGCACGCCCTGCCAGGCGTTTTCGATCGGCAATATGCTGGCCATGCAATTTCATCTTGAAATCTCGGCTGCGACAGTGCGTGGTTTGACACGGGAATTCGCAGGTGATCTGGAAGAATCGTCGACCTGTGTTCAACAGGCCGACGAGTTATGTCGCAATCTGGATGTACGTATAAATGAGTTGCACCATGTTGCCAACCTGATTTACTCAGGTTGGCTGGAGAAACTCTGAGCCGGGGAAGCCCTGATTTATTCTGCGTTAACCATCTCTTCGAGGGCATCTCCTACAGCACCCACAGTGCCCATCAACTTGGTGAAACCGTGTCCACCCATCATGCTCAGATTGGGAAAATGTACTGCCATGCGGAAGCGCATATGTAATGCTTCTACATCGTTGCCTTTGACCAGCACTTCGTATGGGAAATATGCACGCTTCTTGCAACCGTCGAAATCAACCACTTCCATCTGGAACGTGCTATCGAAGTTATCCTCATCTTCATTGCTCTTGATCATACCAACCCCAAATACGGTCTGGTCCGTACCGGGGATATCAATGCGGTAAACCTGGCTCAGCGCATCATCCGGCTTGGCAAGCCCCGCCTCTACAGCAGCAATTGCCGCTTCATGGGAATCAAAAGAACCAAGCTCATAGGGATCATCAAAATACTGCATACCCATCATGTAATGGTATTTACCCAATTTTTTAGCAGTCATTTTCTTATCACCGCCACCGCATTCCCTGACCATTCCAAGAGCGCTGCTCAGGCTGTCATAAATGGGTTGCATATCGCCATCAACACGGTAGGCGTACTGGATATAAACCGGATTAATGTAAGCAACTTCAATTTTACCATCTGCTTCGGAAACACTGACCCGCTGCCCGACAGCGTAGCCACCGCGGTCTGTCCGACCAGCAAAAACCTTCATCGCATCATTGGTCGCCACGATGATATTGGTGCCCTCAATCGGTGCGTACTGACCGGCAATTTCAAAGCCGGCACCTTTCAGCGCCTTGACAGTGGCCTCGGTATTCTCCTCCAAAGTGCCGTCATTCACTGAAGCAAGTACAAAAGGTTTGTAAAGCGTGTCTGCTGCATTTGCAGTCACCGCAAACAGTGACAAGACCAACAGCAATGATACAAAAATACGAAATTTCATGGGTATGGCTCCTCATTTAATAACCGGGCAAGCCACCCGGTCAATTTATTAAGCTATTCTAATATACACTGTTTTCCATTAGCTGCCTGTTGATTCAGGTCACTCAGTTGTTATTACCAGCCTACATCCCATCTCCAACCAGGTACGTTTGTAAAAACATAATCGTTGCCTGCTGGTAAATATCCCGGTTTTCCTTTTTGCGATAACCATGACCTTCATTCAGTGGATTCATATACCAGACCGGCTGTCCCTGTGCCCGCAATGCCGCAACCACCTGGGTTGCTTCAGTGACCGGCACCCGTGGATCATTCTGCCCCTGCACCACCAGCATCGGCACCTTGATCTTGTCGACGTGATTTAACGGGCTGATGCTTTCCAGGTGTTTTCGCATGGCAGGTTCGCGTTCATCGCCGTACTCGGCACGTCTGAGATCACGACGGTAATCCTGGGTGTTTTCAAGAAATGTAACAAAGTTACTGATACCGACCACATCAACAGCGGCCTTCAGACGATCGCTGTAGTGAACGGAACTGGCCAGCACCATATATCCACCATAACTACCGCCAAAAACGGCAACCCGGTTCTGATCCAGATCCGGCTGTGTGGCAATCCAGTCCAGTAATGCGCCAATGTCTTTGACTGAATCTTCACGCTTGAAACCATTATCCAGAGACATGTAATGCTTGCCATAACTGCTTGATCCACGGACATTGGGGCGAATAACCACTGCACCGAGCTTATTAATCCACATCTGGTAGGTGCTGCTGAATGATGGCCGTGATTGCCCTTCAGGGCCGCCATGAATTGCAATGATGACCGGGTGCGGCCCCTGGCCAGCGGGCTTGTAAACCCAGGCAGGGATGTGCTCTGGCCCGCCTTTGCCACTATCAAAAGTGGGATAGTGCACCAGCTCCGGCTCAATAAAACTGTCAGTATCAAGCCCGCCCACTTCGCTGTAGGTCCAGCGTTGCAGGTCACCGTAGTCCAGTGCACCCTTCCCCAGGCCCAGTACAAAGCTGTCACTGGGTGTGCTGGGAGTGTTGAGTGTCATACCCAGCTTGCTGCCATCTGGACTGAACTCGAGTCCACCCACAAGGCCGGTGGGTATCACATCAACCGGCGCAAACTCCCGGCTATCCATATTCAACAGGTAAAGCTGTGATAATCCATCCGCGTTCACACTGAACGCAGCGCGTGTGCGGTCATGGCTGATTGCACCGCCTTCGACATTCCACGGGATATCCCCGGTTAATATGACCGGCTCTGCTCCCTCTTCCAATGACTGCCAGGCCATTTGCTGGAAATCCCCTTTTACGTCGGTGATATACCAGAATCCGGTGCCTTCACGATCAAACGCAAACGGGAAATTGGAACTGGGGTTATCCGCGTCACCGGCCAGCAGGCGCATTTCACCCGTTTCGATATCCAGCAGGTGAATCCGTGAATCGGCATTACCTACATAATTGAGAATGAGCAGTTTGCGGTTATCCGGCGAAAAATCCGACGCAGACCAATAAGTACCATCGGGAGATGCCAACACCATGCTGGCTGTTTCGGGGTTGGTGACATTCATCATCCAGACATCATTGGATGCACCGTTACGACGCGTGCTCTGGTAGGCGATCCAGTCGCCAGTGCGATCCCAGACAACGGCACCGTTACGCGACTCGCCATCGGTCAACATCATTGCATCATCGTTACCAGCCGGATCCAGCAGAAAAATCTGTGAGAATTCACTGCCTCCCGCGTCCATGGAAAACACCATTCTCGTCCCATTTGGCTGACGCTGCACACCACTAACCGGTTCATCAAAGAAAGTCATCTGCTGACGGGCACCACCGGGGTGGTTGACGTAATGTACCTGGCTCACATCGCCAAAACGGGTTGAGACATATATCCCTTCACCGTCCAGCGACCAATCCAGGAAACCCGCCGAGCGTACATTCTGGTAACGGTTAAGACCCGACACGATGGATTGGGGGATTTCCGGTATGTCCTCCATGACCAGGTTGCCGTTATTGGTCTCCGTACGCGTAACGTCTGCATGTAGTGATGAGACGGGTAATAAAAGGAAAAGACAGATAGTGGAAATGAGAATTTTATTCACGGTTTTCTCCGGGGTTTGTGAATTCACTGGTCAGCGGGGACAACTGAATTTACGGGCTTGGTTATCCAAGTGTGACAGGATACGATACTAACAAATATACCGGTCTAAAAAAGCATGCACATCAGCCAACAAAATTCCAAAACCAAGATTCTCGCGCTGATCATTGCGCCCTTGATTGGTGTGTCATTGATCCTGTTCGCTGATCTCGCTCCCGATAACCCGAAAATCACATACACACTGGCTATCGCAATAGTGATGGCCATCTGGTGGATAACCGAAGCCATACCCCTGGCTGCAACCGCCCTGCTGCCGGTGGTGCTTTTCCCCCTGTTTGGCGTGGTAGATGGCAAAACTATTTCTGCCATGTACTTCAACCACCTGATATTTTTATTTATCGGTGGGTTTCTAATGGCCCTGGCCATGGAACGCTGGAACCTGCATAAACGGATCGCCATCAAGATCCTGATATTTTTCGGTATCAGCCCCGGACGGATCCTGATGGGCTTTATGTTCGCCACCGCGTTCCTTTCGATGTGGATGTCGAATACAGCGACCACCATGATGATGATCCCGATCGCGCTTTCGATCATTTACAAACTTGAGGAAATCCTCGGCAAAGCAAAACTGGGGACCTATTCGGTTGGCCTGTTGCTCGGTATTGCCTACTCGGCTTCCATCGGTGGGATTGCGACACTGGTTGGTACACCGCCGAATTTATCGTTTGCACGAATCGCCAATATCATTTTCCCCGCGATGCCGGAAATATCGTTTGCTGACTGGCTTATTTTTGCGATCTGGATCACCTTTGTCGTTTTCGCTGCAGCCTGGCTGTTGCTGTACCTGATGTATAGACCGAAACACGCGTGGGATGGGGTTAACCGGGAAGAGTTCAAGAAAGAATACCAGTTGCTGGGTAAAGCAAAACCGGAAGAGAAAATTATTTTCGTCCTGTTTGTATTGATGGCCCTGTTATGGGTTTTCAGGTCCGGATTCCACATTGGCTTTGTCAACATTCCGGGCTGGTCGCAACTATTCAGCAACCCGTCCTATATCAACGATGGCACCGTAGCCATCACAATCGCGATCATCCTGTTCATCATCCCGTCCAGTTCAAGCAAGGGCGAACGACTGATGAACTGGGAAACCGCCAACCGGCTTCCCTGGCACATCGTACTGCTGTTTGGTGGCGGCTTTGCTTTAGCAAAAGGGTTTGTTGATTCAGGCTTATCTATCTGGTTTGGTGAACAACTATCCGGCCTTGCAGGCACGCATCCAATGGTACTTACTTCGGTCATTGTCGCCATGATGTCGTTTCTGACCGAACTGACCTCAAACATTGCCAGTACCGAGATGATATTACCCATACTGGCGGGTCTGGCTGTCAGTATTCAGGTTAATCCGCTATTGTTGATGATTCCAGCGACGCTGGCCGCTTCACTTGCGTTTATGCTTCCAGTCGCCACACCACCCAATGCGATTGTGTTCGGTAGCGGGTATATACAGATCAAAGACATGGTCAAAACCGGCTTCCTTTTGAACCTGGTCGGAATCGCTGTCACCACGCTGGTGACTTATTTTTGGGGAACGCTGGTGTTTAAGATTGATGTGGGGAGTTTTCCCGAGTGGGCAAATACGATTAGCGGTGGAGGATAGCAACCAGTGTTAAGAAACAAGATAAAAGCTGATGCCATATTGTGGGATTTTGACGGCACACTGGCAGACTCGGCCGCCAAGAACTACAACATCACACTGCAAATCCTGGAGAAGGTTGCACCGCATTTGGCCGGAGGCAACCTGCCAAGTTGGTTACAGAACAAGACGAATTATCACAAGGCCATACAAGGCGCCGAAAACTGGCGTGATCTGTATCGTGACTATTTCGGTATGGCATTGGAAGATATCCAGGCGGCCGGCCCTATGTGGGAAGAGCACCAGGCATCCGATAATACCGAAGTGACCCTTTATGAAGGCATACTGGAAACCATTCATGAGCTTGCAGAAACGCCGATGGGTATAAGTTCAGCCAATTCCTCATATAATATCAATAGAGTACTGATTAATCACAATATAATATCATCATTCAGGTCTGTTATCGGCTACGAAACATTCCCTCCGGAAACCCAGAAGCCAGCTGCTGAACCGGGCATGCAGTGCCTGGATGAAGTCCTGGAAGATGCGCGGGGGAAGACCATTATCTATGTCGGAGACCATGTCGCCGATGTTATTTTCTCCAGGAATATCGCCGCACAACTCGG
>Ga0164313_10004628_pt1 | contig 12207 bp, 12 predicted proteins | sample GuaBasSedimGuay4_FD_113735 | JGI IMG/M metagenome (GOLD analysis project Ga0164313, IMG submission 113735) | Subseafloor sediment microbial communities from Guaymas Basin, Gulf of California, Mexico - Guay4, Core 4569-4, 0-3 cm | ecosystem: Environmental > Aquatic > Marine > Hydrothermal vents... | reverse complement strand
TTTTTTTAAGCATTACGCTTAACTAACCTAACCTAACCTTTTTAATATAATCTTAACTCTTGCCTTTGGTATTTAAGCCAAATATTGGGTAAAGAGGACAAAAGCTTACTAAGCTTGTAAGCAGGAATACAGCAGCAACCACAAGAAGTACTATGCCAAGTGTGCCTGTCATAAACCCAACTTTATAATAAAATAGCACACCTAAGGTAATTGCAATTATTGCTCTGACGATTCGGTCTGCAGACCCCATGTTAAGTTTCATTTCTTTTTTATTTAAGTTATATATTCAATTAACATTACGATTCCTGTAATCATTGCTATACAGGTGATACAAACCAGAATGAATTTAATCAGCTTTGACTTCATATCATTTGTAAAAGTAATAGGGGGAAAGCTTAAATCTGGTGACAAAAGTCACCACTACAGCAATTTAATGCCTTCACTTAACTGAGTGAGCTTCTCTTCTTTCTCTAATTTCTTAACAACACGGCTAATTACTTCTCTGGCCGTTCCGAGCTCATTTGCAATTTGCTTGTGGGTGGTTTTTATAAATTTATCACCGGAGATTTCTTCCTTTTCTTGTAGATGAGTAAGTACACGCTGGTCTAGCTTGTTGAATAATAGGTGGTTAATAGTATCAAGCATATCGATATAACGCTCATTATAAAGCTTGAAGAATAGAGAATTAAATTTAGGGTAGTTATTAAACCAGTTTTCTATCTTGCTTATCGGAAGAAGAAGCGCCTGGGTATCTACTTCAGTAATGGCAAACACCTTGCTGGGCTCGTTTTTCATGCTGGCAGCAAACGACATAATACAGCTTTCATCCGGGCGGATGTAGTAGAGTAACAGCTCTTTTTCCTTAAATCTGGTGAAAACCTTAATAGCACCATCAATAACCAGGGGTATTACCTTTATATACTGACCTTCTTTCAATATTTCTGTATCCCTTGGAATTTCTTGATATTTAGAATGCGTTAAAACCTCTTCGAGAAGATCAGGTCCAAGAAAGGCGAATTTTTGTCTTAATAATTCAGGGTCATTCATAACGTGCTGCTACCAACCCTAAATTTAAGAACAATAATTATAAGATGCTGTTTTTTATAAGGGCAGTTATTTTTTAATTGTCAGACTATAGTATTAATAAGGGTTAAATTTTATTGTATTCTGTGCAAATTGTTATTTTGATGTTGCAGTATTCAATTAGGAGAAGGGTTAGTAATTTCCGAAGTTGTAGTCAAATGTTGGAAGTGGAATTATGCGCTTTAATTATATTTATATTGCCTTTTTTCTATAGCCTTCTTTCAAGGATGTGTAGCTTACCACCCAATACCGGTATCGATAAATGTAGCATCCTGTTCTGGAAGGGCAAAAGTGATTACCAATCGTGGTGATATGGTTTGTTATGGAAGTATTGAAAAGAGGGACAGTACTTATTACGGTATAATCGGAAAGACCGAAGTTCTACTTGATCCTTCTGAGGTGCGCGCTGTTTTTATTGAAGATCGGTATTTCTCCAGAAGAAACCGGCATCTATCCAGCAGAGATCGCTCTCTATCAAGAAGAAAGATAGATAATAGACTCCTTTTAATGGAATTTGTGGTAGATGTTATTTGCTATCACTAGCAGACTCCTTATTTCCAAATTTGTTTAGCACCCATTTAATTGGCATAAGCATAGAAACTTCACTCTTATACTCAATATAATCACTGCCAAACTCAGATTTAAGCTTTTTCTCTTCCCAAATAGAACCGATGTATAAATAGCCAACCACCAACAAGTTTGTTATGCCTAGTTTAATAGTTGGAACCATTAAAAACAGTCCAATAACAAGTATAATTCCACCAAAATATAGAGGGTGGCGTACGATCCCATTCCATCCTGCTCGACTTAAGTGAGTAGGATGAAAGTCATGATGATTTTTAATCTGGTAGGTACCCAGAAACTCATCTGTGCGGTAGTTCTTAAAACCATCAATAACAATATAAAATCCTAAGATGGAAAGGAGTACACCGGCTATCTCGAGGACTATAGTGGTTTTAAAAAGAGCTTCTGCCGGCAAGGTAAAGTACTCGTAGACAATTGGTATTAAAAGTATGGTGGATACAAGATTAAAAATCAGTCGGTAATAGGATTTAAATACCGGATGTAAAGTACTGATCTTATTCTTTAATGATGAAGAAGCCATAATACTATGTATAGCAAAAAAGATTATCCACCAGATTGCAAGAGATAGATATGTGCTCATTATAGATAATTAGAATTTATATCCTATTGAAGTGGTTGTTCCCCAGTCAAAGTTTAGGGCAGTCTCACTTGCAGGTTTGGTGTCTGAATTAAACCAATAGGACATGGTTAAGGTAAAATCATTAAATACCTCCCAGGTAATTTTGGAATCTAAATTTGAACGAATTCTGCCATCAACAGTAAAACTAGGGAAGGTTTCAGATAATATATTGATAAATATTTTCGGGTTCGCAAAAATAAACAGGTCGTAACTAAGCCTTAGCAGGCCCTCCACATTATTAGATTCTGCTCCTTCTGTTGTAAATTCACGATTACCCGATCCTCCAACTTCAATAGAAAAAACATTGATACTATTTTCTATGGGACTATAACCAACACTAAGGGTGGATATCACACGGGAATTTATCCCTAATTCGGTATTTTGCTCCCATCTCAAGTCAAGTGCATTATAAACTCGATTTTTATAATATAGTTGATATCGGTATCCCGCGTCCTGCTTTCTACTGGAGACTGATGGGTTTTCACTAATATTAGTATTAAATGATATAGAATGAACAGACCTACTGGTACGATAGGAAACATCACCACTCGAGTTGAACTGAAAGTTTTGTGTTCCATGGGTAAATGATAATCCCATGGATAACGAGCCATCTATTTCGGCCCAGAATTTTTTATTTATGGGGTTCAAGCCCACAATATCTTTCAAGGGAACATTTTGTACAAAAATACCAAAGGTTAGTGTTGCCTCTCGCAGAGAATCAACGCCATCGATTCTACCGAAGAAAGTTGAATGGTCGCTAAGGATAATCTCGAAATGTTTATTAGAAACTACGTTACTAACCTTACGCCACTCAACTGAGATAGTCCCCATCGCTACTGTCTTAATAAGTAGTTTTCCTTGTGTAAGACTTTTTATTTCACACACGGCGCGATCGCCATTATAAAATGTTACGGTATCGGTTTTCTGTCCCTTGCTTAGCATGGGTGCCAAGAGTAGCATTATAAATATTATAGACCGAACCCAATTATTCATTTCGGAGTGTATTTAACAAGCTGCAAAATTAAGGAGAAAAAGCTTTATAGTTTATCGAATTTTTTGCTGTCTTTTTTAATAGCATTGCTGTCTAATGCAAGAAATTGCTCCCAAAATTCTGTCTCAGGCACTCCGGCAATAAGCTCAATAGGTTCTTTTTTTATCGGGTGGGTAAAATAGAGCTTCCTGGCATGGAGGTGAATAGAGGCATCTGTATTGGGTTGATTATAACCATACTTAATATCTCCCCTAATCGGGCTGCCGACTGTGGCCAATTGAACCCTGATTTGATGAGGCCTGCCGGTTTTAGGCTTGACCTCTATTAAGTGATGCCGATTCAATGTGCCCATATATCGGTAGCTGAGTTCTGCTCTTTTAGAGCCTTCAACTTCTTCATCAAATGCTTTAGTAACATTCTTAGCTGGGTCTTTTTTTAACCAGTTGACTAATTTGCCACTTTCCGGCCTGGTTTTCTGTTTGGTTATCGCCCAATAGGTTTTTTGTACTTTCTTGTCATGAAATAGTTTATTCATGCGTTCCAGTGCCTTTGATGTTCTGGCCATTACAACCAGACCACTTACCGGTCTGTCTAGTCTATGCACTACACCTAAAAACACCTTGCCGGGCTTATTATACTTATCCTTAATATAATCTTTGCCATATTCTACCAATGGCTTATCGTTTGTAGAATCTCCTTGCACTAGAAGGCCGGCAGGCTTGTTCACCACCAATAGGTGATTGTCTTCATAGATTACCTCAATATGCTTAAGCCTCTCTTTACGCATTTGCTTAAAATTCAGAAATAAAATGAAAATGGATATCAGGAAAATTATCCTGAACCATCTGTAACCACGATTTTGATTCAGCCATAAAGACAAGTTTGCCATCTTTATCTTTGGCAATATGTCTGAATTTAGAATCTATAAACTCTTTTAGTTTTTTATTATCGTCACTCTCAATCCAGCAGGCCTTATGGATCTTTTGCGAGCTAAACTCACATTTGGCGCCATATTCATGCTCCAGGCGATATTGAATTACTTCAAACTGTAGGGCTCCTACAGTACCCACAACCCTTTTTGAGCCCAGCTCATAAGTAAACAACTGAGCCACCCCTTCGTCCATAAGCTGCCTAAGCCCTTTGTCGAGCTGCTTGCTTTTCATGGCATCCCTATTAATTACCCCCTTAAATATCTCCGGCGAGAAGCTAGGTATGCCTTTATACATGCCCAACTCTTTTTCTGATAGAGTATCGCCAATTTTAAGATTACCGGTATCGTATAAACCAACGATGTCGCCCGGGTAAGCCTCATTTATTATCTCCTTATCCTGCGCCATAAAAGCTGTGGCATTTGAGAATTTAAAATCTTTGGCTAGGCGGGAATGCTTGTACGGCTTTTTTCTTTCAAATTTACCGGAGCAAACTCGCACAAAAGCCAGCCTATTCCGGTGTCGAGGGTCCATATTAGCATGTATTTTAAACACAAATCCTGTGAATATATCCTCTTCAGGTAATATCTCACGAACGTCAGTTTCGCGAGGTTGTGGAGGAGGGGCAATATCCAGGAAGCAATCGAGAAGCTCACGAACGCCAAAATTATTTACCGCACTACCAAAAAATACGGGTGCTACTTCTGCGTTTAAATAAGCATCTACATCTAGCTCACCATAAATGCCATCTACAAGCTCTACGTCTTCACGCAGTTGAGTTGCGTCATTTTCGCCTATATGTTCTTCTAACTCAGGACTAAGAATATCATTAATCTTTAGGCCCTCAGCGAGGGAATGCCTGCTTGGCTCAAATAGATGCAAGGCTCGCTCATATAAGCTATAAACTCCTTTAAATCTCTTGCCCATGCCAATTGGCCAGCTCATGGGGTGTACCTTGATTTTAAGCTTATCCTCAATTTCATCGAGTAGATCGTAAGGATCTCGGCCTTCACGGTCTAGCTTATTTATAAAAACCATTACCGGCGTGTCTCTGCGTCGGCAAACCTCCATAAGCTTCTCGGTCTGGATTTCTACACCTTTTACACAGTCGATTACCATAATCACACTGTCTACAGCAGTAAGTGTTCTATAGGTGTCTTCGGCAAAATCCTGGTGACCAGGAGTATCAAGGAGGTTAATTTTTTTATCACGATAATTAAATCCCATTACCGAGGTTGCCACAGAGATACCACGCTGTTTTTCGATTTCCATGAAATCTGACTTAGCGTGGTCGGTAATCTTACTTGATTTTACCGCCCCTGCTTTTTGGATGGCACCACCGAATAGCAGAAGTTTTTCTGTTAAGGTCGTCTTCCCGGCATCGGGGTGAGATATGATGCCAAAAGTTCTGCGTTTTGCTATTTCGTCAGTAATTGCCACTACTAGCTGGATTTAATATTGATAATTGATTAGCGCGCAAAAATAAGGGTTCTTGAGCAAATGGGTAGTGGCAGACTGATATTAACTAAGGTTGTACTGGCATAATTAGGGTAAAATCTGACATTAGTCTGTCAAAGTGTCACAGAAATCTCTGCTTTTAAGCATTGGCATAACCATTGATAATGATTTACCAAAGAGAGAACAAACGAATTTAATAAATATACAATGGGAAAAATTATAGGTATCGATTTAGGAACTACCAACTCTTGCGTTGCTGTAATGGAAGGTAATGAGCCGGTGGTTATACCAAACAGTGAAGGTAGAAGGACGACACCATCTATTGTTGCGTTTTTGGAGGCTGGAAAAGGAGAAAGAAAAGTGGGAGATCCTGCCAAGCGTCAGGCAATTACAAATCCAGAGAATACTATTAGCTCGGTAAAGCGTTTTATGGGCAAAAAATATTCTGAAGTAAGTGCGGAAAGAAAAACAGTTGCTTATACACTAGAGAAAGGTAATAATGATACTGTTAGAGTAAAAATTGGCGATCGTCAATATACTCCTCAGGAAATTTCAGCAATGATTTTACAAAAAATGAAATCAACGGCAGAAGATTATCTGGGTACTGGAATTACTGAAGCTGTAGTTACTGTGCCAGCTTATTTTAATGATGCTGAACGTCAGGCTACAAAGGAGGCAGGTCAAATTGCTGGCTTTGATGTAAAAAGAATTATAAATGAGCCTACTGCCGCAGCACTTGCTTATGGTCTGGATAAGAAGAACCAGGACATGAAAATTGCGGTCTTCGATTTAGGTGGAGGTACTTTTGATATCTCTATTCTTGAATTGGGAGAAGGCGTTTTTGAAGTAAAGTCTACTAATGGTGATGTTCATCTAGGTGGAGATGACTTCGACATGGTTATTATTAACTGGTTGGCAGAGGAGTTCTTAAAAGATGAGAATATTGATCTTCGTAAAGACCCAATGGCATTGCAGCGTTTAAAGGAAGCGGCTGAAAAAGCTAAAATAGAATTGTCTAGCTCTTCTAATGCCGAAATCAACCTGCCATATATTATGCCTGTTGATGGTATTCCTAAGCACTTGGTAAGGTCATTGTCAAGAGCTCAATTCGAGAAATTGGCTGACGGCCTGGTACAGCGTTCTATGGTGCCGGTAAAAAAGGCATTGAAAGATGCCGGCATGAGCACTTCAGAGATTGATGAGATTATTTTAGTAGGTGGATCTACACGTATTCCTAAGATTCAGGAGGTAGTAGAGAAATTCTTTGGCAAGAAGCCATCAAAAGGAGTTAATCCTGATGAGGTTGTTGCTGTGGGAGCTGCTATCCAGGGTGGTGTACTTACCGGAGAGGTAAAAGATGTGCTACTTCTTGATGTAACGCCACTTTCATTAGGTATTGAAACAATGGGAGGTGTTATGACTAAGCTAATTGACGCCAATACAACTATACCAACTAAAAAGTCTGAAGTATTCTCTACTGCTGCTGATAGTCAGCCTTCAGTAGAAATACATGTGCAGCAAGGTGAACGACCAATGGCTAAGGATAACCGTAGCTTAGGTAGATTTCACCTAGATGGAATACCGCCAGCACCACGTGGTGTGCCGCAAATCGAAGTAATTTTTGATATCGATGCCAATGGTATTATGCACGTTACGGCAAAAGATAAAGGCACCAACAAAGAGCAAAATATTCGTATCGAAGCTTCATCAGGGCTTACTGATGAGGAGATCGAGAAGATGAAGCAGGAAGCTGAAGCCAATGCTGATGCTGATAAGGCGGAAAAGGAGAAAGTAGAAAAGCTCAATGCAGCAGATTCTATGATCTTCCAGACGGAAAAGCAATTGAAGGAGTTTGGTGACAAGATTTCTGACGCCAACAAAACGCCTATAACCGAAGCCCTTGAAAACTTGAAAAAGGTTCACCAGGATCAGGATATAGCTGGCATTGATGCTGCTCTTGAAGCAATCAACAAAGCATGGGAAGGTGCATCGCAGGAGATGTATGCCGCCAGCCAGGAAGCGGGTGGTGATGCTAACGCTGCCGGACCAGACGCAGCAGGTGCTGCAGGTGCCGAAGGTGGTGCTGTTGCTGATGATGTTTCAGATGTTGAGTTTGAAGAAGTAGAAGAGGAAGTAAAGGAAGACGAGAAGAAATAAGGTCTTGCTTTTGGATGTAAACCATCCGTCTGCATAGGGCAGACATTTATTTATAAATCATTAGGGTTGTTTCCGCCAGCTGGCGGAAGCAGCCCTTTTTTTGTTTAGTATTACCTGAGAGATGTAAGAAAAGTGGTCATGGTAATGCAATGAAAATAGGACTTCCCCGTTATCTGAAGTATATTTACTAACAAACAATTTTTTAAATTATAATGCAAAGGAAAATCTTTCTTAAGGCAGTGGCTTTTGTTTTTGGGCTGATAGCCTTAGGATTAATGTCGCAGCAGTTTTTTCCAGGCCCCCCATCCCCATTTGAGCCAATATTAATGACCAGAACAGATATGGAGGCAGCCGTAGCTATGCATGAACCAAGAGAAATTGAATCACCGGGGAAAATATGGGTATATAATAATTATATATTACTCATTGAAAAGTACAAAGGCATTCATATTATAGATAATTCTGATCCTGCTAATTCTCATAATGTAGCATTTATTCAAGTAGACGGATGTACAGACCTAGCAGTAAAAGATGACGTTATTTTTACGAATAATGCTGTAGATATGATTGGTGTTAAAGTTAATGCCAACTTTAGTACTGCAGAAGTTGTGAGTAGAAATAAATACATATTGCCAATTATCTCTTCACCAGAGCCTTGGAGTGACTGGTATTTTATTCAAATGTTGCCAAGTAATATGATCATAGTTCAATGGGTTCCTTATTCAAACGATTAGTTATGAAACTTAAAGCTTTTTATTTTACTCTATTAGTAATGTCTGTAGGTTGCAATCTGGATTCTGTATCCCCGGGCTCAGCGATTAACTCTTTTTCACAAGGAGGTTCTACTGCTTCATTTACTATATCAGGTGATTACCTGTACACTATCGATGCCACTACTTTATCAACTTTTGATATAAGTGATGAGTCAGAAATCAGGTTTCTAAATAAACTTCGCTTAAACACAATTCAGCTAGAGACAATTTTCCCTTTTGGGAATAAGCTGTATTTGGGTTCTACGACAGGAGTATTAATTATTGATATTTCTAACCCATCTTCCCCAATATATATATCAGAGTACCAGCATGTGGTATCATGTGACCCTGTGGTTACAGATGGTGTTTATGCCTATGTTACCTTGCGCTCAGGGAATAATTGTGGCCAGGTAGAGGATGAACTACAGGTTATAGATTTATCTAATATTAATAACCCTCAGGTAATAAGCACTTATCCACTTACAAGTCCCAGAGGGCTTGCTCTTAATGGCAATACCTTATATGTGTGTGATGATGGAATTAAGGTTTTTGATGTGAGTAACAAAAATAATATCGAACTGGTAAACCATGTAAGAAGCATACCGGCCAATGATGTTATTTATTATAATAGTCAGCTTCTTGTTACCGCAGATGATGGATTTTATCAATTTAATGTAATAGATGACATCAATATTATTCAGATTGGTCACCACGCTTATTAATTCCCAAACATGAACAAAATCAATGTAATTCCTCTTACTGGGGTAATAGCTATGTTTAGTTTAGCTGTTTTACCAACATCGGTTTATGGCCAAACTAAAGATAAGAGTGAGGAAGAACAGATAAGGCCCAAAAATATAATAGCCATAGTCCCTCAATATGCATTTTTTAGAGGCATTCGAATTGATTATGAAAGATCCTTAAAGGGGGGTAATCATTGGCTGGTTATCGCTCCTCAGTTTTATCTGGATGTAAATAATAGCGCCTATTATTATAGCTCAGGATATGGTGGCTATGAAACTATGACTGGTATTGGAATTAACTTATACTACAAGACAATTGTGTATGAATCTCGGAAAGGCAATGTAAACAGCAACCTCCCTAGACACTCTTTCTATATTTCTGGTGGTCCTAATTTTCAATACTTCAATCTTCAAAATTCAGAAGAAGTAGCACAGCCATTTACTAATAATGGCACAACCTATTATCAGTATAATATTGAAGCGGTTAATAAGCCTATCTATAGAATAGGCGCTGTTGCTGATGTTGGTTGGCAAATGGCCTTTGATAGGTTCTTATTAGATTTATATTTAGGTGTTGCCTTAAAATATTCGATGGATGGTAACGGTGACCTAATTAATGAGACCTATAGCGATTGGGTTGAGCCTACTTATACAGGAATTCTCCTTGATGGAGGTTTAAGGCTAGGCCTATTCTTTTAAATCATTTTTTGTATAATCAATAATTGTTAACTGATTTTACGGTTATACATAGGCTGTAATTTCGTACCTTCAAGTAAAATTTAATTACTTAATTCTATTCCATTTCAGCATGAAATTTTTAGCTAAATACAACCGTCTGCTTTTTGCCTTTTTTGTTAATATTATCTTATTGTCGCCGGTTTTTGCCCAGGTAGATACCAAGCCATTAGATAAATATTTTGTGCAGGCATTAACCGATTGGCAGGTTCCCGGAATGGCCGTGGCCATTGTAAAAGATGGCGAAATAATTTTCGCCAAGGGCTATGGCGTGCTTGAAGAAGGTAAAAATAATAAGGTGGATGCGCATTCAATGTTTGCCATAGCATCAAACACCAAAGCCTTTGTTTCTGCATCCTTAGCTCACCTGGTTTGGGAAGAAAAAATTAGCTGGGATGATAAGGTAGTGTCACATTTACCCTATTTCGAACTCTACGATGCTTATAGTACCCATGAAACAACACTTCGGGATATATTATCACATCGTGTTGGGCTTGGTACTTTTAGTGGTGATGTGATTTGGTATAAATCTGAAGATACTGCGGAGGAGGTAATTAAGCGGGTGAAGTTTGTGCCACAGAAGTATAGTTATAGAGCCGGTTTTGGCTATTCGAACCTTATGTATATTACTAGTGGAGAAGTTATAAAAAGTGTTACCGGCATGCCCTGGGATGAGTTTGTTGAGCGACATTTCTTCGCGCCCTTAGAGATGACCAGGTCGGTTACGTCGGTTAGTGATTTGGCTGATTTGAAGAATGTGGCCAGTCCGCATAAAACCATTGATGGCAAGATTACCCCGATACCTTATGCAATATGGGATAACAGTGGTGCTGCCGGTGGTATTATTTCAAGTGTTGAAGATCTGAGCAAGTGGATGATTCTACAGATGAATAGTGGCATCAACGGTGCCGACACTCTTTTTTCGCCAAAGGTACAGGTGGATATGTGGACGCCGCACAATAATTATAAGGTTAGTTTAGCCTCACAAAAAAACATGCCTTCAAAGCACTTCAGTGGCTATGGGTTAGGTTGGGGGCTATCAGACTACCAGGGTAAGAAGATAGTGAATCATAGCGGCGGCTACGATGGCATGTATTCAAGAGTTACGCTAATACCGGATGAAAAGTTAGGCATAGTAGTGCTTACAAATTCTATGACAGGCATTACTACGCCAATAACAATGAAGGCCATTGATGTTATCCTTGGTTCTGGTGATCGCGACTGGAGTACTGAGGCTTTGCCAAGAGCGAAAAAATTTGCTGATTATAAAAAAGAGAGGGTAGCTAAAAGGGTGGCAGCTCGCGAGCCTGACACAAAGCCAACTTTATCTTTAGAAACATATACCGGCGATTATTATGACCCAATGTATGGTGATGCAAAAGTACTGATAGAAGACGGGCATCTGGTACTTGATTTTGCTCGGGCCCCGCAACTGAAGTCTGATCTCTCACATTGGCATTATAATTCTTTTAAACTGGAATGGCGGGAAGTACATGCCTGGTTTGCGTTTGGTACAGCTCAATTTGTTTTAAATAATAATAATGAAGTAACAGGCATAGAATTCGATGTGCCTAATGATGATATTTTCTTCGATGAGATTCATTTCAAAAAGAAAAATTAATATAGACTATATCTATTAAAACATAGAAAATATTGATTTGATTTATATTGTTATCAATATTAACTTTACAAAAAAAAGAAAAGATGGAAACAAGAACAGAAATAGCCAACGAACTAAATAATTTATTAGCCAATTATCAGATATACTATCAGAACTTAAGAGGCTTTCACTGGAACATTCAGGGTAGAGACTTTTTTGAGTTGCATGTGAAATTCGAAGAGCTCTATAATGATGGTGCTGTAAAAATAGATGAGGTGGCTGAGCGTATATTAACAATAGAGGCAACACCCATGCATAGCTTTGCCGATTATCTTGATAAAGCAAGCCTGACTGCTGCCACCGATATACATGATGGCGAGACGGCCGTTAAGACAATTGTCGAAAACTTGTCGGCTCTGGTAGCTCAGCAAAAGAGTATCAGAAAATTTGCCGAAGATGGCGATGACCTTGCTACTGCGGATATGATGGCAACTTTTATTGAAGAGCAGGAGAAAACCTTATGGATGTTTAAAGCCTGGTTAAAGTAAATTACTC
>Ga0164313_10004627_pt1 | contig 12207 bp, 9 predicted proteins | sample GuaBasSedimGuay4_FD_113735 | JGI IMG/M metagenome (GOLD analysis project Ga0164313, IMG submission 113735) | Subseafloor sediment microbial communities from Guaymas Basin, Gulf of California, Mexico - Guay4, Core 4569-4, 0-3 cm | ecosystem: Environmental > Aquatic > Marine > Hydrothermal vents >... | reverse complement strand
CGGTCGCCTACTTCTATCTGTCCTTCTCGGACGGTTACTTCCAGTTGAAAAGTCAGTTCCTTCTGCTCAGCGGGCTCGGTAGAGGAGCCTGGCAAATTCAGTTCGAGAATTGCCAGACGCGAGAACACCGCGGTAATCAGCAGGAACGGAACCAGAATAACCATCAGGTTCATGAACGCCGTAATGTTGAGCTCGGCCGTCTCAGTATTGTGATGGCCTCGCCTGCTTCGGCTGCGAATCATTTCAGGCTCCGGCAGGCTTCAATTGACGCTCGGTAACAGCGTTGAGAAATTTGACGCTTGCCATTTCGAGGCTGTCAACGATCTGGTTGGTCTTGGTCTGCAAGAGTGCGTGCACCAACAGCAACGGAATTGCGGCCATCAGGCCAAATGCCGTCGTGTTCATCGCTACCGAAATACTGGCGGAAAGCAAATCAGCTTTATCTGCCGGATTAGCGTTTGATACCGCCGTAAATGCGCGGATCAGGCCGATAATCGTACCAAGCAGGCCAAGCAGAGTCGCAATGTTGGCGAGTGTTGCGAGATAGTGAGTACGTTTCTCAAGTCTCGGTAACACCTCCATCATGCTCTCTTCCATGGCCTTTTCTATGTCGTCACGACGAGTCGCTGACTTAACGCGATACAGGCCGTAAGTAAGAATAGAGCCGATGGCGGCTTTTGATTTGCCGGTTATGGCAGCCGCTTCCTGGAAGTTTCCGGCCTTCAGGAAAGGCACGATCTTCTTCCATAAGGAACGGTTCGTGGCACCGGTCACAGTGAGATACATCCAGCGCTCGATGGCAATTGCCATGCCGAGTGCGAACACAATCAGGATCGGGTACATGAATGCACCGCCCTGTTGGAAAAAACGGACTATGCCGCCAAAAATTTCCATTTGATTACTCCTCTTTCAATCAAATCGTCTAATTTAAGATCTCCAGAAACACTAACTGCCTCTTTCAATCAAATCGTTTGCAAAAACTTCCCTGGTTCGCTGTCGAAAAACTTCGTTTTTTGACAGCGTGTCATTTACTCTTTCTCAACATACAGCTCGTCGTAATAATCGATCTGCCGCATAAATTCTGATCTGTCTATCGGTGCCAGTACTTCATCCAGCAATGAGTTGACGGGTCGTGCCTTCAGGTTGCCCGGATCAGACCTTTTCCAGGGGACGATGTAGAGCACTTTGGGTAACTCCTGGTTACCGGTGACCTCCGTCCTCCCCAAATCAATCTCATCCATTACTCCGTTGTTTACTTGTCGTCTGCGTACGTCCTGGGCCAATACTGCAGTTGGCGCCACGGATTCCGCATCCTCGCCTATCGTCGACAAATCCTCGGACGACACGCCAGGCTCAAGCTCGTCAATTTCTGCAGCTTGCGCTGCCTCAGTAGCGGGTTCCTGTGCTACTGCAGCCATTCCGACAAAAGCCAGCAGCAGTAATAATCTCTTTATAATCGTCTGCATACTTGTTACTCCGTCACATTTGCGCTTCTTTGTGTTGCTGTGACCCGTCTTTTCAGGTCCGCAATCCAGCGCATGACCAATTTATCCTCTCCGGCAATCTCCTGATAACGCTCATAATGCTGCAATGCGGCATCGAGGCGCTGTAAATAAAGGTCGTTGAGGACACCCAGGTTGTAGTGTGCCAACGCATATTCCGGGTCGGCTTCGACCGCCTTCAAATAAGCGTTTTCTGCCGCGGAGAACTTGCCCTGGCGACGCAGCAACATGCCAAGCTGATTCAGTGCCTGCGGTTGCAATGGATCCAGGATCAGGGCATCCGTGATACTTGCCTCAGCCGCCGTGTCATCGCCATTCCTCGCGTGAATAATAGCCAGGTTGACGTGTGCGCCGGAGTAATCCGGGTACTGTAACAAAAACTCCTGGAAGCGTAGCGAAGCATCCATATCGTCGCCGGCTGCCATGGAAGCGACGGCCTGCTCGTACAGCGTCTGCACATTGGGTGGTATTACCCTGCCATCAGCGGCCTCGTTATCCGTCCCTTGCCCTGAGTCAGCAGGCATCGAGCCACACCCTGCCAATAACGACAGACACATCGCCATTGCCAACAAACATCGGCGCGAGTAAGACGATGTTGAAAAAGCCGTGGATGGCTTTTTCAACAGACTATTAATAAAGCGCTGTAACAACATTTTCGCTGCGCTCCGGTTTTGCATAGCGGGCTGGCAACAGCGTCGCCAGTGCCGCAAAACTTTGTTGAACCCATTCGTCATAAACTCCGTCCGCTGCTCTTGTCGCATTTGCCTTATAGAGCTCAATAGCCTTCTCTTCAAATGGGAATGTCTGTTCCTCCAGCAGAAGGACATATTGTTCCATTGCCGCCTCATCAAGGTTCCGCGGTCGTTCGGACGCCATCAGGTCCTTGCTGAATTGCTGATAAACCTCGCCAAGCCGGTAAGTCGCAGCTGTCGTAACCTCGGCGACACCGTACGCGGCCGCATCACCGTAAACCTCCAGCACGTCTTCCATCAGGGACTTTTTAAGCTTGATGCTGTCTGCCAGTGGTTGCGTGATTTTAGTCACCATAAAGCTGCGCCGTACAGGTTCCGCAAGCTCCAGCGACGCAATCGCTGCAAGATATCGGGTGCGATCCGAGCGCTGTGCGCCGGCGGTTGCATCTACCTGGATCAGGTCCTTTTGTATCTGGGTTCGCGCCTGCTGATTGCCACTGGCCTCTGCGATTTCCAGCAGTCGAAAACGTGCCTCGATGGATTCTGCAAGTGGATCCGGATAGCGCGCAATGACTTCCTCAAGAATGTCCTGCTCCTGGGCAATCTGCTCGCTGGTCTTGTACAAGTCGGCTGCTTTCCACAGCGCTTCACGACGAACATCGTCGCTACTGCCCGGTGCATTCGCAATACGTACAAATTCTCCCGCAGCTTTCGCGCTACGCCCTGATTCGAGGTAGGTTACCGCGAGTTTTTGCGTTATATCCTCGTTGAATTCACTGTCCGGATAATCGCGACGAAAGTCTTCAAGAACAGTCGATGCCCGACTCCAGGCGGCCATGTTGATCAGTGCTGCGGCCGCATCATAATCAGCTGTTGCGCGAATATCAGAATCAGGAACTGCTTGCCCAAGGCGCTGAAAATGCGTAACCGCCGTTTCCAGGTCGCCGGCATCACGTGCCTGTTCACCTTGTTTATATATAGAGGACGCTATCCGGTCCTTGATCTCCTGGTGCGCCACCGCATCATCAGCCGGCGTGTATGGACGCAACCGGTAATAAGCCTGCTCCGCATCGGCATAATTGTTCAGGTCAAACTGCGAGTGAGCAATCACTGTCCATGCCGTTCGGGCGAGTGGTTCTTTGACCGGCGGCTGCTTGCTGACCACTGACTGGCCAACAGCGATCGCCAGATCGAACTGATTCTGACGGAATAAATCTTCAGCAACCGTGGTCAGTACAGCGCCTGATTCGGGATGTTCCGGGTAGGTATCGGCGAATTTCAGACCACTATCAAGGTATTGCTGGTGCCACGCCAGTTGCGCCTCACCCGCGAGTTCTTCCTCGTGTATGCGGTAAGACAGAATAGCTGCGTAGGCGGCTTCAGATGATTGTTCGTGCTGCGGATACTCGTATGCCGTGCGTTCGTACTCCGCTGTCGCCTCTGCAAAATCTTCGCTCTCATACAAAATCTCGGCGAGGAGGAAATTGGTGTTCGCGCTGTCTGCCAGGCCCGGGAAGAAATCCAGGTACTCACGATACCAGCGAGCCGCCTCCTGGTAGTCGCTGCGCTTGCCATTTTTTTGTGCTTCCGCGTGATAGTACTGCGCGAGATCGACCAGGTTGTCTTTCAGATACTCTTCGACATTCGCGTTATCTGCGCGTGCGTTACGCGTCCAGAATTCGCTGTGCATGCCGTAGCGATCGACATAACTTTTCTTGCCGTCGAGCACCAGCGTCGGGAAACCACCGAGCTTGTATGCTTCGATAACCTCGACCTGCATTAGCGGCGACTTGGCATGGTCCGGGTCATGCTTGACGAATGCGTCGTAGGACTCTGCGGCATCAACGTAACGTTCTTTCTCCAGGTACAGGTCGCCCAGGTTCATGAATATGACGTAGCTGTATTCCGGGTAACCACGTGCAGCGAGAAATGCGTCGATACTTTCAGCGCCTTCCATGTAAGAAAAACTGATACTCAGGACGCGAAACGTGTCTTCTACCAGTTCCCGTTCCGCACGCTTTAAATCTTCGAGACGGTTTTCGCCTTCCTTGATATCGACGCCCATAATCTTCCTGTTCAGCAGGTCGAAAAACGGTATCAGGCTTGCTTCATGTTTCGCCAGTTTGAATTGTGCCCAGCCAAGCTTGTACAGCGATTGCTCATAAAAACGCGATGCGTCGCCATAGTCGACGACACTTTGATAGGCGCTCTCTGCGGTCTCGTAGTCCTTACGCAAGAACAGCATTTCTCCGCGACGAAACTGTACTTCATCGATCAGCGGTGTTTCGGGATACTTGGCGACCAGTTCGTTTACGACACGCAGTGCATCGTCGGTCTTGCCGGCAATCTCGTAAGCGCGGGCCAACTGATACAACACTGAATCATTACGCCGATAATCAGGATAGGATTCCAGCAACTGGTTGAACAAATCGGTGGCGCTGTCGTACGCTCCATAATCAAGCGCATCAACATTTTCCGTGAGTTGCTGAGCTTCAGTCGCTTCAAGCTCCAGGTCACCAAGGCGACGCATGGCCTCAGCTCGTAAATCAGGATCATTCGACATCAGGTTCAGAAACTCACGATAATTGTCACGAGCCTTGTAGCCACCGTCGATGATTACCGTCCCCGGGCGAATTTCGACAGTCTTGTCTTCCAGGTCGGCGAGCGTATCCCGCTTTTTTATTTTATCAGCGGAGGCATCGATCACGTACAGACAACAAAGTGTTGCCAGTACAATTTTGCATATCGACCGGGCGTTCATTGCGAAGCTTCTCCTATCGTTGCTTCACCGCCGCTGGCGGACAGATCATAAATTGCCGCTAACGCGAATCGCGCCTGAATCGTGTAGGTATCGAGCCGCTCTTTCTGTGCCGTCAATTCTTCGACAGCAATGTCCTGCATGAATGCACTTTGCCGGTCCATTGCCAGTTCAACACGTGCTTTCAACTCGTCAATTTTCGGGCTCAAGCCGTTGACGCGCGTATTGAAATCCGCGAACAACTCAGGTTCCGTGCGGATGGCCTCATCGATCTTGCGCCGCGATCGCTGTGTCTCGACCAGCGCTTCGCCGGTTTGTTGCAAATCTCTGCGAACTTTCCACAGCCGTGATTTGTATTCCCTATCGAGATTCCACTGCAGTGCACCCTTTAAAAGTTTCACCTTGTCGCGTACTTCCTGAGCTTCCGGAACATTCGCCTGCAATGCCGGATTTCGCTCAATTGCCGCGATCTCGCCCCACATGTCGAATTCACGTTTGGTAGCAAGTGCCAGGGAATCCCTGTTTTCCTCAATACTGTTCAGACGCGCATCAAACTCAAGCTTCCTTTGCACCATGCCATCGAGGTCAGCCTGCCCCAGGCTTTCCTCGATGCGCGGCAGGCGTTCGTTATACGCATACTCGCGCGTGTCGAGCATGTTGCCGAACACCTCGACACTTTGTTGCCAGTCGTCCAGGTTGCGTCTGAGGTAATGCAGGTCCCTGTAATTCTTGATGCCTTCCTGGAATTTGTGAGTCGCGAGCAGGTGATACAGGTAGCGCGAATCAGGCCCCTCGGGTAACTCCTCCAGCGTCCAGTACCAACCGGTCGTCGCTTGCGGATTCTGCTCGAGAAACTGGTTCAGCAATTCACCACTCTCAATGTGGACAATCGCCTCATCAATACGATTGGTTTCTTCATAGAACGCCTCGATCGCGTTCAGATAGTGATCAGCAGCCTGGCTGACGCCGTCCAGCATGGCCATGGCATACGGGATTGCGAGCATCGATTCCTGAACTGCAGAGTCCAGCAGATCACGGTTTCTCAGCGCCATCCACGGCACCAGGGCACGCTCAAAATTGCCATTTTCAGCGTCGGCCCAGCCAAAGCCAAGCAACGCCTTGTTCGAAAATGGACCTTCCAGGCGGACTCGTTGCAGCGGCGCTTTCGCAGCGTTGGGCTGGCCATCCTGCAGGTACGCATATCCCAGCGCCAGGTTGGCTTTGTCGCGCAAAGCATTCAATTCTTCATTCGAGGTACGGAGGGTGCCAACATCGTTGAGCACAGACGCTGCGCCATTGACGTCACCATTGCGCACCATCGCCACGCCAAGGTTGAACTTCGCATAGTTAGACCAGACGTTTCTGCCGGACCAGTCTTCCAGCAACGCAATAGCCTGGTCATGCTTGCGGTTATCGATTAGCAGCTGCGCCTGCAGCATATTGCGCTCTGCTTCGAGCGGTTTATCGAGTTTATTCTGCAATTTATCCAGTGCTGCCTGCGCCTCGGCCAGGTAGCCGCGCTGGTACCAGATTTTTGCCAGGAAGAACCACGTACGATCGCGTATCTCCGGCTCTACCTTATCCGCCAGCAGGCGTTCAAATATTTCGGCAGCTCGCTGGTGGTGACCATACGAAAGATACAACCCGCCCAGCAGCAATTCGGATTCGTCTGAGTGATTTTCCAGCTGTGTTTGTTTTTGCGCCGCGAGCAAACGCACGATCGCAGGAAAATAATCTTCCTGGTAAAAGTAAAAAAGAACCTCCCCAAAATGTGCATCCTTTACAACAGTAAGGTTAGATTTTTTGTCAGATCCGAAATGGGCGTCCTTGACGACAGTCAGGTCAGACTTATCATCAGCTGCAACATATCCTGCTGGCAGTACAAAAACTGCCAGGAGAAACGATAACGCGAGAATTTTGCAGCAACGAGCGATCAACGATCACTCCCATTCCTTGATGACGAATTCCGGCTGCTGTTTTTTGATCCTGTCGGTAATTTCCAGCTCCACGTATTTCGCCCCGATGCCTTTATTGAAGCTCATCGTCGCACCACGTCGATAGTCGCGAACACTCGGTCCCTTGCCAGTGAATACGGCAACCAGCTCGTGATCGCCGACCTTCAGGTTTTCCATGTGCACGCGATGGACACCACCGCGCAGCAGCGCACCCGCTTCACGGTCGGTATAGAGGTAATGGGTGACATCCTTGCCATCAATTTTCAGGTTGACCGAATCCAGCGAGAAATACTCACCGACATCCATGGAGATAAAGAACGCGACCTGGGAGTTTGCCGGGAACAGCAATTCTTCCTCGAGAAGAAATAGATCCCGGTTCAGATCCAGGACCTCTTTTTTCAATGACTGCACGTCCTCGTCCAGGCTGCGAAACTCTGCCCTGGCCTGGTCTGCCTCAGCGCCCATCGTTTGTGAATTCTCAAGTGCCACATCAGAAACCAGGATCGGCGCATCCTGCGCGAGCGCGCCCGCCATACCGGCAATCCATAAAATCGCTGTTATGCAGAAATACCGCTTAATCTTCACCTTCAATTCTCCTGCCTGCAGATCTCGCGTGGAACGTATCAAGACCGCAGAACGTCAATCCGACCGATCGTTATTCTCTCAACAGAGCACGAATTTCGGTCAGGTACTTCTCTTCATAACCTGGTTTATATCCATGATGTACATGGCGCACCGTGCCCTCACGATCAACCAGAACTGTTACCGGCATAGCCTCGACCGCATAGAGCTTGCTTACATCTTTGCTTTCGTCGAACAAGACCGGAAAATTTACGCCAAGTTCTTCAATCATTTTCATCGCACGGCGTGAATCGTCATCAATATTTACGCCAAGCAACGTGAAACCAACTCTCTGGTAACGACCGTACAGATCGTCGAGCAGCGGCATTTCCTGGCGGCATGGTCCACACCACGTTGCCCAGAAATTTATCATGACGACATCGCCACGATACTCACTGAGCCGCAGGTTATTACCGGTTGAACTCTTGAGAACGAAATCAGGCGCTGACTGTCCTTCCAGTGTCGATGAGGCCAGGCTGCTGGCCGCAAAAATCGCGAGAATTATTCCTGGCAAAATTGTTTTTAGTCCTTTCATGATTCACTTCCCTATGTCCATGGACAGCAGTTCACACACCAGCGTGCGAGTACCGTCGTTGGTCATCCATTTGAACCCGCCGACCGGCAGCAAATTACGATGCCTGGCGGGGTAGCGAAAAATCCCGAAAAACCGCATAACGGCCGGGCCTTCATCACCGCCCAAAAGTAACAACCGACGCCATAAACCTAACGCGCATAGTGACAGCCTGGCCCTGGTAGGGGCCGTGATGATGGTCACAAATGGCTGGTCCGGTCTAAACATAATTATGGTCTTATCTTTTGGCACGGAGACAGCAATTCAGCGTAGTCCGCTAGGATTACGTTAAATCGCTCATTTTTCAACTTATTCCCGCCTGTATAAATATTGACCCTGCTGGGGTCGGCGACGGGTCCGAAAAAACCGGCCGTACGGGTGCGGTTCCAGAGTCCTATAATATCTGTATATTTATGAATTTAAAGGGAAAAAGCGTCGCCTTTCAGCGACATTCGGGATTCTTTTTTCGTCCCTGATCAGCGACAGGTTGTGGCTTGCCCGAATATTTCACGAGTGGGCGGGACTGTCGGTTTCTGTGCCGAGTGCGGCGCGTTCGATCGTGTGAGAGACGTAGCGGGGACTACGTGTCGAACAGGATCGGGCGCGATGCGCCGGCACAGGAAGCGACAGCCCGGCAGGCGTTAGCTATAACGCCACGACAGCTGCTGACAGATGCTGAGGACATTAATCATCTGGCAATTTCCTTTCTGGAAGCCGGCACTCGTGAATTATTCGGGCTGGTCAGGAGATCGCAAGCCATCTGAATAGAACATCTTTCCATTTGCGTCAATGACGATACCTTCGTAATCCGGCAGCGTCGCAATCAGGCGCAGGCCCTGGTCAACGCCCATGACAAATACCGAGGTCGACAGCGCATCGGTCAGCACTGCGTCCGGGCCGATGATTGTCGATGAATGAACTTCGCCAGCCGGCGCGCCCGTCGATGGCACGATGATGTGATGGTAACGCTCACCATCCTCCTCAAAAAAGCGCTCGTAGTCGCCCGAGGTTGAAATCGCCTCATGCTCAAGCGGTATCGTGACAGCCACCGTGTCTGCGTCGCGCGGGTCGCGTATCCCGACCATCCACGGTTGACCGCGCCGGTCGCCGAGCAGTCGTGTATCACCGCCCGCAGTTACTCGCGCATGACGCACACCAAGGCTTTGCAACACGACTACGCCCCGCTCGACCGCATAACCTTTTGCGATGCCGCCGAGGTTAATACGCACTCCGGGCTGCAGGAAGCTAACCGTTCCGTCGCCACGATTGGTCTCCACCAGGCGGTAATCAATCAGTGGCAGCTCTTCAGCCATCGTGTCTTCGTCCGGGCGCCGCCCCTCACGAAAATCGTAGTGCTGACCGACACTGTCATAGGTGATATCGAACGCGCCACGAGTAAGAACCGCAATATCCAGGGAGCGCAATATAAGGCCGAACAATTCATCGCCAGCCTCTACGGGCCGGGTGGCAGCGTCGCGATTGATTTCCGAAATACGGCTATCTTCAATGTAAGTACTCATGAGCCGATCGAGCCTGGAAACCTCGGTGAAGACAGCCGCAACCGCCTCTGGCCCGAGCTTGGGATCGTCGTGCCACAGATAAACACTGATCTCAGTGCCCATGTGTGGCTGGGTCTCGCCATACCACTCGGCGAACGAAGGTCTTGAAAATATTGTGAATACAAGAAGAACCGACGCTAGTGTAAATGCCAGCCAGGGTTTATCCTTGCTGCCATTACTACTCACCCGGGAGGTGGATTGTGACGTCATTTGTAATATTCCTTGCAGCGGTTGCCATCTTTGTCATGTACGCAATCGGCATCTACAACAGTCTGATCAATTTACGAAATCGTGTCAAAAACGCCTTTGCACAAATCGACGTGCAGTTAACCCGGCGACACGACCTGATCCCGAACCTGGTTGAAGCGGTCAAAGGCTATATGAAGCATGAACGCGAGACGCTTGATGCCGTCATCAGCGCCCGCAACAATGCCGTATCAGACCTTGATGCAGCCAAACAGGATCCATCCAATGCCGAAGCGATCAAGAAACTCGGCGCATCCGAAGGCGCATTAGGCTCAGCCCTTGGCCGTTTGTTCGCCTTGTCGGAAGCTTATCCGGATCTCAAGGCCAATCAGAACATGCTGCAGTTCCAGGAAGAGCTCGGCAGTACAGAAAACAAAGTCGCTTTCTCCCGCCAGGCTTTCAATGACGCCGTTCTCAGTTACAACAACAAGGCTGAAAATTTCCCCAACAGCATCATTGCCGGCATGTTCAGCTTCGAGCTTGCCAGCTTCCTGGAGATAGAGTCGAAAGAGAAACGCGAGGTTCCAGACGTTAAGTTCACGTAACAAATCGCTGCTTTCGCTGGCGGCATAGCGCTTGTGAATTTCTTCGACGCACAGGATAAGGCAAGACGGGCCACCCGCTGGCTGGTCATTGTCTATGCTATTTCCACTATATTAATCGTTATTGGCGTGACGACGGTCGTCGGCGCCGCGTTGTTTACGATGAGTCAGGAAGGAACGCCGCCGGAGCCGGCTGTTCTCGCCGGTGTTGCGATTCTCGCGGCACTTTTTATTTTCGGCTCAAGCATTTACAAGACCTCGCGACTCTCGGCCGGCGGCGGACGGGTCGCTCTCGATATGGGCGGCACGCTTATTTCCCCGGACGTGCGCGACCCACAGCGCCAGCAATTGCGCAATGTTGTAGAAGAAATGGCGATTGCGTCGGGGGTCCCTGTTCCGGAAATTTATGTGCTTGAGGAAGAAAGCGGCATCAACGCATTTGCAGCGGGGTTTACTTCCGGGGACGCCGCGATCGCAGTAACTCGCGGCACGCTTGACCTGCTCAATCGCGAAGAGCTACAGGGTGTTATCGCTCACGAATTCAGCCACATCCTGAACGGCGACATGCGGCTCAACATCCGCATGATGGGCGTCCTGTTTGGCATCATGGTCTTGGGCCTTATTGGCAGGCTGGTATTGCGCACCAGTTACTACTCGGGCCTGGGATCCAGCCAGAGAAACAAAAGCGCCCCGGTAATAATGATAATAGGGCTCGGTCTCGCGATACTTGGCTGGATAGGCGTATTTTTTGCCCGGATCGTAAAATCTGCGGTTTCCAGGCAACGGGAATATCTCGCCGACGCGTCTGCCGTGCAGTTCACCAGGCAAAGCGACGGCATAGCCAATGCGCTCAAGAAAATTGGCGGCTACACACAGCACTCCTACATCGTCGCGACAGATCCTGAAGAAATCAGTCACATGTTGTTCGCCAGCGGCGGTGCAAAACTCACCTCGTTGCTGGCCACACATCCGCCGTTGGCCAAACGCATACAGGCACTCGATCCGCATTTTAAGGAGACCGACTACCCGGCCATCGAGCTGCATCAGGAGCGGCCACAAAGTGCGCCGGAACGGGACGGGAATTCGGCTGCAGGTTTAATTGCTGCGCTTGCGTCCGGCGCCTCTGCAGTGAATACAACCAACATCGCAGATTCGGTAGGGCGACCACAGGCAAATCACATTCGATTTGCAGAGGAATTGCGCCGCTCCATCCCTGAGAATCTCTATGCAGCCGCGCACGATACTGACAACGCTTTTTTGCTGGCGCTTGCCCTGGCATTGAATGGAACCCATGTGGAAAAGCAGTTGCGTTTCGTTGCAGAACAACTTGGCACCGAGCGCACAGCGTTGGTGCGTGAGTATCACGAACATATTGTCGCAGCCGGAGCGGCCTATCGCTTGCCGCTACTTGAAGTTGCATTTCCTGCACTCAAAGCAAGGCCGGCAGCGCAACTGGAGTTTTTACTCGACCTCGTTCGACGCCTGATCGAGTTTGATGGACTGGTTGATCTGAGTGAGTTCTGTTTTTACCGAATTCTTGCCAGCCAGCTGGATCAGGCAACCGACCCGACCGCTGCCAAACGCGGCAATCGCGTTGGCAAGAAGGCAGCGCGAAACGCCGCAATTGATCTGGTTCGCATCGTCGCCGATCAGGGCAACCCGGACGTGACGGCTCGTGAGCATGCTTTCAAAGCCGGGATTGCGGTATTTGGCCAGTGGGTCGAAGAGGACTCGAGCGGCGTGGATTCTGACCAGACCATT
>Ga0164313_10004625_pt1 | contig 12208 bp, 10 predicted proteins | sample GuaBasSedimGuay4_FD_113735 | JGI IMG/M metagenome (GOLD analysis project Ga0164313, IMG submission 113735) | Subseafloor sediment microbial communities from Guaymas Basin, Gulf of California, Mexico - Guay4, Core 4569-4, 0-3 cm | ecosystem: Environmental > Aquatic > Marine > Hydrothermal vents... | reverse complement strand
CCGTTGACCACTTTGGAGCGCTCGGAGGCGAGGAAGTCGATGACCTGGGCGATATCGTCTGGCTGGGGCCAGTTGACGTACTCGGCGTAGGGCAGTGCCGCTCGGGTTGCATCCGTGTTGATCACCGAAGGGAGGAGGGCATTGCACGTGGTTTCGGTATCGAGAAGTTCCACCGCAACCGACTTTGCAAGTGCGAGCACGCCAGCCTTTGCAATGTTGTAGGCCGCCTGACCCGCGGGGGTATCCACCGCGTGCTTGGAACCCATGAGGACTATCCGGCCCCATTGCTCAGACATGTGCGGAATCGCCGCTCGGGTCGCGTTCCATGCGGTGCGAAGGTTCATGTCGAACATGCGTTCGAGACGGACGTCAGAGGTCTCGGAGACGTCTCGGCCGCCAGCCCATCCGCCGACAAGCGACGCCATCACGTTGATCTTTCCGAATGCTTCTGCGGCTTCGTTGACGAACGCTGTGGTTGCTTCTGCATCGGTGACATCGACGCGGCGCATGATCAGTCGATCCTCGTCAAGGTCGAGTCGCTCTTCGAGTGCATTCGCCTCTTCAGGAAGCAGGTACGTCACCGCCACGTTGAACCCTCGATCGATCAGAAGCGGGACGAGACAACGGCCAACGGACCCGGTTCCACCGGGGATTACAGCAACTTTCGAATCACTCATGTTCGCCAGCCTAGCGACTCTTCAGCATCGGACAGCAGAAGTGGTAGTCTCTCAAGGTATCGGCTGACGCGCTTTCGGAGGATTGACATGGCAGAGATCACACTTGAGGACATTGGAAAGATCTATCCCGACGGGACACGAGCCGTTGGAGAAGTGAATCTCACCATCAAGGACGCCGAGTTTCTCGTACTCGTTGGCCCGTCCGGTTGCGGAAAGTCAACGCTTCTGAGAATGATCGCAGGCCTCGAGGACATCACTGAGGGCAAGCTGAGCATCGGAGACAAGGTCGTGAACGATGTTCCGCCGAAGGACCGTGACATCGCGATGGTCTTTCAGAACTACGCGCTCTATCCGCACATGACCGTGCGTGACAACATGGCGTTCGGCCTCAAACTCCGCAAGATGCCCAAGGCCGAGATCAACGAGCGCGTGAATGATGCCGCTGAGACGCTTGAGATCACCGATCTTCTCGACCGCAAGCCCAAGGCACTCTCTGGTGGCCAGAGGCAGCGTGTTGCGATGGGACGGGCGATCGTGCGCGAGCCAAAGGCGTTCCTCATGGATGAGCCACTCTCGAACCTCGATGCGAAGTTGCGTGTCCAGATGCGCACCGAGCTTGGCAGGCTCCACCAGCGGCTCAATACAACAACCGTGTATGTGACCCATGACCAGATCGAGGCTATGACCCTCGGCCACAGGGTTGCCGTGATGCGTCCGGTATCTGCGAAGCGTCCCTACAACATGCAACAGGTCGCAGCACCTACTGAGCTGTTCAACTACCCGGTCAACCTCTTCGTGGCTGGGTTCATCGGCAGCCCTGCAATGAACCTCGTGTACGGGGTGCTGTCGAAGGACGAGGATGATTACTTCGCTAAGTTCGCGGGTTTCAGGATCTATGTATCGAAGGTGGCTATCGATGCTCATCCAGGAATCGAGGACTATCTCGGCAAGCAGATAGTCGTAGGTATCCGTCCGGGAGCATTCGAAGACTCCCGTATCGAGGATGGTCCTGCTGACCGTACGATTACCATCACGACGGATGTGAATGAACTGCTTGGTTCAGAATCTTTCGTGCACTTCTTTGTCGACTCTGAGCCTGTCGTGACACCTGATATCGAAGAGCTCCTCGCGGACTCAGGCCAAAATGCGAGCTCGCTTGGTGATCGCACGAAATTCACTGCACGCGTGAGTCCTGACGTTGCCGTGCCCGACGGTGGCGAACTCAACCTGGTCATCGATACCGAGAAGATGCACTTCTTCGATGCGGACACAAGCGATAGAATCGGTGCCAAGCAGCGACACTAGAAGGCAACTGGTTCGATTCCGACTGCCACGAGTTCGGGCATCAGCTCAGACGCGAGTACCGCATCTCCCATCGACAGTACCCCTGGGCGTAGCACCAGTCCCCGTGAGATGAGGTCGGCTAGAGCTGTTGCAGGGAACGCCGTTGTGCGCGCAAGGGCTGAGATCCCATCCCTTGCCGTGTCCTCGATCTGGTAGCCAACGATCGCATTTCGGTCCGATCGCCAGACGCGTACAAGGACAAGATCCGGCTCGCCGCTCGGCAGATTCGTGTTCAACGCGTCGATGAGGACCGAACGTGGAGCGATCCATTGACCGGCAACATCCCTGGGCGCCTCGTCGAATAGCCCGACCTCGAACATCGCCCTGAAGATCGATCCGTGGCCGGGGAAACGCAAGGTCTTGTACTCGAGATCTGTGACGCGCCCGAGATTGCGTTCACACATGGTCGACGTGCCACCAGCGGTGGAGAAGGCTTCGAGCGGTCCCCATCGTTCCCAATCGACGTCCTCGAACCGTGTCAGTGGTTCCACCGTCGAGTATGCCCCTCCTTCGAGTACCTCGCACGGCTCAGCGTATTCATTGATGAGGCCGTGGGCGCTGAACGCCAACTGGTACCCGAGGGCGCCCTTCGGAACCTGTGGAAGAGCTCCAACACGCATCTGGATGCTCTTGATAGGAAATGTATCCGCTGAATCGATGAGATCTTGAGCAAGAACATTCGCCAATCCGGGGGCGAGGCCGCAGTCCGGTACGACCATGAGTCCTCGAGCACGTGCGGCATCATCGAGCCTACGCTGCTCAGCGACGACCGTCGGGTTGCCACCGAAGTCGAGGTAATGCGTGTCTGTGCCGATCGCAGCGGCTGCAATGGCTGCTCCATACCTGTACGGCACCGCGCTCACCACGATGTCCGCTGCATCGAGGAGCGCCGTGAGTTCGGTGTTGTTCGTCACGTCGACCGTGACCGCCTCGGCTCCCACTCGCGATCCAAGTTGTTCAACGGCCTCCACATTGGCGTCGGCAACCGTCACGGCATGGCCCCTGCGAACGAGATCCCACGCTGCTGCGGAGCCGACGATTCCTGATCCGAGAACGAGGGTTTCCATTGTGCTCCCTATGGTGTCAGTCGCTTGAAAATCTCGGAGGGCACCGTGTCGAGCAGGTCGCCGTTGCGGATGTGCCACGCATCGATCTTGTCCATGAACTCCGTCTTGTGGGCGATGCCGCGATCGGGATCTCCCATGGTGGTGACGCCCTGGGACGAATGACACAGCAGCGCTCTGACCTTGCGATCACCGTGGGGTCTCACGATCGGTTCGGAATGGTCCGGCGCATCAGGGGACCACAACAGGATCGCCCCGGGCCGATGGGCCGGAAGGCCGCTGTCTGCCAGCGAGAGTGGCTCGCGTGCCGTGATGACACCGTCGACCGCTGCGAGTCCTGCTACGCGATGGTCCGGGTGGAGTTGGTACCTTTGCCACGGATCGTGAGTGAGTACGACATCGGGGGTGAATCGTCGGATCGCAAGTGCGATCTCTTTGCGGAGTGTCATGGTGTACTCGAGTTCACCGTCGATGTGTCCGAGGTGCTCGCAGTGGCGTACACCGAGTACGTCGGCAGCAGCGCGCTGCTCCCTCACGCGACGGGCGACGAGTTCGACCTGGTCTTCCTCAGGGTCCCATGACCCCTTGGATCCGTCCGTGACGATGAGCATCGTGATGTCGGTGCCATCCTGTGCCCATCGCGACAGCGTTGCGCCAGCGCCGAATTCTGCATCGTCAGGATGTGCCCCGATCGTCAGGACCGTTTCTGGTGTCTCAAGAGGAGCGGGGTCCCCGATCAGGCCCTGGTACAGGTTGGTGGTCATAGGGAGAAGAATAGCTCTCAGCTTTCAGCCGTCAGCCAGCAGCGGACGATCTGACCGACCGCGTCTTGCGTCCCCCTTTCAAGGGGGACAAGCGAGTCTTCGAGCTAGGGGGATCCGCGGTACGGCACAAGACCTGTTGGCTCTCGCGTTATCCCCCTGCATCGTCGCTAACGCTCCTCTGCCGTCCCCCTTGAAAGGGGGACAGACTTTCTGCGAGGCCCGCCCAGTAGCTCAGGCACCAACTCGAGACCCAACTCCGTGTCGATATCGACACTCAGTTCGGGGGAGACGATGACCGTGGCGTGCGGGGCTGATGCGTAGTGGCGTCGGAACGAACCGATGCCATAGGCGAACGGAAAAGTGCCGTGACCCGCGATGACCGTCGTACCACCGTCATAGCTTGGGGCAAATACCGTTGCGGATCGACTCGCAGTGACAACGGAGGCGATCGCCCTGGGTGTCACCAGGGGGAGGTCAGCGTGGACGACGAGCCACGGAGCGAATCCAATAGCCGATACGCATGAGTTGACGGCTTCAGAGAGCCCCGTTTGCGGGTCTTCATGGACGGCAGCCTTGTTCTCTTGAGCCCACCTCGCAACATCGTCCGAGGATGTGATGACGATCGTCTGGAGTCCGACAGCAGATACTGCATCGAGAACACGGGATGCGAGTCTGCGGGCCAGGTCCGATCGTTGTTGTGGGTCGAGAACGCCCTCCAGGCGCGTCATACCGTCGAAACTGCGGATCGGCACGAGCGCCACAGGGTCGCTCACGGTTAAGGGGTCTTTGCTGGGAACTCGGCGAACTGGATCAACACGCCGTGGGAAGAATTCGGGTGGATGAACGCCTCTTTCCAGTCGGGGAGCCTGTCATCGAAGCCTGTGACCGTGAACCCCATCTCTGTGGCGCGGGCAACGGCTTGTTCGATGTCGTAGACCTTGAAGGTTAGATGGTGAAGTCCTTCGCCACGCTCCGCGAGGAAGCGTTGGATGAAATGGTCAGGGTCCGGACTGTGGGGAGCGATCAGTTCGAGACGACCCGTGCCAGGAAGGTCGTACTGCGCCCAGCGAAAATCCCCCCACGGATTGGTGCCGCCATCGAAGTATTTCCCACCAAGGAGTGTGATGAGTGGTGCTGCAGCCTCGATGTCGTTCACAGCCATCGATACGTGATCGAAACGCTCGATCACTGACTCGAGCGCATCAACGGTCTCGTTGCGATCGGTCATGGCGTCGCGATGCGGCGCTCGTACCACTGGAGCACAAGGCTCAGTGACACGGTCAGTGCCAGGTACATCGCTGCAAGGATCATGAATCCCGCAAAGAACTGGAAACTTCGACCTGTCCAGAGCTTGGTCATCTGAGTCAGTTCCCGAACGGCGAGGATCGACACAAGTGACGAGTCCTTGAGGAGTGCGATGAGGTCGTTGCCAAGGGCAGGGAACACGTTCTTGAGTGCCTGGGGCCACACGATGAGGCGAAACACCTGGACACGGTTGAGACCGACTGCCATCCCAGCCTCTCGCTGTCCAATAGGTACGGATTCAATGCCTGCCCTGAACACCTCCGCGACGAACGCCGCGTAGATGAGTCCAACCGCGACGGTTGTCTTGAAGGTGTTCGATGCGAAGAACGATTGTGGAGAGATACCCACGAGATCCACCAGCCAGGGGACGATCACGAGGCCGAACATGAAGATCGTTACGAGCACGGGGATACCGCGGATGATCTCGATGTAGAACGTCGCCAGGTTCTTCAGCCAGATGCTCTCGGACATGCGCCCAAGAGCGACGACCAACCCGAGTACGAAGGCGATGACAAACCCGCCAACCGTGACCGCGATCGTAAGCGTCAGGCCGTCCTTGATGAACTGGAATCCTTCGTTCCAGTTCGGATCCGTGAGAATCTTGAAGATCGGGAAGGCGATGACAGCGAGGATGCCCACGAACCAGTAGGGGAAACCGGACCATTCGTAGCCGACCTTGGATCCTGGCGGTGTCGGGTCGGCTCCGATATCTGGCTTGATCATCGTCATGTGTGTCCTCAGGGTCGTTGAGTTGAATCTAGCTACCTCGCACGCGGAAAGGGACCGGGTGTAACCCGGTCCCTCTCTGGTCGTTGTACGGACCGCCTCGTCGGAGGCAGTTCATCTAGCCTTCGAAGTTGATGAACCACGTCTCGATGAGGTCGTCCATCGTGCCATCTTCCTTCATGTCAGCGATCGCCACGTTGACAGCTGCGACCAATTCCGAGCCCTTCGGGAAGATGAACCCGAGGGGATCTGACTGCAGGTCATCAGCAAGCAGACGTGTCTGGTCCTTGTTGACGCCCTGGTAGCCCTGGCCGGCAACGTCATCGATGATGACGGCATCAACATCACCGGAGATGAGCGCCTGAACGGCGACACCGAACTGGTCGAATGCGTCGATACGGTTCTCGCCGACAAGTTCAGCGCCGAGTTCGTAGTTGGTCGTCCCGACCTGTGTACCGAGCGTGTAGTCGCCATCCTGGAACTGCTGGAGGTTGCCGAAGCGATCCTCATCACCGCGGACCATCAGCTTCTGGATCGTGGTCATGTACGGATCTGAGAAGTCGACGACTTCCTTGCGTTCCTCCGTGATCGAGATGCCGTCAGCAGCAGTGTCGTACACGCCCTGGCCGGTCTCCTCGATAACTGCTGGCCAACCGGCTTCGATGAACGTCGCCTCACAGCCGATACGGTCACAGATCTCGGCCCAGATGTCGTAGTCGAAACCCTGAGCTGTCCCGTCCTCGATGAAGTTGAAGGGTGTATACGCGTTCTCCACGCCGACCTTCACCTCGCCGAAGTCTCCATCAGCACTGTCCGAACTCGAACACGCTGTTGCAACGAGAGCGATCGCCAGAGCGACAACCGCGATTCGTAGTGTCTTCTTCATGTTTCCATCCCTTTGTAGTCATGCGCCTGCGCGCGCGCATACGGTAGTACAGCAGTGAGCGTTTGGCGTTCTCCCTTTTCCGTTCTCGGAGAGGGCAGACGAGCAACTCCGAACGACAATCGTCTCCATCGCTGTCAACTGTGAACGGAGAACTGTCTACTGTTCAGTCGTGCTCAGAAAAACCAAGATCATTGCAACGCTCGGTCCGGCAACGGACTCGAGAGAGGTCATAGAGAAACTCATCGATCGCGGCATGAATGTTGCCCGCCTGAACTTCTCTCATGGAAGCCATGAGGACCACAGGAGACAATTCGACCTCGTGAAACAGGTCGCAACCGAACTCGATGTGCCGATCGCCATCATGCAGGACATCCAGGGCCCGAAGATCCGGGTCAGCAGGTTCCCTGGTGGTTCGGTAGAGATCGAACCGGGGTCGATTGTCACTCTTCACCCTGATGAGGGCATCGGTGATCCTGGGAACATCTACATCGCATACCTTGATGATGTCACGATGGATGTCGGAGGCAAGATCATCCTCTCCGATGGGCTGATCGAGTTGGAATCCCTGGAAGTGTCGCAGTCCAGAATCACGGCGAGAGTCCTCGGCGGCGGCATACTGCGCGACCACAAGGGCGCAGCGTTCCCAGGTGCACGCACCCGGATCCCGATCATCACCTCCAAGGACATAGCGGACCTGGAATTCGGAGCGAAGCTGGGAGTGGATTTCGTCGCTGCATCTTTCGTCAACAGTCGCAGCGACGTGGAGACGGTGAGGGCGATCGTCCCAGATACGCCCGTCATCGCCAAGATCGAGACCGCGGTCGGACTTGAGAACCTCGACGAGATCCTCGAATGTGCTGCTGGTGCCATGGTCGCCCGCGGGGATCTCGGTGTCGAACTCTCCATGGAATCAGTGCCGAGAGCCCAGACTGAGATCGTGGAGCGGGCGAACGCTGCTGGCAGGCTCTCCATCGTTGCAACAGAGATGCTCGAGTCGATGATCTCGAACCCACGCCCAACGAGGGCGGAGGTCTCAGATATCTACCAGTCCGTGCTCGATGGAGCGGATGCGGTGATGCTTTCTGCAGAGACTGCGGTTGGGAAGTATCCAACGCGGTCTGTTCGATTGATGGCGAAGGTCTGTAGGGAAGCTGAGCAGTCTTCGAACTACGGAAGGGCATTCGGTGTTGAGACGCTTTCCCACGATGAAGCATTCGCATCAGCCACGGCCGAGGCTGCTGTGGACACGGCCGAGCGGGTGGGAATCGACACCATCGTGGCTTTCACGGAGAGCGGCACGTCGGCACGCTTGCTCGCCAAATACCGCCCCCATGCCGACATCTACGCTTTCACCCCGGAGCCAGAGGCATACCGGAGGATGGCATTGTACGGAGGGGTCACGGCGATCCACGTTGACCGGGTTCCCTCGACGGACGAGATGCTTCAATGCGCTGTCGAGGAACTCCTCGATAGGGGAATCGTTGCTGACGGTGATGGCGTAGTTATCGTGGCCGGCGTCCCTCCGAACCAACGGTCGTCGACGAATCTCATGAAACTGCATGTCATCGGTTCGTTCGATAGGCTCGCGCCGGAACCCACTGACCAGGCCGAGTGAAGCAGGTGCTAGGGGACAGACAGTGGGTCAGAGCACCTACACTTGCCCGGTCCATAGGACATGAGGAGGACGCGTGGGACAGCCGATCGTAATCGAGAGCACCGAGGCCGTTGACGGTTCGTTTATCGTCACGATGAACCGGAGCCTGACCAGCCAGGTGGGTGAGGGCTACAACTCACTGTCGGCTGCGAGCACCGGAGACTCATTCGGTGCCTTACTCGCACGCAGACTGTTCGAAGCCGACGATTCGATCGATCGTGTGTACGTTGCATCGAACACAGTCGTGTTGAAACACCCTGCCAGCATCGATGACGAGGCGGTTTCGACCTTGTCGAGTGTCATCGAAGATCTGCTCCTGTTCTACCCGAGCGCCTGAAAGACCATCCGGATCTCAGGAACACCGTTTCTGGCTCAGTGGACTTGGGCGGGGTCGGTGGGTAGCAACGTTCCCGCCTTTCAACCTCAATCCACGAGCTCTGCCACAAGCACCGTCCCCCTTTGAAGGGGGACTGGCGAGTCCTCGAGCCAGGGGGATAACGCGAAGCCAACGCCCACTGTCCCCGGTCACCCCAAAGCTTTCAAGAAGATTTGTTGGCTCCGCGTTATCCCCCTGCTTCGTCGCTAACGCTCCTCAGCAGTCCCTCACGGACGGGGGACCGAGACGTTGTACACCCGTATCGAACACATGCACGAGAACGCCGTCAATGACTGTCACAACCACTGGTCTGGAAGTTGGACCCGCGAATCGTCTTCGGACTGAGATCGGCGAGGCAACGTTCCAACCGAAGGACCTGCAGTGCTGAACCGTCGTGTCACAACCCCGCTCATTGCCGTGGACCCCTAATTACCCGTCTGAGTCTTCTGCATAACTTCCGACCGTAAGCGTGATCGTTTCTCCTGGCTTGACCGGCGTCCCTCGGGCCGGGTTCTGGTCGAGCACGATGTTGTCCTTCCCCGGATCGGTCACGCCCTCAAGAGCTTTTGCGACTTTGAGACCCTGATTCGCCAGCGTATCGAGAGCAACTTCCCATGTTGATCCGATGACCGATCCAAGAGTGAATGGGCAGTTGACGGGTTCACCCGATACTTCACACGGATTGACGGACCACAACTCAGACAGCGGACGGTATCGCCAGATCAGGTGGAGATCCTCCTCGGTGGAGCCGTCCGGTAGTGTCACGATCCTGTCGACCCGCTGGAGGAATCCATCGATTCCAGAGCGTTCCCTACGTTGCTGCCCAGGTGCGATGTCCGGGTCTGCCACGTACTCCTTCTCGAAGGCGACGATGTCCTCCTTGTCGTGCGTGTCCGACTCGCACTCAAGCCCGCCGTTGAACCCATAGATCCGCACACTCACCGACTCGCCGCTGTACCACGAGCGTATGACCACCGGGAAGTCTGTGTTGTTGCGGAACTTGACGTCCGGACCGGGAACACCAAGTGTTGCCTCACGTCCTCGTGGGTACCTCGTGAAGTAGAGGGAGTGAGGCTGATGCTCGACGTCTTCAAGGCATGAGAAGAACGCTGCGTTGAACAGTGTCGTGGCGAACTGGCTCACCCCGCCGCCGATATTGGCCGGATGGTCACAGCAGTATGGTGCACCGTTGATGATCGCAGGTGCTGCAACATACCCGTCGGCCTCGACCCGCTGCCCAACGTGGTCATTGATGGAGAAGACCTCACCGGCGAGTACCACGGTCCCATCTACATCCTCGGACATCCGTTGGATATTGAGTGTTCGGTCCTGACCCTGGGTGTACTTCGTTGAGAAGCCCCCGAGCTTCGTCATCGTTGTGAACGCCGTCGCCTGTTGCGTAGTCAGCTTTGGCTGGGCACCGACTACAACAGGGAAGACTCCGGTTCCTGACCCGAGTGCCGCACTCTCGAGTTCCGTCAGTAGGGTCTCGATATCTAGCACGACACCGCTGCGGCCAGGGATGACGGTGTACTCGCCTGTGTTGAGGTCGATGTCGAATCGTGCATCGATGGGCGAAATCTCGAACTCTCGGCGGAGGGGTTCGAGGATGTCGAGTACAGCATCTCTGTCGAAGTACACCTCGATACTGTCCGAGGCTGGGTCGATGGTTGCACGCACCGCCGAAGCGAGTTGACGCTCGGTGAAGGTCATGCGAAACGTAGCGTCGTCAGAACGTAGCGCGACCGGATCGTTGATCATCTCGCGCATCTCCGCGGCGCCAGCATCGATTTGATCGTTGGAGAGCGGAGAGCTGGCGTTGACGACGGGAATGAGAGTTGGCGCGGTCCCTACGCTCGACATCGTCGTTCTGATCAGGGCAATGCCAGTCTCTCTGTTGACACCAACGCCCGGCAGCGGGTACCGGGTGATGACCTCGCCATCATCAACAGTGATCGAACCATCGAACGCTGGCCTTTCGACCGCTATCGATTCCCAGATATCGAGTTCAGCCACGATGACTTCATCGTTGAAGAAGATAGGCAAGGCAACAGCCTCTGTCGAGGCGAATGATGCGAACCATGACTGCACCTTCTCGACGAAAGTGCCAGTACGACGGGCCTGCATGGCTGCGTCAACACCCGCAAGTACGTCAACGTCCAGTTCGACCGACGCGGGACTCAGCCTGAACTCGTGCCCGTTGACGGTGAACACACCAACGCCTGAGAGCAGGGCGTTCTCATGTGCAGACAGGGCAAGAGTTGCATCGGCTGTATTGAGTCCACCAACAGCGACTCCGCCGACCGTTACGTTGCGCGCAACGGTGTCTGGCGTCGCTGACTGGTCCCTGACGTAGGAAACGGCTCCGAGAAGGAGGATCACCGTTGCGACGGAGGCGAGGATGAATCTCGTTCGCAGTTTCATTGAGGGGACGTCTTCCGTTATCCGTTTTCCGTTGTCCGTACTTCAGGAACGGTAACGGTGGACCGACTCAGCCGCCGTCTCCTCAAGGAGCTACCGTGGTTGGCGGTGGTTCCGTTGGTGGGGGCGCTTCCGTGGTGGTCGTCGTGTCAGGCGGCGCTTCCGTTGGTGGCGGTGCTTCCGTTGGTGGCGGCGCCTCGGTTGTTGGCGGCGTGGTTGTGGTCGGTACGCAGTTTCCGTTGCCGCCCACCCGCGTGTCGCATGCGTGAACGAGGATCACGATGCGTTCGCCACGGTAACGCCAGAAGAACGCCTGACGCTTGAGTTCGTTGCCGTCGGCATCGTAGAAGATCCGGGTGTTCGTGACGTTCCAGCCCTCGGTACCGCGGGTGATCCGTTTCTCTTCGCCTGGTTCAACGATCCCTTCGGTGTCCTTGCGGAAGATCTCTGTTGGCTCGGTAACGCTGGAACGGTCTGAACGGACGGTTCCGCACTTGCCACCGTCACGGTTGCCGAAGAACGTGACCGTGACCGATCGTCCCGTGTACGACGTACGGATGATCACAGGTGCTGACGAATCGTTCCTGAATGCAACGTCTGGATGGGGGAAGCCGAGGGTGGCTTCGCGGCCTTCGGGGTACTTCGTGAAGTAGATGCTGTGGGGCTGGTGCACGACATCTTCGTAACAGCCGAAGTAGATCGTGTTGAAGATCGTGGTCCCGAACTGGCTCACACCGCCACCGATGTTCACAGGGTCCTCTTCGCATTCGACGACGCCGCTGACGATGGCACAGTCGTACATGAAGCCCTTCTCCAGAGTGCGCTGACCGACGCGTTCATTGACGGAGAAGGTCTGTCCTGGCATCACGATCGCCTCGTCAACGATGTCGGCCATCAGCTGAATGTTCGTTACCCGGTTATTCCCTGGTGTGTACGTCGTGAACTCTGCAACTTCGTAGAGGTCGCCGTAGGCCTTCGCTTCGTCTGTGGT
>Ga0164313_10004624_pt1 | contig 12208 bp, 5 predicted proteins | sample GuaBasSedimGuay4_FD_113735 | JGI IMG/M metagenome (GOLD analysis project Ga0164313, IMG submission 113735) | Subseafloor sediment microbial communities from Guaymas Basin, Gulf of California, Mexico - Guay4, Core 4569-4, 0-3 cm | ecosystem: Environmental > Aquatic > Marine > Hydrothermal vents >... | reverse complement strand
TGGGCGCCCGGTGCGGAATCTCTACCCGGGGTTCAATCAACGACCGCCGCCGCAGGAGATCGACGGCGTCGAAATCCGGCCAGGGGGCTGCTGTTTTCGCTCCTCCGTCAGGGTCTCCATCGCAGGCGAGGATGGCATCCGCAATGAGGCGGCCGTCGCCGCAGGCCTTGACGATGCTCGACGGTCCGTTGCCGACGATGTCGCCTCCCGCATACACTCCGGGCAGCGAGGTCTCCAAGGTCAGCGGGTCCACGTCCAGATAGCCGGCTGGGGTCAGCGCGACCTCGCGGTCGCCGAAGACCCCGAGATCCGGTCGCTGGCCGATGGCGATGATGACGGTGTCGAGCGGAACCTCGCGCTCGCCGCCCTCGATCTCCTCGGGTCGCCGCCTCCCGGACGCGTCGGCTTCGCCGAGACGCATGGTTGCCATCTCGACGCCTTCGAGGCGGCCGTCCGGTGCGATGATCCGCCGCGGCGCTACGAGCTCGACGAGCGCGCCACCCTCGTCGAGGAGATCGCGGATCTCCTCGTTCTGGGCCGGCATCTCGGTGCGGGTGCGGCGGTAAAAGACCGTGACCTCGCCATCGCTGAAACGGCGTGCGGTGCGGGCGCAGTCCATGGCCACATCGCCGCCGCCGATGATGCCGATGCGTTGACCGACACTCGGGGCAGCGCCTGAGCGAGCGGCGCGCAGGAAGTCGAGGCCGTCGAGAACTCCCTCGGAGTCCTCGCCGTCGAGGCCGAGACGGAGCCCACGCCGGGCGCCGATCGCGATCACGATCTCCGAAAATCCCTCCGCCTGCAACGATGCGAGGGTGAGATCTGTGCCGATATTGCAGTCATACCGCACCTCCACCCCGAGGGCACGGATACGGTCGAGATCCAAATCGATCGAGCTCATGGGCGCGCGATAGTCGGGGATGGTGGCCGACACCATCCCGCCGGCTGCAGGCTGGGCCTCGAAGATGGTGACTTGGCGTCCGGCGCTGGCGAGGAAGGCGGCTGTGCCGAGGCCGCAGGGACCGGCGCCGACGATCGCTATGGGAGGGCCGGTCAGCTCCGGGGTCTCGCCTGGCGCCTCGGGTGCCTCGTTGTCGGTGATGAATCGCTTGATCTCGCGGATCGCGAGCGGCTGCTCCATGTGGGTGCGCAGGCATACCGGTTCGCAGGGGTGGTGGCAGGTGCGGCCGAGCATCGAGGCCAGCGGATTGTCCTCGCGGGTGATACGGGCGGCGCCCTCGAGATCACCGTCTCGGACCCGGCGCATGTATTCCGGGACCTTCTGGTCGACGTCGCAGATGTCGGTGCACGGGGCTTCGATGCAATCGAAGAGAGCGAGCCGGCGCGGCGTCTTGGTGTGAGTGCGCTCGTAGGTTGCCTTGTGGAGGGAAGGATCCGACACCACGGACTCGGTGTAAGCCGCGAGGTGAAAGGCGGCGGCATCCCACGGTGAGAGGCCCGGCGGCGCGCCCGACGCGATGAACCCGGTGATCGTCTCTGCCCCTAAGGAGGCCATGCGCTCGTCGAGGATTCCGAGGTACTGGCCCAGCCGCAGATAACCTCCAGGTCGCAAGAGGTCCGAGCAAACCGTCACGGTGCGCATTCCGGCACGGAGCAGCGACGGCGTGTTGGCGGCATCGGCGCCGCCGGAGAAGGAAAGAACCAACGGCGGCGTCAGATCCTCGGTGAGGCGCAGGGCGAGATTGACCGTGAGGCCGTGGAGCGGCCGGCCTGACAGGTACATGGTGCGCTCGGCAGGGTCGAAGACCTGTCGGTTGTTCGCCACCTCGAGGGTGTTGGTGAGCTTGACGCCGAACTCCAGGTTGCGCGACGCGGCGACGCCCTGCAGGTGCTCGATCAACGCCAGTCCGTCGGCGTAGTCGAGGTCGTGGGCAAACGCTTCATCGGGGACCACGATCTCGTCGAAGCCGAGTTCCTGGTTAAGGATGCGACGGACCTCGGTGGCCCCGAGGAGGGTGGGGTTGAGCTTGACGCTGGTGTGGAGACCGCGATCGCCGAGCAGGTACTCCGAGATCGCGCCGATCTCGTCCGGGGGGCAACCGTGCATGGTCGACAGGGTGACGTTATCGGAAATCTGCTGCGGCACCTCGATCTTGGCGATCTCCGGGAAGCGCCGGGCGACCGCCTCGAGACAGCGGCCGAGATCGTCGCCCGAGTCCTCCATCCGATCGAGGTACCACTGCATATTGGGTGTGCGTATGCCCTCGAGGTCGTAACCAATGGAGAGATTGAAGATGACTCCGGGCGAATCACCGGGGAAGTCGAGGCGGTGGTGGAGGGTGTGGATCAGGATCCAGGCGTGGAGATACTCGTGGAAGGATTCCTCCACTTTGAGCTCCTGCGACCACTCCACGTTATAACCCTCGTCCTGCATATCGATGCAGGGTTTGGGAATCTCGAGTTCATCCAGCGTCTGCACCGTCTTGAGCTCGATAAAGCGGGCGCCGCACAGCCAGGAAACGATGATGTTCTGGGCGAGTTGCGAGTGGGGGCCCGCCGCGACGCCGATGGGGGTGTCGAGGGCCTGTCCGTAGACCTCGGCACGGAAGCGGTCACCGGTGGACGGCCTGAAGAAAAGGGCGCGGGGAATGCCGAAGATAGAAGCCTTCGCCTCGAGCTCGTCGGCGATCCAGCCGACAAGCTGCTCGAGCGACAGGGGGTGAAAACGGTCGGACACGGAATTCAGCATACCCTGCCCCGGGAACGAGACGGCAGATGACTGATCACTGATCACTGATGACTAGGCGGGCGGGAGCTACCGTCCGCGCTTCTCGGCGAACATCCGCCTGTCGGCTTCCTCAAGCGCCGCCGTCGGATCGCCACCCGGAAAGAGCTCCGCAACGCCGACGGCGATCGAAAACGGCGGGTCCTCGTCCGATGGGTGGCGCAGGGCCTCCCGAATCGCTCCGATTCGGGCCTTGGCGCTCACCTGATCCATCCCCGGGGCGACCACCAGGAACTCGTCGCCCCCCCACCGGATGATGTGGTCCTCGGGACGGAACTGCTCGACCATGAGGGCGGCCAGCCGCTGCAGAGTGGCGTCCCCGACGGCGTGCCCGAAGAGATCGTTGATCTGCTTGAACTCGTTGATGTCGATAAAGATGATCGCACCGCCATTCTCGCTGGCCGCGTCCATCGCTTTGCGGAGACTTCGGCGATTCGACAGGTCGGTCAGGGGATCGGTGTCGACGAGCCGGCTCAAGCGCTGCTGGGAATCGAGGAGCTCGCGATTCGCATAGTGAAGCAGCTCCTCCCTGCGATCCGAAAGAGCCGCGATGCTCGCGAGGGCAAGCATCAGCTCGGCCCAGGCGTCGATGAACGATGAGTAATTGAGATAGTCGAAGCCCGCCTGATTTCCCCACAGCGCAGGGACGAGAAGCACCGCAGAGTAGATGAAGACGACGCCCTCGACCAGCATCGCCCAGCCAAGCCAGCGCGATATTGACGACCGTGGATGGTGGAGGACCGTGGTGCCGCCGGTGAGGAAGACAAGGCCAAGGAGGATGCTCTCGGCGAGCTGAGCTTGCCAGAGATCCGGTGCGGCAAATCCGAGGACCACGCTCCACACGGTGACAAAAACCGCGAGGTAGATCGGGTTGATTCGCGGCTCGGCTCCGGGACGTAGGTGGTGGCGGGCCCCAGAGATGATAAGCACTGCGAACGTGGTCTTACCGGCGAGATACAGGACGAGGACGGCGCGATCTCCGGTCAGCGAGATGTCGGCGTAGACGTGGACAAAGACTGCCGCCAGCGCAAAGGCATTGGCCAGCCAGGCCAACATCCACAGACGCACCTCGCGCAGCTTGACCATCTGCCCCAGGAGCAGAAAGTAACCGAACAGACTGATCACAACCGCAAACTGAACGGCGATCGACAGACGGTTGAGGGTGGCGACGATCTCCTGCATGTCTACAAGGGTACAGGGTGCAGGGTGCAGGGTTCACCATCCTGTGTGCCCTATGCCCTGTACCCTGTGCCCTGAACCCGATACCTGTATCCGGGTGGGTGAGTGGTACCCTGCTCGGTGCCATGCCCAATGTGCAGACAATCGGCCCCTCGGCCTGCGCCGATCTCATCAACCGATCGAAACGCGTGGTTGCCCTCACCGGCGCCGGTATCTCGACTGCTGCCGGAATTCCCGACTTTCGCGGTCCTCAGGGCCTCTACGTGACCCGCCGCTACGACCCCGAGGCGACCTTCGACATCGCGGCCTTCCGCCGCGATCCCGCCCCGTTCTACGAGTTCACCCGCGACTTCCTCGGCGTCATCCATAACATCGAACCCACCTTCAGCCACCAATTCCTCGCGGACCTCGAAGTTCGGGGCGAGCTCACCGCGGTTGTCACCCAGAACATCGACTCCCTGCACCAGAAGGCGGGTTCCGAAAACGTCATCTCCGTCCACGGCGATTATTGGACCAGCCACTGTCTTTCCTGCAACGCCGAGTTCGACCTCGAGTACATGGAAAAGGCGGTTTTGAAAGACGAGGTGCCGCATTGCGCGTGCAGCGGCCTCATCAAGCCGGACGTCGTTTTCTTTGGGGAACCGGTCCACAGTCTCGAGCTGGCGGCGGTAGTGGTGTCCGACTCCGACCTCCTCTTTGTCCTCGGGTCCTCCCTCAACGTCTACCCGGCGGCCTTCCTACCGGAACAGGCCGGCGGCGATGTGGTGGTGGTCAACAAGGGCGAGGTCGGGCTGCCGCCGGGGGAGGGCCGGTGGTTCGCGGATGCGGATCTCGATCTATTCTTTGGCGAGGTTGCGGGTCATCTCGGGGACGGCTGATTCAACACCTCGTCGACCAGGATGCCGGGGAGGAGGTTCGGATCGAGCTTTAGGCCGAACGATCGGGCTTCCGCCTCGGCGCGGTCGGTGTTACCGGCGGCATCCAGCGCGACGACGCGGACCGCTCGAGCGAGATCGAGGATCTCGGCGTCGATGAAGTCCCACCGGGCGCTGCGAGCCAGGACCGGGATGATGCGGTCGAGCTTCTCGACGGCCTCACCGGCGCGACGGTTGGAGATCAGCGCCGCCGCCAGCGCCACCGACCCGAGCTTGACGCTGTCCGGGTTCATCTCGATCGAACGTCGCATGAGCTCGACATCGTCGGCGCCGATTCGACCGAGCCGCCACCTGGCGAGGCAGGCGATGGCGTCGCCGTCGGCGTCGAGATCGACCAGGCGGACATCACAGTCAGCCTCGGTGCTCTCATCCCACCACAGGCGCGCACGAGCCGCGAGGGAGCGTCGGAAACCCTGCTGGACCGGCTTCGCGTAGCCGCGGGCGGACAGGAACTGGATGCTTGAAGAGACCTCGTCTTGATTGTGGAGCTTCGTCGCCACCTGCAGCATGAGCAACGGCGCATCGAAGCGGGAACGTGGTTTGACCCCGGTATCGATGACGTGCAGCAGAGTGTCTCGGGATGCTTCGAGATCGCCGGCGAGGGCCTGTAGGTGCGCCAGGCGGTACAGCAGGTCCTCGTCGTACAGGCGAGCGGCGGTGTCCTTGAGCATTTCGATCGCGGCGTCGATGTTGCCGGCCGCAGCCAACCCCTTCGCGCCGAGCACCGACAGGATGATCTCGTATAGCGGCTCGTCCATGAGCGGACCCGCGTCCTGTCGAATCTGATCGAGAAGGCTCGTCACGCCACTGCTGGTGATCGCGCCCTGTCCGGGCTGGAGGAGATGAAGTGAATTCGCGTATCGCAGCCGTCTACCCCGCAGGTCTTCGCCCGCATTCGGCCCCGGAATCGGGTTGAAAAAGGCGTCGAAGGTGAGCCCCCGGGTAGCGAGACTGATGGTCATTTCCGGAGAGCTCTCGACAATGATGCGGTCATCGGACCCGGGCAGGGGCTCGCCGGCGCCGAACGGGACGTAGGCCCGCCATTCCCCGACGGTCGCGGGCTGGTTGATGCGCCGTGGCGGTGAGGAGAGTGATGTTTTCCGGCCGTGGCGGTCGAGCCGGTCACCGGGAGGCACGAGCTCGATTTCACCGAACACCCTGACCATTCCCAGCAGGTTGTTGAGTGCAACGAAGCGGAGGCCGGGACGACCGTTCTCGTTGGCGACGGCGATGCCCTGGATGCCCCCTGGATGGTCGAGGAGACGCTCCCATACGTCCCACCGGGTCCAGTAGGTGAGCAGGACGGCGGGGTAGAAACCGTTGTGGCGGCAGTTGACGACGATCTCCTGCCAGCCGTCGCCGTCGAGATCGAGGATGTGGGGGAACGGTGTGATATCGAGGCGGAACGGAAAGCTCCAGCTATCGATGAACTCCTCCGGAACGAGGCGGGTGACGATTGCGCCGTCGTCTGAAATAACCATGACATACGAGCGGACGGCATCGGGTTGGCGGGCCTCTCGTATCGTGCCGGGGCGTCCCGCGAGGATGATCTCCTCCCGTCCGTCGCCGTCGAGGTCCGCCCTCTCGACGCTACGCGGTGGATTGGGCAGGGGGTGGGACCATGTCCGCCGGTCCTCCCGGTCAAGACCGAAGACCGAGGTCTCGCTGTGGTCAATCCGGACGGTCTGTCTGGTCAGGAGCCGTGGCCAGACGAGGGCCCCGGCGGCGGTCAAGAGCACGCCGGCGACGATCACTGCAAGGATCCGTCGTGACGGTCGAGGCCATACCCGCCGGGTCGCAAGGGCCCTCACGACCTGCGCCGCAGATGGCCGATCGGCCGGCCGCGGTTCCAGCATTCTCCGTATGAGCCGGTTGAGCCACCGCGGGCAGTCTGGACACGCGCCCCGCACGGTGGGGGCACGTTCGCGCTGGCGGCGGGTCAGAGTTGCCACCGCCGTCTCGGCGGTCATCGGCACGGTTCCGGTGAGACAGCGGTACATGGTGAGGCCGAGGGCGTAGATGTCGCTCGCGCTCGTGAGCTCGGCGGCCACGCCCTGCTCGGGCGCCATGTAGGCCGGGGTGCCGACGACCATCTCGGTCTCGGTCATGGTCATTCCATGCTCGAGCGGCCGTGCCAAGCCCATGTCGCAGAGCTTCGCCGTGCCGTCAGGGGTCAGGAGGATGTTGCCCGGTTTAACGTCTCGGTGGACGATACCGCGCTCGTGGAGGTGCTCGAGGGCGGCGGCGATCTGCTTGCCGAGGGAGACGACCTCGTCGGGATCGAGGTGACGGCGCTTGCTGAGGAGATCGCGGAGACTCGTGCCCTCGACCAGCTCCATGCTCAGAAAGACGTATTCGTCGACCTCGTGCAGGTCGTAGACCGTGACCGCGTTGGGGTGGCCGGGTCGCGAGGCTCGAACCTCGCGCCGCAACCTTTCGCTGGTCAACTTGTCGTGAAGATCCGGGTGGAGGAGCTTGATGGCGACCTTTTGGCCGACTGTCGTGTCAAGGGCAGAGAAGACGGTACCGGTGGCGCCGTAGCCGATGATCTTGCGGAGCAGAAAGCGGTCACCGAGGGTGTCGCCGATCTCGACGGGAGGCGGAGCGACAGCTCGCCGGACCTCGCCCGGTTGACCATCGCGCGGTGTGATACCTGAGGATTCCATGCCTTCCGTAGCGATTCACAGCTTCGCCGCGAATCGCAATAGCTCATTCTACTTGAGATAATTGAAGCAGGTTGGAGCCGGTCTCGCTCTCAACTTCGGGATTGAGTGGACCGGGAGCCGGGATGCGGCTCGCGAATCCCGCGTATCCCGTCCTCCCACCCGGCAGGCGAGACGCCTGCCCCACAAGGGCTGCCGTCAGCATTGATGTTTGCGTGACCGCGGGAGGGAAGCCTGCGCGGCAGGGGCATCCGCCATCGGCAGCGCTGTGCGCCGGATGCCGTCGTGGGCGTACAGCGCCGCGGCGACCGCGCCGGCGGTCGGCACGAGGCCGATCTCGCCGACGCCCTTCGAGCCGTAGCCGCCGACGCCGTCGGGCACCTCGATGAGGATGACGTCTATCGCCGGCGTGTTGGCTGCGCGGAGGATGCCGAGGTCGCGGAGCTTGAGCGAGTCCGGTACGCCGCCGGTGGAGGGGAAATCCTCGGAAAGGGCGTAGCCGAGACCCATATGAACACCACCCTCGATCTGGCCCGCGCAGAGCTGGGGGTTGATGGCGCGGCCGACATCGTGGGCGGCGACGACCCTCTCGATCGTGCCGTCCTCGGCCAGGATCACGACCTGAGTCGCAAATCCGAACGCCATGTGGGTGATGGGATCGTCAATGACGGCGCCCGGCGCGGTGGTGAAGTTGCAGATGAACTCGCCGTTGAAGCGCCGCCCGATGAGGTCTTCGAGGGTCGATGTCTGGAGCGCGCCCGCGAGCTGGCGCGCAGCGATCTGCCCGGCCGCGGTGCACAGGGCGGTGGCGCGCGAGGCGGTGGTCATCCCGCACTCGATGTCGGGTTCGCTGATGGTGCGGACGGTCATGATCTCAAGAGGGAGCCCGGTTTCTTCGGCCACGACCTGGCGGAGGATGGTATGCAGTCCCTGGCCCATCTCGGTGTAGCCGGTCAGGACCTCGAGGCGGCCTTCCGGCAGCACCTCGATGGCCACCCGTCCGATGTCCTCCATGCCGTTGCCAATGCCGGTGTTTTTGATGCCGCAGGCGATTCCGGCCGTGCGCGCTCCCTTGTAAACGGTGCGGACCGCCTCCAGCGTCTGCCGGATGCCGCAGCTTTCATCCATCAATTGTCCGGTTGCAAAGCGGTCGCCGGGGTTGAGGATGTTCCGTTCACGAATATCGTAGCCGTCGATCCCGACCTTTTCGGCCAACCGGTCGAGGATGCCCTCGATGGCGAAGGCGGCCTGGTTGGCGCCGAAGCCGCGCATCGCCCCGCAGGGTGGGTTGTTGGTGTAGACGGTGCGTGCTTCGGCATCGACGTTGGGCACCCGATAGGGTCCGCACGAGTGTCCTGCCGCGCGCTCGAGGACCTTCGCCCCGACCGAGGCGTAGGCCCCTGTATCGCCGACGATACGTGCGCGGACCGCAGTCAGCCGACCGTCATCGTCGCAGCCGACGGTGTAGTGGAGCGTGATGGGGTGGCGCTTGGGATGAATCCGCAGCGACTGTTCGCGGGTCAGAACGATCCGTACCGGCCGCTGCGCCAACCACGCTGCGAGGGCGCTGTGGCCCTGTACCGAGAGGTCTTCCTTGCCGCCGAAGGCGCCGCCGTTAGAAACCAGCTCGACCTCGACGGCGTCGGTTTTGAGGCCGAGCACGGCCGCGATCTGACGCTGATCGTCGTGCACGCCCTGACCCTGGGAGTAGATCTTCAAACCGCCGTCGACCGGGACGGCGAGCGCGGCCTCTGGTTCGAGGAAGGCGTGCTCGATGCGTTGTGTGGTGAAGGTCTCCTCGACAACGTGTGCCGAATCCTCGAGTGCGTCCACGACGTTGCCACGCGTGAATGAGCAAACCTCGAGCAGATTGCCGACCGGGTGGATCGCAGGAGCGCCCGAGACGAGCGCCGCTTCGGGGGAGTCGATGGGATCGAGGACCTCGTACTCGACCGCGACAGCGCCGGCCGCCGTTCGAGCGCGGTGCTCGCTGTCGGCGACCACAAGCGCCAGCACGTCGCCGACGCAGCGGGTGGTTTCGCCGGCCGCGATCATCAGCGGCCAATCATTGACGATGAGCCCGTGGTTGCAGACTCCTGGAATATCCGCTGCGATGAGAATGCGTTCGACCCCGGGCAGCACGGAGGCGTTCGAGGTGTCGATCCGGATCACCTTGGCACGAGGATGGTCGGAGAGGACGAGCGCGCCGTGGAGCATGCCGTCGACCCGCATGTCGGCGACGAAGTCCTTGGCCCCGAGAGTCTGGTGACGGCCGCGGTAACGATCCGCCGACGCGCCGACGCCGTCGGCGGCTGGGATGTTGGAAGACCGGCCGAGCCCGTAGTCCTCGCCGAAGAAGTGCGGTCGGCGGGGTGGCCCGGCGCCGACATCCGTGCCGCTCTGCCACGCCTCACCCGCGGTTTGGATTGCGTCGACGATACGGTTGTAGCCGGTGCAGCGGCAGAGATGACCGGCAAGGGCGCGGGTCACGCGCTGCCGATCACTGGTGAGATCGCGGTTGAGGAGGTGAGCGGCGCGCGCGGCGATGCCCGGAGTGCAGAATCCGCACTGCACCGCGCCCTCGCGAACGAAGGCGTCGGCGAGGATCCGGCGTTGTCGGTCCGGCAGTCCTTCAAGTGTCAGGACCTCGCGCCCCTCAACCTTCTGCGGGCTCGTGAGGCAGGCAAGGGCCGGCTTGCCGTCGAGCAGCACCGTGCAACAGCCGCACACTCCTTCAGGGGCGCAACCATCTTTGACCGATGTCACCCCGCAGCCTTCGCGGAGCACACCCAGGAGATGCTCTCCCTCCTCGTACGAGACGGTGGTGGCCTCTCCGTTGAGAGTGAACGATAGGTCAGGCACGGTGCTTATCTCCCGTTGCGCGCGGCGATGATTTCGGCCGCGATGCTGATTGCGATTTCTTCCGGGGTGTGGCTGCCGATTGACATGCCGACCGGTGCCTGGACCCCTTCGAGGTCCTTCACGTCGATGCCGTTGGCCGTCATGGCCGCGTACATCTGCCGTACCTTGGCCTCGGAGCCCATCAGACCGAGGTAAGCAAGATCCTTCCCGAGTAGTCCTTCGAGGACCTTTCGGTCGTGAACGTGCCCGAAGGTCATGATCACCGCCCACGAGCGATCGCCGTCCACGACGTGATCACCGATTCGATCAAAGTCGACCACATGCTGTTCGTGGGCCCAGTGGTTCACGGCCATGGTCGGCAGATCCTCGCGGTTGTCGAGGACCACGATTCGGAAGGGGAGCGTGGCCATGACTCTCGAAAGGGCCAGGCTCACGTGCCCGCCGCCGATGATGTAGAGAGTGTCCTCGAGACCGATGGGTCCCGAGTACGTCCAGGATTCCTTGGCGCCGGTGAATGTGTGCGGGCTCGTTTCACCGGGCTCGAACGCGACGCCTTCGGGGGACAGACGGAGAGTTCCGGTGCGGTGGTCTCGTAGCGTGTCGACGATTGACTGAATGGGTTCCAGGTCATTCTGCGACAGCGGCATGATCGCGAAGTCCTGGACTCCCGAGCACAGAGTCCCACCGCCGCTCGGGGTGTGGCGGAAGCGGAAGATCTCCGTATCACCCCGGCGGGCGGCCCCGCGTTCGACGAGCTGTTTCTCGGCCGCGCCGCCGCCGATGGTACCGGCAAAGCCCGATTCAGAGACCACGACGCGGGTGCCGGTGACGCCCGGCACGGATCCGAAATGGTCAACCACAAAGACCAACGCAGTGTGTCGACCGTCTTGCAGCGACACCAGGGCGTACTGCCACGGATCGGTCTGAGTGTGTTCCAAAAAAGCCACGCGGCGATTCTATCTCAGCATCAGAAAAACTACAGAGGCACAGAGGACACAGAGTCCACCAACACAACAAAACCGCAGATAACGCAGATAGGCGCAGATAATCGCAAGGAAAGTGTTGGCGGCATTGGCGAGGATTGACGGCGGAACAGCCGGCGATCTGGCGATCGCCGACGGTTCCGCCTGCCCTCTCTCCTGTTTGGAAGTGCGGCACATTCAGTCAGATGTAGGCAACGAGTCAGTGGCGAGGCTGCGCTCTTCGAGAGCGCAGTCCGCTGGGCCGGGAAACCGTTACGAAAGCTCGCTTTCGTATCGGTATTCCGACCCAGCGGTTCCCGGCCGTCGTTCGACGACGGCCGGGGGACCTCGCCACGCGTTATCTCCCCGTGCACTATCTGTGTTCATCTGTGTGATCTGTGGGCATTTCGGGGGTGGGCTTGGTGCTCTTGGTGTCTTGGTGGTTTGCCTGGCCACTACCGCTGAAAGACCGCAGCCGCTTCGGCAATCTCTTCGCTCGAAGCCTGTTGCCGATCGCCGTGGAGGAACATCAGCACTCTCTCAGGGGTCATCGGGGCGTGGAAGAATGTCTCGCGGTCGGGACGGAAGGCCTTCATGGCGTCGAGGAGGGCGAAGTAGGCGCCGATGCCGTACATCAGAGGTGGTTCGCCGATGGCCTTCGAGCGCATCACCGCGTTCGGGTTGTCGGCGTCTTCGAGGAAGTGCCCCTCGATCTGAGGTACGGACAGGATGTCGGGGATCTTGTAGGTGCTCAGCGTGTCGGTGAGGTTGCGTCCGTCGGCGAAAAGGAGCTCCTCGACGGTCATCCAGCCGATGCCCTGCACCAGCCCTCCCTCGAGTTGGCCCATGTCGACTAACGGG